>Ga0222636_1000814_pt1 | contig 14083 bp, 12 predicted proteins | sample AntAcemetagen141_FD_179811 | JGI IMG/M metagenome (GOLD analysis project Ga0222636, IMG submission 179811) | Saline water microbial communities from Ace Lake, Antarctica - #141 | ecosystem: Environmental > Aquatic > Non-marine Saline and Alkaline > Saline | place: Antarctica: Ace Lake...
AGGCCTGACCGCGCTCCATTCTTTATGACGGGCCACTGGAATAGAAGCTTTACGGATTATGGAAAGAGAACTGCAATCGGTTCAGGTGGTTGGATTGGGGCAGGCCTGTGTGGATTATGTGGGCCGCGTACCGGTCTATCCGGTTGAGGACAGCAAGATGGAGCTGGAAGGGCTTTTTATTAGTTGCGGCGGTCCGGCGGCCACGGCGCTTGTAACCCTGGCCAGACTGGGGGTTCCCACCTCTTTTTTGGGCAGTATTTCCGATGATCCGTTTGGTGTTCAGATTGCCGATAGCCTCAAAGAAGAGCGGGTGAACATATCCTTTCTAAAAATCACACCGGGCCACAGCTCTCAGTTTGCCTTTATCGCCGTCACCATTGGTGAAGGTAAGCGAACCATCTTCTGGAATCGCAGCAGCACCCCAGAGCTGACCCCAAAGGAAGTCTCGTTGGATCGATTTCCCGGCGCCCGCATTTTGCACCTGGATGGATTGATGTTGGATGCAGGTAAAGAGGCGGCTGAACAGGCTAAAAAGCGGGGTATGACCGTCGTCATGGACGCCGGAACCCTGAGGGAAGGCACCCTTGGCCTGCTTTCACGGGTGGATATCCTGATTGTATCAGAGCCATTTGCAGATGCCCTGGTCGGGGCAGAGGCGCCTCGTCAAAAGGCGCTTGAGGGGCTGAGAGAGATGGGGCCCCGGCAGGTGGTGATAACCCTGGGCGCAAAGGGCTCCATCGGACTTGACCGGAGTAGAATTGTACGCCAGGACACCTTTCCCATAGTTTCAATGGACACCACCGGCGCTGGGGACGTTTATCATGGGGCATATATCTATGGATTGTTTCAGAGGTGGAACATGGCGAAGTGCATGGCTTTTGCTTCTGCTGCAGCGGCGCTCAAATGCATAAATGGCGGCGGATGGCGCGGCATTCCAGATATTCAGGCGATTGATGGTCTGATGAAGGGAAAGAACGTGGGTTACCCGTATTGAATAAGGAATATGTATGGAATTCAAAATTCCCTTACGTAACAATAAAGCATTGCGAAGCTTGGTGAATCGAATCAATGCTGATCGAGAATTGTTTCAAATTTGGAAATGCGCGAATGTCAATGCTGTGGATCGTTCAGGCATTAGTGATCATGGTGAGGTGCATATTCGTATTGTGGCAAATGCTGCCTTGCGCATTATCCGATTATTAATCAAGGGGGGTGTTGAGCCAAGTGTAGTTACTCATCATGGATTGACCATTGAGGATGCAGAATTGATTGTAGTACTGGCAGCCTGTTTGCACGACACTGGGATTTCGGTGCATCGGGATCATCACGAGAGATATAGCCTATTTATAGCTTTTAACAAAGCACGTGAACTACTTGAAGGGATCTACGATGAACCGAATTTGACGACGATGGTGTCCGAGACGTTGCATGCCATTGTTGCTCATGCCGCAGAGGAGAAATGCCTTACTATAGAAGCTGGCATCGTGAAAATAGCCGACGCAATAGATATGACCGAAGGACGTTCCCGGATTCCCTTTGAAGCAGGACAAGTAAATATCCATTCCGTATCTGCACAAGCCGTGGATAGTGTAAACATTATAAAGGGTGAAAAAAAACCAGTACGCATTGAAATTAATCTGGCTAATTCTGCTGGTATTTTTCAAGTTGATGAATTATTGAAGACCAAATTGAAACACTCGCCCCTAAAGCCTTTCTTGGAAGTGACTGTTAAAATTGAAGAGGAAATGGAGCGTAGGTTGTTTGATTCGTATACGCTATAGATTAAGCTCGAAAGGAGAAAACATGTCAGAGGTAAAAACTGAAAAATTGGCCGTATTAATAGATGCAGACAACGCCCAACCTTCTATTGTTGACGGACTACTATCGGAAATCGCAAAGTATGGGACAGCTAATGTAAAAAGGATTTATGGTGACTGGACGCTGCCAGGCCTTAAAGGGTGGAAGGAAGTTCTTTTACAGTATTCCATACAGCCCATACAGCAGTTTGGGTATACTTCAGGGAAAAATGCAACCGATAGTGCAATGATAATTGACGCAATGGATTTACTTTACACGGGCAAATTTGACGGTTTTTGCATCGTATCCAGCGACAGTGATTTTACCAAGTTAGCGTCAAGGATAAGAGAGGCCGGCCTTTTTGTTTATGGATTTGGTGAGAAAAAAACTCCCGAACCGTTTGTTTCTGCGTGTGATAAATTCATTTTCACTGAAGTGCTGCGCTCCAAAGATGATTATAGTGATAAAATAAAACGCAAGACAACCAGCGAACTTAAGAAAGACACGAAACTCGTTAATTTATTAAGAAACGCTGTTGAGGCATCTTCGGACGATAGTGGTTGGGCTCATTTAGCATCCGTAGGTAGTAATATAGCCAAGCAGGCGCCAGAGTTTGATCCACGAAACTATGGTTACAAAAAGTTGGGGGAACTTGCACCAGCAACAAAGCTATTCCAAATCGAAGAAAGAGCTGTTGGCGATGGCGCCTCAAAGGCAATTTATTTAAAAGACAAAAGAAAGAAATAAGGAGAAAAGCGCAAAGGAGAGCGGCATGATGAATTCCCAGGATGAATTAAGAACCCGGTACAGTTTTACGGACTTTCTATTCTACACTTGCCTCTTAGCGGTCCCAATCTTCACGGCAATCCTCGCAATCTTCAAGCACTCCTTCCTTTGGACCATCACCTTTATTGTTCTTGCCACGGGCATTACCGTTCTCATTTTGAAATTCTATTGTACCCGTTGTCCCCACTATACCCGTGAAGACAAAACCCTCAAGTGTATTTTTTTCTGGAATCTTCCCAAGTTTTTCAATCCAAGACCCGGGGCACTCAATGTTGTTGATAAGTTCGTTACTTTTGGTGCGCCGGCCGTGCTGCTTCTTTTTCCTTTGTATTGGTTATTAAAAGAGCCTGGTCTTCTGATCGTATACATGCTGTCACTATCCGGATTCGGTGCCAGCATCTATCGGAACGAATGTAAGCGCTGCATCTACTTTGAATGTCCGGTGAACAAAGTTCCCGAAGTGGCAAAAAATGGTACAGTGCAAACCCCTTTGTCAACAATGCCATTGAAAAAATAAAAAATACCCCAATATCCAGTACCCAATGACTAATGACCAATGACTGAACAGGTATTGACAAGTCGCCCCACTCCTTCGATATCCACTGCCACCTCATCGGGGCTTAGGCTCTACAAGCCGAAGGCTTGAACTTCAATTCCGCTATAAGCGGGAAACTTTTTCAAAGGTTTTAAGGTAATTGATTTGGGTTGGATTTGAAAGGATTAGCCCAACCCACAGAACTTTTGGGAGATACAACCTTCCTGAACAACCGCGATTACTCGATGAACGCCTTCTTAGCTTTATACAACTGTAGCCGCTTTTCCACTTCTTCAGCCAGGTCTGCATCCCCTGCCGACCGAGCGAGGTTGAGACTTTTTCGGGCGGTCCGGACTGCCTCTTCGAAACGGCCGGCCTCAGCATAGGCTGCTGCAAGGGTATCAAGGTATTCTGGATTTTTGCCCCCGTCATTTTTGCAGGCGATCAAAGCCCATTGTACAGACTCATCGCCATTTCTGAGTTTCTTGTTTCTGTCCGTGGCCAGTATCCAGGCTATGGAGTTCGCGGGAATGGCCCAATTCGGCTTTACACTCAGTATTTTGCGATACTCTTGAACCGCAGGTTCTGTCTTTCCCAAGCTCCACAACGCCAGGCCGAGGTTGTAGCGGGCATTGATATGTTCCGGATAAATCTCCAGTGCCTTGTTAAGGGCCTCGACGGCTTCCCGGAACTTTCGCTGTTCTAAAAGGGTTACTCCCAGATTATTGTGTACGTTTGGGTTGTCCGGATGAAAATCCAATGCCCTTAAGAACATCTGTTTCGCTTCATTCAACTTGCCCTCACGCCTCAAAATGACGCCCAACTGAAAATAGGCCTCATCACTCTTGGGATCCAAACGGATGGCCTCTTCAAAGAACCCACGTGCTTCCACCCTTTGCCCCACCATAAAGCACAACCGGCCCAGGGCCAGGTGTACTTCCGGATTTCCCGGCTCCAGCGCTTTGGCACGGCCAAAAAACGAAGAGGCCTTTTCAATATCGAGGGCCGTGATCGCTTTGGAGCCGAGGACCAGAAGCTGGTCCACGTCGTAGCAGCGGCCGTTTAGGTCATCGATCCAAGGATCGGCGGCGGGACGAAAACGGGTACATTTTGAGGCTCGATCAAGGGAATCTCGCATTTTTTCCTCGTCTCCATCATGCTCATGGACCGAGGCCAGAAGACGGTGGGCGTTCCCGAACTCGGGGTTCAATCGAACGGATTCCTGTAAGCGGGTGCGCGCGGTTTTCCATTGGGAATGCTTGACGGCGATTCTGGCCAACCCCAGCAGGGCGTGCGGATCTCCTTGCCGTAGTTTCAGCCTCCTTTCATGGAGGACCTTGGCCTGGTCCATATCGCCGTTCTTGAAATGGATATCCGCCATTCTCAGGACAGCTGGGGAATAGTCCGGGGCCAGGGAGAGGGTCTTCTCCAGAAGGTTGAGGACCGACTCGCTTTCCCCCCTTTCCTGGCGGACAAAGGCCAACAGGTAAGGCCAATGGGGGTTTTCAGGCTCCTCCTCCATGGCCAGTTCATAGCAGAGGATGGCCTGGTCGTACAAATGGTTTGCCTGGTAGAGGTGTCCCAGCTCACCGATTTTGCGCCCCAGTTCCGAGCCCCTTGTTCCGACGTTCAGCGAACGCCCGATTTCCCGGTCGGCTTTTTCTATCTCCTGGGTGAGCGTTGTGTTTTTTCCAGAAAGGTCGGGGGCACTGGGGAGATTGTCCAGGACAGCGTTGTACCTGGCCCGATCCATAAGGAACCAGGTTCCTCCTGCTATAAAGAGGGCCAACACCACCAGAAACGACGGCAACCAGGTACGTTTCAAAAAGCCTTTCTTCTCCACCCTTCTTTCCCCCGGGACGGCACAATGGTTATTCGTTCTTCACCACTTTTCGCTCCGGCCATCGGTTACGCCACAAAAGAACACGGCTCATTCGATCGAAAGGCGGATAGGCGTGCATGCCGCCGGTCACAAAATCAACCCATCCATCCCCATCCATATCCGCGGTATCCAGCAGGAGGAGATGTGTGGGGTCTGAGGCCAGATCGTGTGGGGTGAAACCCATCTTGCCGTTATTCTCAAACCAGATCATGGATTGGGTCTTTGGATCATCCCATTTATTAAAGGAACTGACCACGCCGATGTCCAGATCTCCGTCCTTGTCTACATCCACCGCGTTGGCAAAGTAGGCCCCGGGGAAGTCGCCGATTCGATGATACTGAAATTTCAGATCACCTTTGTTCTCGAGCCATTGGACCCCGTGCCATGGGCGTGGGCCCGGAGGTATATAGTCAAAGGCATCGCCGTTGGTGTAGAGGATGTCAGGATCTCCATCAAGGTCGAGATCCACCACAGAAATGCCGCTGCTTCCAAAGTCCTCATTGGTGGAACCGTAGATCAAACGGGTCTTGAATTGTCCGTGCCCGTCATTTTCAAAGACATAGACCTCTTCCCATTCCTGTGAAACCAGGGCTACGATATCCAGATCCCCATCCCCATCCATATCGCGCACCGGGGTATGAATCGTCCCGGAGAGGTTCAGTAGAGGATGACTCTCGAATTTCCAGTTGCCCTTATTTTCCATCCAACGCATTTCACCATCGTCGTAGCCAAATTGGCCAACCGCCAAATCAATGTCACCATCCCCATCTAAATCGCCGGGTTGAATATCGGTAACGCGGGCTATTTTATCAATCAGCACGTGGTTGATAAACTGGCAGTTGCCATTGTTTTCTAAGACGACAACAGCTCCGATCTTGTCATTGTTGGGAAATATCATCCCCATTTTCGCTATCAAAAGGTCCAAATCTCCGTCTTTGTCAATGTCGCAGGGGGTGACATGTGCAGGCCCACGCACCTGGGAGCCAATTTTCTTTTCGTGGTACGTACCTTTAGGGTCCTGTTGAATCCAGGATATCTGGTTGCGTTTGGCATCGCATACGACAATGTCTTTTAACCCGTCCTGGTCGAGATCCACCACTGTCAGATGGGTTATCCAGGGCTTGGAGTCACCCACCGGATCACCAATAGATATCCTCTCGAGGAAATCGATTTTTTCCCCTGGCACATTAACATTTGTGACCTTTAGAGGCCTTTCCGTACCAGTTTTTGATATTGCCCTCCTGAGATATTCCCCCACTGACTGCCCGGTTCGGCCAGCCTCGTAGGTGATGAGCGCCAATGGAATGCCGATAAGGATGGCCAATAACGCTAACAGAGATACGATGGTTGATTTTGAAATGCGCATGTTTCAGGTATTCTCAAATCTCCCGGTTTGACCCTTTTGCCCATAGGGGCTTTCCAAATATTCCAGAGGCTGATTCTTTGGTGGAGGAACAACCGGATCATTTTTTCTGAAGCCGTCAATAGCGAGTAAGATAGATAAGCATGCCTCCAGCCAGTATTAACAGAAAGACAGCCGTTGGGGCAAAGCCTCTTAAAACATTCTTTTTTTCCTCTGTTTCATTATCCCACAGTCGATATCCCTTTTTCAAGCTGAGAGTCACACCGGCCAAAATCAATCCAACCTGTATCCATGGGATTCCGCTTGGCCAGATCTGAATCCACGGCATCCCTGCTGTCCCGAACAGGTCCCAACCCCAGCCGAATGGATCTGAAAAGCTGAGTAGAATAAAGGTCATATTTGCCATAATGGTTTCAACAAAGAAAAGGGCCCATAGAGCCAGGCCGAGGGGTAACAGGGCTGGCAAAGTTCTCTTGAATATTCTCCCTACCGATGCATTGAAAAGTCTGTTTTGAGAACCACTCCCGTTTGTACCGCCCCTGTTGCCTGCCTTTGGAGTACCTTCCGAAAGCCACAGCCCCAGTCCACACACCAGCCATAAAACCAAGGGGACAAAACCTGAGGCTACAGCACAAAGAGTGGCAAAAAAGAGTCCAAATTCAGGCAGGGACGTCTTGTCGACGATATTCACCATATCGCGCATAACCGGCCAGGGCGAATGCACGGTAAGAGAGTAAGCAATGGCCAAAACCAACAAAACAATGGCCTGCCACGCCTCACCATAAGATCTGAAATGCTCTATCCAAGGCCCTCTGCGCCAGGCGAGAGAGACATTATTGCTCGGACAACTCTTGAAGCACTCGGTACACATACCGCAGTCAGCGTTTCGATCGATTCGGGCAACCATCAGACCGTAGGGACAGGCCCAACCTGTTGCGTTTCCCTTGAAACACGGCTTATCCTTGCAGTTCCTGCAGACTTCAGGATCTCTCTTTCGAACCATAAGCCGGCCTATTGTGCTGTATACCGAAATGAACGCGGCCACTGGGCAGACATATCTGCAAAAGGAGCGAAGTTCCCACACCAGGGACATAAATATTCCTGCTACTACCATTATCATTAGCGTAATTGCAGTCCACTTGGGCTGGCCGGCCAGGGAAGCACTTAATGTGCCAAGGCCTAAGAAAAAAAACAGCCGTAACCATGGACCACTTAAGGCCCGGGGCCAGTGTCTGCCCAACCCGAAAAAACGATTTCCGAAACGCCCTCGCTTTCCTGCCCGCACTTCGGTAGTCGCACCTCGCTGCAGATATTCACCCAGGACCGGCAAAGGGCAAATCATGCACCAAATCCTTCCCCCCAGAGGAACCAGGAAAAGCACGAGCATCGATATCCACACGATCCAGGTGAGCATAACCGCCACATTGCGGCCGCCCACTTTTGTACCGAAAAGACCGGCCAGTACCATCACCGTAAGACCGGCCAGCAGCGGAAGGGTACAGGTAAATTGGAGTGGCCTCCATTTGAGCAGCCTATCGAGCAGAACAAATCGTTTATTCAGATCTATGGGCGGTTGTGAAATGGTTTTCATCTCATGCGTTTCTCCTTTGACCCGCAACCAGCCTATGATGACGATAGCCAACAGAAGCCCCATGCTTCCTGCCAGCAGCCAGTTGGGACGAACAACCAAATCCCCCTGCTCGAACCCATGCATTGGACCGCAATAGACATGGCATCGGAACCTTGAAATCGATACCAGGCTTCCCCAAAGACCGGTTAGACCGGCTTTGAGATTTATTTCTCGGACATAAGAAGGCGGTTCGGTGGGCTGCAATGGGTCACGAACCTCAACCGTCTCGCTGGCAGGAGTGATTTTTGCGTCGATCCGGTAATCTTGGAGAAAAAAACTATGGCCTGTGTCGCGGGTTGAAAACGTCAGTATAAGCTGGTCTCCGCGGTTCGCCCTAATGATAGCTGGCGAGGTCCCGTAGCGAAACGCCTCAAGGTGTATCCTTCTCGTCGATGGAGAGGGTGTAGTGCGCCATTCAAGAAAAAGCGTTGCGCCAATGCAAACAAAACTAACAGCAATATACAATATCCTGCGGCGTAGCATATAAACAGCCTGTCAAATGGCCGGGGTTGTTTCGTTTCCCGGCCATAAATTAGAATGGACAGCATCGGTCGGGTCCGTGTGGAATTCCTCCTGATCCGGAGTCTCAATTTTTTCGAAATGATATGCCCTTGGATATTCATAGTCAACTCTTTCGTTCGTATGCAGATAAGGTCCTTACGGTGCTTGAAGCGTTTTTTAGTAATCCGATTCATCCTTTTGCCCTCGCTCCATTTCGCTTCTCACTATTGAACGGCGTCAGCAATACCAATCGAAAGCCTGCCGAAAGAGCTTGACATCCATCAGGTTGTGCAAATAATGGGCTATCCTGTGATATCGGTATTTTTTCATCACACAAAATGGGGTCCAAATGAAATATCCGCAAAGGCTGACCAAGAATGTTATGCTTCTCGGAAATCACTACTTCTCAATATACTTGATCCGGGGAAGGCATTCGCATACACTGATAGAATCTGGCATATCCTCAACAGCCGGGCAGATCATAAGTCAAATCAGGTCTCTTGACATGGATACCTCAAGGATACGGAACCTGCTCCTGACCCACGCACATGCTGATCACATCACCGGTGCACCGGCTCTAAAAAGAATGATGCCCTGGCTTAAAGTGAAGACAGGGCCGGTGACGGAACGGCTACTGGCCAAAGAAAATGTCAGGCAGATTTTCTTGCGAGACGATTTGGATATACTGAGACGCTTAGTGAAACTGGGCGTTGTAGATAGTTCCGGCGCTCACAAGATTTCTTTAGAGGGTCTTGTCAATGAAACCATAAGACCGGGCCAAATTTTGGATTTCAGTGGGAACCCACTTGAAGTATTAGATGCGCCGGGACACTGCAAGGGAGGGATAGCCCTTTGGCAGCCAGAAAACAAGATTCTCTTCTGCTCGGACTATCTCGGTTTCTATTTACCGCCTGACAGATTCGTGCCAAATTTCTATGTGGACTACGATGATTTCTTGGAGACTTTTGAATACCTTAGTGAATTGAAACCTGCCTGGATCTGCCCGGGTCACTGTGGAGCATATACCGGGGAAGATGCTATGCGCTTTATTGATAAATCAAGGGCTGAGGTCAAATGGGTTTATGATTATGTTGCCAAAAATTGCCAATCTCCAGAGAAAATTGAAAAGGCAAAAGAATTTCTTTTTGACAGATATTATGTTGGTGAAGCCACCATGTTCAGCGCGCGGAATACCCGTTACTGCATGGAGCTCCTCATTCGCCGGATCTTGAGTTCAAAGGCCATTGCTCAGTCGTAATGTCGAAAAGAGAAAAGCGTGATCTAATTCAGAGTATCCTGCCGGCCTTTCCTTGATGGGTTCTCTGCCTCCGTGGCTTTAGACGCAAAAAGCCCCCGCTCAAGTGAGGGGGGCTTTGACGTGTTGTTTTTGGTCGACCTATCCAAATCGCCGCCCATAGGCATCTGCCGCCTTTAGGCAATTGAAAATCTCGTTCGGATCATAGAATCATCCGTTTTCGTTATTCCCGGAAAGGCGGTCTCAAGGGCGTATCGATCTTCGGGAACAGAGGCATCGCTAAGGGCTATTTGAAAGGCCCGGATAGTGGTAAAGTGACCAGTCCCTCGTCCAAAATGAATTGCACTGCAACCCGGGCTGCCGTGCCCACCACATCCGTACATTTGTCTTGATGCCCACCGGCCTCTTCGAACTTGGCAAAGTCATCCCCATCGGCAATGTAATAAGGCCGTCCGAATTTGAGCATCTGGATATCCCTGCAAATAATTGACCCCAGTTCGCGGGTATATTCCTGGGTAAATTTCCTCACAAGTGTGAAATTCTTGAACCGAATCCTCTCGGGATCTTCAAAATTCGAACGTTCCCGGCCCAGAAGCATGCCGATCGCCAAAACACCGGCCGCATATCCCCCGCAAACACTGATCCCGGTCAGACCGCCACCCCCTGCAAACCCCGTGGCCGCCTTGAACACTCCATCGTCGTTCATGTTCAAGGTGTCATAGATGGCTGCCATGGCACACTGGGAACACCCACGATAGGTCTTTTCGTATTCAAACCCCAATTCATAGGCCTTTTCTACAAGTTCTTTGACAATTTGCTCATTTCCCATTCTTCCCTCTTATTCAATCCTTCAATTTTTATCTAAACCCGCAATCTGCCGAATTGCCGACGAACACGTCCAATACCGCAGGGCGGGACTAAAATACGGTCTATCCTTTAACGTTGCCTACCCGGGAAATCAGATCACCGGAGCTGTCAAATTCCAGTTCCATGTCTTCATCACCAATGATTTGATCGGGTTTCCTTTCAAGGTAATCAAGGCAACCCATCGATACCATCAGGGTCGTTAATTCCAGGGTGTTTTTGATGTGGACGATCCGGATGTCTTCCAGATTATACGGCCGCAATGTTTTCAGTGCAGCAATGATGGCCTCCCGATCCGTCGGGAAAGTCAGGGGGATTTTTCCTGATTCAGGGCAGCAGGACGTCAGGCAGTTCACGAGAGTCACCTGAAAGTCCATTTTGTCTATCAGGCGTTTTGTTGTAAAGTCCGCCTGACCGATGCCCAGCGCACTGCCTTCACTTCCATCTGTCAAATCCCCGACGAAAATCCGGGTTATTTTCGGCCATGGGCGCTCTGCCCCGTAAGCACATACATCACGTCCCACCACACATGGATCAATCCCTTCACCGCTAATGTCTTTCCCCATTTCGTCTATGATAAGCAGGTCGATTTCATCAACGGGGAGGGTGGGCAACCACGTTCGTGCGGTCTTGAGAAGCTCGCTTTCAACGGACTCGATTTCATGGGCAAGGGCCATCTTTATCTGTGCCGTTTCGTGGGCGTGATTTTCAAGCAGGCAAACCCCAAACAGCACCGGGCTCTTTTCCAGCAATGCCTTGCCTGCGGAGCTGATGATCTCATATTGAGATCGAACGACCGAAAGGCGATGATAGTGTTCGGCTCCGATCTGGTTGCCCAGACCGATGGCCATCATCTTGATGAGACCACTCTCTGTGGGACCGATGAAGTTGGTGTGGGGTTTGACCCTGTTGATAAGCACGATCCCATCAGCCTCGTGGGCCAGCCGGTCAAGGAATAAAGGGATGCCGTTCACCTCTCCCATGGGTGTTACGTCCATGGTGGCCCTTACCGGGACCCCCACACTCTCTTCAGTGATTCCTCGAAGACGCAGCACCTCTGTCTGGCCCTCGGCCGTGGCCCCGCCATGTGAACCCATGGCAGGTGTAACAAAAGGATAATAACCGGCCTCTTTCAGCCTGGTCGCAATAGCCCGGACAACCACGGTCAGATTGGAGATTCCCCGACTGCCCACCCCTATGGCCACCTTCGAACCCGGGGATAGATCCAAACGATCTTTGACTCGGGACCATTCCCGGTCTATTTCAACCAATACATCCACCGCAGGAGAACTGTCAAACCGCTGCCGAACCATCCGCATTTTGGGCAGTTTTAACTCAGTGCCGGTACCAGAATCCATATAGTCTCCTCCCGATCCATTCTCTATCAGACTCCTATCCCGCTTCTTCAAGGAGCTGGTTCAGGAACTGTGTTGTTGTAAAGATCTTGAATTTCTGTGCTCTCAGTTTGGCGTTATTGAGATTGTGTACGCAGGAGTTGCATTCTGTCAGCAACACTTCCGCCCCGACTTCTTCCACTTCCTCAAGGCGTCTGCGTGCCATGGCAATGGAATTCTTGGCAAATGCCCCCCGTACGCCGCCCCCGGCTCCGCAACAGAGGGCATTGGCCCGGTTATGGCGCAGCTCCACAAAATTTGGAGCGATCTTCCGAATGATCTGCCGCGGCTCTTCATAAATGCCGCAATGTCTTCCCAGGTCGCACGGGTCATGGTAGGTGACCACCTTGTCCGTTTTGACGCCGAGATCAAAATCCTTCAGAAACTGGCTCACGTGGATGATTTTCACCCCTGCATCTTTCAGAGCGCTGTATTGGGGTTTGTTATTGAAGGTCCTTGAACAGTAGGGGCATCCGGTAATCACCGTCCTGGCTCTTGTGGCAAGAATGAGATCCATATTCTTCTGCGCAAGTGTTTGATTGATCTGGAATCCCACGTCTTCCAGTGCGCCGCTGCAACAGACTTCATCGATGAGGGTATAGTCGACCTTCAGATAATCCAGAATACTTAGGGTCGCCATGGTGGCTCTGTCTTCTCGATAGGAACCCACGCATCCGATAAAGAAAACATACTCCGCCTTTTTGTTTCGCTCTCTTTCAAAATCCTCAGGTTCGTCTTCCCCGTAGATATTGGTATGTTCCTGCAAAACCCGGTTCATCCCCTCAAAGGCCGGATGACAGGTTCCCCTTTGAACCATGTCTTTCCTCGCCTCTTTGATGATCTCCGGTGGGTCTACGCCTGAAGGGCACTGATCCGTACAGCTGGCGCAGGTCGTGCATTGGAATAGAGTTTCTGTCAGTTCGTCATTCAGTTCAATGTTTCCGTCCATGACCTCTTTGAGAATCAACATCTTTCCCCGGGCATTAAGTGCCGGGCGTTTGGTGATCCCGAACACCGGACAGACGGCCCTACAAAACCCGCAGCTTGAGCACCTGAGAACCTGATCGCGGAATTGTGTTTCAAAATTATACTTCTCTTTCATTCATTCCTCCAGACCCATCTTTCCGGGATTGAGAATGTTATTAGGGTCAAAAGCCTGCTTTATTGAACGCATAACATCCATACTCACCCGGTCGTGCTCTAAGCCCATGAACGGTATTTTGGCTAATCCGATTCCATGCTCACCTGTCAGGGTCCCGCCCAGTTCAATGACCTTCTCAAACAGTTCGGCAGATGTCTCTTCGACTCGCTTGACCTCATCAGGATTGGTCCCGTCGAAACAGATCACAGGATGGAGGTTGCCGTCGCCGGCATGTCCAACGGTTGGAATTAGGAGATTATGTTTCTTGGCAAGCTCGGAGATTGACCATAGCATGTCCGGGACCTTAGACATGGGCACAGCCAAATCCTCTACAATCAGGTTATTGTTGATGCGGGCCAAGACTCCATAAGCCGATTTCCGAGCGGTCCACAGGGCTTCCACCTCTTCCTTCGAGTCAGCCTGCCGGGTCGTGGTGGCATTGTTTTTCTTGAAGATTTCAATAATCTTTTTCATTTGAAACTCGGTTTCTTCTCTGGTGTAGCCGTCGGTTTCGGCCACCAGCATGGCTTCCACCTCCGGCAGGTTGAGATCGGTGTTTTGATTGATAGCTATCAGGCTCTGTTGATCGACCACCTCCAGGGCGCTGGGAATAATGCCCGAGTGCATAATTTCGCTCACTGCCCGGCCGGCGTCCTCCAAGGTTTCAAAATTGGCCATCGAAGTAGAAACAAGCGGTGGCACGGGATTGATCTTGAAGATTATCTCGGTGACCACCCCCAAGGTCCCCTCGGAACCAACGAAGAGTCGCGTCAAATCATAACCGGAAACGCTCTTCATGCACTTGGAGCCTGTATGCAGGATTCGACCATCCGGCAGGACCACCTCCAATGCAAGGACATAGTCCTTTGTCGTGCCGTATTTAGCCCCCTTGATGCCGCCGGCATTTGTAGCAACGTTACCCCCTAAGGTACAGA
>Ga0222636_1000822_pt1 | contig 13985 bp, 8 predicted proteins | sample AntAcemetagen141_FD_179811 | JGI IMG/M metagenome (GOLD analysis project Ga0222636, IMG submission 179811) | Saline water microbial communities from Ace Lake, Antarctica - #141 | ecosystem: Environmental > Aquatic > Non-marine Saline and Alkaline > Saline | place: Antarctica: Ace Lake | collected...
GATCTGGCACTGACCATTATCGTATCACTGACGATATCGCTGTTGGTTTCTCTAACACTGGTACCCTTATTATCCTCTAAACTACTTTCCAGAAAACAGCAGAAACATAAAACATCGCTGATGAAAAAGTTTGACGGCAGCATGGGCCGGTTCTTTGATGGACTTGGCAAGGTATACCGCAGGGCTTTGGCATGGTCGCTTAATCACAAAAAAACTCTGGTCTTTTCTGTTTTGGGGCTTTTTGTCATAGGTATTGTACTGCTGGGTCAAGTTGGATTTGAGTTTATGCCTAAAACAGATGATAGCGAGATCAACTTTAACGTTGAACTTCCTGTCGGCACCGCTTTACCGGTTACCGACACTTACTTTACGCAGATCGAATCTCTGATTATTTCTTCAGTACCCGAGCTTGAAAATATCAACGTAAATTTTGGTAGTCGAACCGGCCTGTCCTCAATTTTTGGCGGCACAACCAACAGCGGCAGTGTTACAGTTTCTCTAAGCGACAAAACAGATCGTAAGCGTGGAAAATTTGAGATCCAGAACGATCTTCGCAAAAAAATGAATGCTATCCCCGGGGTGAAGGCTACCTTTTCAAGTGGTGGTATGAATGCAATGAGCGGTGGCAGTGATCTTAGCATTGAGATATATGGTTATGATCTTGCCCGGGGTGAAGTAATTGCAAATGAGATAAAATCTAAAATGGACAATATTGAAGGGTTTGTTGATATTGATATGTCTTTCTCAGATCCACAGCCGGAATATACGATTGAGATCGACCGGGAAAAAGCCGGGAAAATGGGTCTCAATGTTGCGCAGCTTGCACGAATCGTTGAAACATCCGTAAAGGGCAAAGTTGCTTCCGTTTACCGGGAAAGTGGAAATGAATATCAAGTCTATGTGCAGCTTGACCGTGAATTCCGGGAATCGAAACAGGATATAAAGAGCATCTTCATTAAAACACCTACCGGCAATCAAGTTCCATTGAGTGCTATTGCAACTATCAAGGAAACAAATGCGCCGGTATCAATTTTCCGCAAGGATCAGAACCGAATTGTTACAATTAATGCAAATGTAAGCGGACGCGATCTTGGTTCAATCACCAATTTGATCCAGGAAGAAATTAAAACCATCGCTATGCCGGCAGATTTCCGCATTGAGATCAGTGGAGCTGCAGAAGATATGCAGGAAACCTCCAGGTCATTCATGCTCGCTATTCTTGTTGCGATCTTGTTGGTTTACATGGTTATGGCATCGCAGTTTGAATCCTTGTTAGATCCCTTCATTATTTTATTTACAATACCTCTTGCCTTAATTGGTGTTGCTCTCGCATTATTCCTTACAAAAACAACACTGAATATGACATCGCTCATCGGTGTGGTGGTGCTTGTCGGTATTGTGGTGAACAATGGTATTGTGCTGGTTGATTATATCAACCGTCTGATCCGTGAAGGTAAAAAACATGTGACGGATGCAATCCTTGAAGGAGCACAAACCCGACTTCGTCCTGTCTTGATGACGGCCCTAACAACCATTCTATCGATGTTGCCGCTAGCATTGGAATTGGGATCAGGAGCTGAACTCTGGGGCCCCATGGCACGAGCCATTATCGGTGGTCTGTTTGCTTCGACCTTCTTAACTCTTTTCTTTATTCCGGTTGTATTTGATTCCTTTCAGCACAAACGCATGGAAAAGAAATTAGGCGATTCTTGTGCGGATGTGGTTGAGGTACTTGAAACTGAAATCGTAAAATAAAACATGCATATACGGGCGGGTTTCGAACCCGCCCTTTTAATATAGGTGAACTTCGGTTCGCCTTTTTTATTGATAGATGAAGTTTTTTAATAGAACAACTTATTCAACCCCTCCGGGGTTGTGGGTTTTTAGTGTCTTCTGCATATACTGTTATTGAACCCTTTCAGGGTTCTTGGTTTGAACCGACTAATTTTTATTGAATATCAATAAATAGAATCCCGTAGGGATTCAATAACAGTATATGCCTATCACTCTGTAGGTATACAACCCCAGAGGGGTTGAATAAGTTCAAAGTATATATATCATTTTTTTTATCGTATATTACTCTATGCTAAACATCACATTCAAATCATTCACCCACGACTCTCCCCTCTACAAGGAAAGCCTTGTCTTACGCAATCGCATCTTAATTGAAGCTGTCGGTCGCCATGAAGACTGCCGCGACTTTGATTTTCCCGAGAAGGATATCTACATTTCTGCCTTTGATGGTGACCTGTTGATCGGCACTGCGATCATCACATCACTTGATGATAAGTCAGTCCAAATGCGCCAAATGGCCGTGCACGATGCCTATCAGGGACAAGGTGTTGGTAAAGCTATTGCCAATGAGTTTGAGAGGGTAGTCCTTCAAAATGGATACTCAAAAGTTATCCTCCATGCCCGCGAATCGGCGGTGCCCTTTTATAAAGCGCTGGGGTATGAACTTGTTGGTGATAAGTTTTATGAAATTGAGATAGCGCATGTTGAGATGACTAAAAACGTGAGGCGTAAAACGTAAATTGTGAAAAATATTTTGTCATCCTGAGCCCCGATTGTTCGGGGCCAGCTGGCGCATGAGCATAGACCCGGGATCTAAATAAGTATATTCACATAAATAATTGATCGTTCAATAAATGAGATCCCACAGAATGTGCTGCTGGTGAAGGTCTCTTATCGCCTAGGGCGATAAACAATTGAGAATTGAAAAAGGACAGTTGATAATTTAATTAACAATTATTAATGGACAATTAAAGAAACGAAGCAATGCTTCGTCTCTATTTTTATATTGTACTATTTGATGCAATAACTGTCAATTGGTCTTTGATAATTTCATTGTCCTTTGTCAATCGTCAATTATCAATTGATGTTCGCGTCATCGAGCCTTTTTTATTATACGTTCAACCCCTCCATTCGTCGGGGTTGAATTATGACCTTCCGGCTGGAATCCGAGCAATGAGAGGATCTGCCGGATGGTCGAGAATTTATTTCAAGCTCTTTCGACCAGCCAGCACCCATCCTTCGTCAAGCCTCCGGTTGGTCGAGCTGGCAGGTCTAACAAACCCCGAGCTAGTCGAGGGGTTGAACATTCTTTTGCTTTTGCCTTTTGCCTTGTTCGCATTAGCGAACCAGCATCATCTTCTGCATAATAACAACCGGTTCGCCATCAACAACGGCGACCATGCGACAAAGATAAACGCCACTGGGGGCAGGCATGCCGGATTCTGTTTCACCGTACCAGCGAACACTGTAGTTCTGCGCATCCTGATACTTATTAACCAGAACATCCATCTCTTTACCGAGCAAGTTATAAATCTTAATGCTGACCTGTGCCCCGGTCGGCAAACTGTAACGAATATCGGTATATTCCCTAAAAGGATTTGGCGTGTTGGGAAGTAGTTCTAATTTTTCCGGATTTGCCATGAGGAAACGATCCACCTGATGCACATAGACCGGCATATAAAAAAGAATGACATCATGGCCATCGGTGACCCGGATAGTAATGGCATCTTCACCGTAACGATAGCTCTCGGTAAAGAAGATAACTCCTCCGAGTTTGTCATCGAACAAATATCGCACAATACGGCCGGGTGTAATCTCCCAAACAAGGTCATCAATTTTATTATCTACATCATAAACAACATCTTTAAATAATATGGTATCGGAGCTGTTGGCTTTAAATGAAAGTGAATCCGGCAAGCCCATGGTAAAATAGGGTGGGTCATTAACGGCTATAACCGGAATAGTCCATGCTTTGCTGACTTTCTTTTTTCCATCCGAAGCAGTGAATTCAATTTTCTCTTTACCAAACCAATCTTCCATAGGCCAAATGACCAATGTGTCTTTTTGTTCTTCTATATAAAAATTATCACCAGCTTTATATTCCAGGTTAATCTTATCACCTTTATCGGGATCATACACAAATTGCCGTATATAAGCGAGCGGAAGTATCAGCGAACCGTCCTCCTGAATACTTGTATCGGGTAGGGTTTTCCAGCGCGGTGCATCGGCTACGGGCTTGATGCTTATATCCATGTAACCCGTATCCCGCAAGCCGCCATCGTAGACGATCAATCCAATCTTCGCTTCGCCATTCCAATCCGGATCGGGAAAAAGTGTAATGGCATTTTTTCTTTCTTTGATCTTTACATTGGGATCATTGATAAAAGACCACATCAGATCGTTTGTTTTCGTCTCAATATCTTTGGCAAAGCCTTCAATATAGGAACGGTCGAGAGAAAGCGTGTCATCTTCATTCCATTGCTTTAACGGAAGATCACCCATGACGGGTTTATCATTGACCGAGAGAACACGCAAACGATAATTTATCGTATCGCCATACTCACCGTCATTTACAATAAGGCGAACATGAGCATCGCCAAACCAATTTTTATCTGCGTAGAAATAGTATCTGTCATCCTTTTCCTGAACATGGATATGCTGTGATGGTACAAGCGTCCATTCAAGTTCGTTTGATCTTGTTTCTACATCATTGACCAATTTATAGAGACTACTCTTTTGAACCGTCAGGGTATCGTCTTCAAGAAAGATCCTTGATGAAACCTTGGGGAGAAATGCAGGTGCATCATTGACCGGTAGAACATGTATCTGCCAAATTCGTCTTGCACTCAATTCACCGTCGGACACCGTTAGTTCAAGCGAGTCCGTTCCAAACCAATTATTCGATGATGTGCAGCGGATCCGTGCGCCGTTATAATGGGTACGGACTTTTCCAAAACCTTTGACCTGCCATTTTAATTTCGATGATGAAGTTTCAACATCCTTGGCATATTTTTCCAGTTCTGCCCGGTTGATAAATATAATCTCATCTTCATTGAATAATTTGTCGGGCAACAATGCCAATTCAGGTACATCGTTCACGGGGAAAATTATGATCGTCCAATAAGCCGTATCGGCAAGTTCACCGTCGCTGACCGTTAAAAGCAAGACATCCTCACCGAACCAGTTCTTCTCCGGCATAAGTGTGATGACGCCGCCCTCGGCAGAGATGGCAACATGATCTCCGGAATAAACATGAAAACGCAAAACACTATCAGGGGTTTCCACATCAGACGCATGCTCATCAAACCAAGTCAATGGCAGACGGTAAAGTTCATCTTCGGGAAATTCGGCCCGCTCTATTGACATCCACTGAGGCGCGTCATTGACAGCTTCTACCGTGATCTGCTGAACTAGCGTATCACTTGCCTGACCGTCACTGACGATAAAAAATAAGTTGTCTGTGCCATTCCAATCATCAGCCGGGCGGTAAAGAAATCTGTCGTTTTCTACCTGAACACTTTGGGGTTCACCGAGTAGCTCGATCGAAAGTTCATCAGCGGTATCAACATCGCTGACATAAGCCAGCAGTGAATCTTTGTAAAGAGTCAGTTCATTGTCTTCAAGAACATTTTGAATATCCGGTTGCATATTAACGACAGGTGCATCGTTTTGTGAGAGAACAATGGTGGAGAAATGAACGGTGTCACATAAATTTTCTTTTTCATATGCGATGCTCAAGTTTGCCGTGCCAAACCAATTCTCACCGGGACTTATTGTTACCCCGGCACTATCGATCTTAAGGGTGATATTCTTATTATCTATGGAAAGAAAATAATTAATGCCACTATTTTTAGAATAATTATTATAAGCAAAATAGGTTTCCGAATCTTCGGAGATCGGGATCATCTCCGGAGTCATGGCTTTCATGCCCGTATTTTCATAGAAAAATGGTCCGCTCATGCCGTTTTGTTGAATGATATCGGGAAGCTTATCTTCGTTGATATCATAAACGGCCATCTTTCCATTTTCATCCGAGAGTTTAACTCTGCGATAAGTGCTGTCCGCTTTTAGATATTCAATTTGCAGTCCGCTCTCGCGAGTAATACGATCCACTAAGCCATCAAGATCGAGATCCGCAAAGACCGTGTCTGTATAAATGTGGCTCTCATCGTTTTTTATTATTTTTTTCTGGTCCGCATCAAGATGTATGGGTGCTTTAAAATCACCGGCAACAAAAGAACGTTGCGTTTGCGCTAGGGCAAACACAGCTGTGAGAGAAAGCGCGATAATAAGAAGGATATTTCGTTTCATTTGTCACTGTTTTTCGGGTTCATTGCGGACGGTTAAATGTAATTTTTATTGGGATGTTGCACAATTTATTTTTTGATTAAAAAAGACGTGAAACGTAAGACGTGAAACGTGAAGAAAGAGTTCAACCCCTCGACCCGGCTCGGGGTTGGGAGGTGTTGGCGCACATATACCCGGGGTTTCACCCCGGGTTACTATGGGTTTAACCCTTCGACAAGCTCAGGGTTATTGAAAGTCCTAATGTATAGAGGGGTTTAACTCTTAATAATCCGACATAAAATACCGGGATATAAATAAACCCGATTATATCAATCTCTCACAGGCTCAAGGTTTATAGAGAACCCCGACGTATGGAGGGGTTTAACTCTTAATAACCCGGCATGAAATGCCGGGATGCAGGCAAACTTAATTAATCAACCCCGAGCCTGTCGCCTGCGCAGCGTAGTCTTGCACGAAGATGGGAGGGGTTGAACAGTGTTTCATAGACCACAGAGTGGTCAAACATAGTAGAAAATGCATCTCCAAACACCACAACCACAGCGTGGTTGAATACTGACCTTCCGGCCGGTATCCGAGCAACGAGAGGATCTGCCGGATGGTCGAGAATTTATTCCATGCTCTTTCGACCAGCCAGCACCCATACCTCGTCAAGCCTCCGCTTGGTCGAGCTGGCAGGTCTGACAACAAGATCGTTAATATAATCACCAAATCGCATTTACAGAGAGATCCTGAACCCACCAGCAAATAGCTGGCGTTTCAGGATGACCATTTTTCGATAGAGTTACGGATAGCAATCACGATATGTTCTTTGCGACATGAATAGATCCCTCCCTGAAGCTTCGGGGCTCGGGATGACAGACTTTTTTTCATCCTGTATATCCTGTTATCCGGTCAAAAATATCATGTCACAAAAGCAAAGGGCTCGACATGTCGAGCCCCTACTTTAGTCTTTATACTTTTATCTTTAATCTTGTCGTCGTTAGACGATCTTTGATTTACATTTCACGCAATGCGTGGTATGCGGAACCTCTTCGAGGCGTTCATCGGGAATACGTTCACCGCATTCTTTACAATAACCGTAATTAGGGTCATGTTCCAGACGATCCAGGGCTTTATCCAAAAAGGTCAGGAATTTGTTTTCACGCGCGTATTGCATAAACGCTTTTTCGCGTTCCTGGGCATCGGTTCCGACATCTGCCATGTGATAAGCGTAGTTGGAATCTAACTGTGAGCTTCCCGGTGAACTATCTATAAATGATTCGCGTTTTTTTTCAATTTGTGCAAGGGCTTCACTGCGTTTTTCAAGAATGATCTTCCGGAAATGCTTCCTCTCCGTTTTTGTCAGCTTCGGTCCTTTTCTTTTAATGTCCGGCATTTTTTCAATCCTCTCTAAAGATTATTTTACACGAATAATATTAATAATTATTGCTTCATTTCCAACTTTTATTTCTTTCTTGGCTTCTGCACTTTCAACCGCATTTTCAAGAAGTGTCGCAAGTGTCTCACTCTCAAGGTATTCGCGATATACGGCAACTGCAGCCTTAACTTCATCACTGGCGTCCAAACTCAATTCAATGCGGTCATCCACGTTAAAATCGGCTTCTTTTCGCAAAGTCTGGATATGGCGGACCAGGTCACGAACCAAGCCTTCTTGCTTCAATTCGTCTGTCAAGGTCACATCAAGAATAGCGACATAGCCCTTGTCTTCAACGGCGACCACGCCTTCTTTTTCGTTGACGGTGATCTGAATATCGTCATGACAGATATTGATACCGCCAACGGCAATGGTTTCGCCATTTTGTACGCGAGCTGCCACATGAGCACCGTCCATTTCTTTCAGTCCTTTAACGACCAGCGGCATCTGCTTGCCGATCTTCTTACCAAGGGTGACGAAATTGGGTTTGGCGTCGTAGGAAACATAGTCATCAATACTGTCGACCAAGGTCACGGCTTTGATGTTTAGTTCTTCTTTGATCTGATCAGAAAGTTCTGTGATATATGCTTTTTCTTTATCGTTCTTTGCTTTGAACAGCATGTTCGCCAGCGGTTGGCGTGTTCTGATGTTCGCCTTATTCCGTGCGCTACGACCCATTTCAACGGCTTTGATGATGGTATCGATCTTGTTCAAGAGATCTTCATCGAGCATGGCCTCATCGGCTGTCGGGAAGTCCTGCAGGTGAACCGATTTGGGTGCGTCTTTGTCCACGGAGAGAACCAGGTTCTGATAAATGTCTTCGGTGACAAATGGCAGGATCGGTGAGACCGTGGTGATAATCGTGCGAAGCACGGTGTAAAGTGTGTAGTATGCGCCCAGCTTGTCGCTGTCGTTCTCGCTTTTCCAGAAACGGCGACGACTGCGACGGACATACCAGTTTGACATTTCATCCAGCAGTTTTTCAAATTTACGCATGAGACGTTCGGCATGAAATTCACTGAAATCTTTGTTGGCTTCTTTAACAAAAGCATTCACTTTTGCCAGGGCCCATTTATCCAATTCGTTGAGATCTTTATAATCAACGGTTTGTTCGGTGGGATTATAATTATCGATCTCGGCGTAAGTAATATAAAAGGAGTACATGTTCCACAGCGTCAGCAATTTCTTGCGGAGTTCATCGGCCGGACCGTATCCGAAATTCAGGTTATGTTCGGGATTGTGAGCAGTGTACATCCAGCGCATCACATCGGCGCCCATCTTGTCGGCAGCTTCTTTAAAAGGAATGGAATTTCCTGCACTTTTGTGCATGTCTTTTCCGGTCTCGTCTTTGACTAGCGCGTGACCCAGAACGGTCTTAAAAGGCGCGGTGTTCTCCAGAACAGTGGACATGGCCAGCAGTGAATAGAACCAGTTGCGGAACTGTCCGGGCAAAGATTCGGTAATGAAGGCTGCCGGGAACCATTGTTTCCAGTACTCATGATTGGTGATATAATGCATGGTGCTGAACGGCACGATACCGGCATCCAACCAAGGGTTGCCCACATCGGGGATACGATTCATCGGCTTGCCGCACTTGGAGCAGGTGACTGCAATATTATCAATATAAGGTTTATGCGGGGATTTGCCTTCGAATTGCTCATACCCGGAAACCGCTTTTTCTTTGAGTTCTTCTTTACCGCCGATGACCTCGAAATTGCCGCATGCTTCACATTCCCAGATCGGCAGACTCAGTCCCCAGTAACGTTTCTTGGAGATCATCCAGTCGCCCATATTTCGCAGCCAGTCCATCTCACGATCATGACCCCAACCGGGGATCCATTCGATCTGCTCAACGATCTTCATCATCTCGTGGCGTAATTCATCCATGGAGATGAACCATTCGTCGACTAGGCGGAAGACCAATTCAGTCCCGTGACGCCAACAAGTGGGATAACGGTGAGTGATCTGATCAATTTTATAACAAATATTTTTTTCTTTCAGGTTCATAAAGATCTCGGGCGTGACTTCCTGAGAATTCTTGCCGCTGAGATAGTCGAAACCGTCAATGTAATTGCCGAATTCATCTATGGGTGCGATGACGGAAATATCGTTCTCCTTGGAGAGCTGGAAATCCTCTTTACCGCAACCCGGCGCAATGTGCACAATACCCGTACCGTCACTGTCGCTGACCTCTTCCCACTCAATGACGAAATGATCGACATCTTTCTGAGCCGACAGATCATCAAAAGGACCATGATATTTTAAGCCAAGAAGATCTTTACCCTTGAGTTCTTCCACAACTTCATAGTCTCCAACCAAGATATTTGTCAACTCCTTGGCTAGGTAAAAATATTCTTCCTTGACCTCAACCTTGATCTCACCCTCAACCTTGATCTCACCCTCAACCTTAGTCTTAATCTCAACCTTATTCTTAACCTTAACGTAGTCCATATCCACATTGACAGCAGCAGCCGTATTGGCTGCGAGTGTCCAAGGTGTGGTGGTCCAAACCAGTAAAGCTTCATTGGGGTCATCTTTAAGATATAATTTTACAAAGACCGTTTTATGGGTCAGTTCTTTATAACCTTCGGTCGCGATCTCATGTTCGCTCATGGCGGATCCGCAGCGCGGGCACCAGGGCATCACATCGTGACCTTTATAGATCAAATCGCGATCGTAGCATTTCTTCAGGAAGTGCCAGATAGTATAATTGTTTTCATCGCTCATGGTGTAGTAGGAATTGTCCCAGTCCATCCAATAGCCGAGGCGCTTGGATTGTTCGGTCTGGATCTCGGAAAATTTGACCACACGGTCCTTGCAGGCTTGTACGAATTTTTCAACGCCGAATTTCTCAATATCGGTCTTGGACTTGAAACCGAGTTCCTTTTCCACTTCCACCTCGACCCAGAGACCCTGGCAATCGAAACCATTCTGGTAGCGCATTTTTTCGCCCAGCATGCTGTGATAGCGATTGAATACATCTTTCAATGTGCGTCCCCAAGCATGATGCACGCCCATGGGATTATTGGCCGTAATGGGACCGTCTAAAAATGACCAGCGAGGGCCGTTCGCATTCAGTTCGCGGCGTTTATCAAAAATGGAATCTTCTTTCCAGAACTTGAGTTGTTCATGCTCGAGTTTAACGAAATCCACCTTGCTTGAAACCGGTTTGTACATGTGCTTTTTTCTCCGTAATACTTCATTCATTCAATTGCGTGGTAAAATATAGCTAAGAGGGACAAAATACAAGGAATTATATGCTGTAAGAAAGAGCCTCACACGGAGGCACAAAGCACCCAAAGCCACAAAAATAATAATGTCATCTCGACCGAAACGCAGTGAAGCGGAGAGATCTATTCATGTCACAGTAAAGCTATCAGTGATCTGCTATCAGCCGTCAGTTTTTTAGACCAATATTTGCTTATTGCTACGGACTGAATATTGAGTGCCTTACTGATTACTGCTTAGGTGCATACAGTTTACCTTTTCGAAGAACCTCACACACCTGTCCGCCATAGCCTTGTGCGAAGGCCGGAGAGGCACAAAGTACCACAAGGGCACAAAAATAACCAAGGCTTGTCATCTTGGCCGGAGTGGAGAGCCTGCACTTCGAAGCCCCGATCCTTCGGGGCGAAGTAATGTCATCTCGACCGGAGTGGAGAGATCTATTCATGTCACAGTAAAGCTATCAGCGCTCGGCCATCAGCGATCAGCTTTTTGAGGTCAATATTTGCTGAAGGTCTGGAAAAATAATCTGTCATCCTGAGCCCCGACTATCGGCAAGCATATAAATAATATCCTACAGGAAGAATTACGGGATATTTCAGTTGTCGCAAATTTTGCGACAACTGCCAAAGACGGCAAGTCTTCGAAGGCCCTCCGCAAATCACGCAGATGTTTTAGAAACTATGAAGAAGTATTTCTTATTCTCCATAATGATATACTATCAATAATTTCGCGCTTTCGAATGGATGATAAAATTTTTGATTTATTTACTTTATTAAGAATATTTGCAATATCTGTTTCACTGACTCTCCCAAGAAATTTAGCTTTTTCGAATTCTTTTTGGTTCAATGTAAAGGGTGAATTTGTCGAAATAAAACCATCATAATTCAAAAAAGAATTGTTCTCTTTTAAGATCGGGATACAATCATACATTTTTCTGTTTTCAGTATTGATCAAGAAAAACCATAACCCGGCAGGATGAACACAAACACATATCTTTGGCTTTGGTGGAGTTACTTTGATATTATTAGACAAGTATACATCACCAACCACAGGAGTTTTCATGGGAGTCTTATATTAGAATGTGAGATGAAATATCTTTAAGTTCTTCAATGATTTCAGGATCTCCAATCAATTGCTCAAACGGGATCTTATTGCTTGATCCTTCAACGTAGTTTTTACCCCAAGCGGGGTTTTCTGCATGATTTAATTCGCATATTTGCCCAAAGGTCAATGGATCAAATTTGCCAAATGCGATATCTAATGCTTCAATATCAGACTCTGAGAGGTGTTCACAATTTGCAATCCTGTTAGCCATTATTTTACGTGGGCTTTTTTTAAAGAATGGAGCTTTGGTATCTTCATTTTTGCAAAGATCATAGATTTTACTTGGAACGATCCCCTTGGCCATGGAAACAAAATGATCGCCGGTTACAGGTCTCATATAATTATTAAGATGATACTTATCGGCCTCAAAGATCATTTTAACAATTTTATAAAGATCATAAGTATTTTTACCGCTTTTTGAGATAAGATATAAAACGGCTTCAATTGATTTCTGCTTGTTAAATTTGAATTTTATCATGTTCCTTGTTCTCTTAATCATTCATATTATAATTACATGTTTGGTATTTTCAAAGCACTAAGTATGTTCCCGGATGGTGCATTATTAATTTGTGATATAGCTCACAGATTTTACTTATTTTTCGAATATTTAATGCTTGTGCGTAAAACATCAGTGAATATATTTCAAATTTATTTGATGAGCAGAAATTGAATAAAAATTCAGTTGTTCGAAATTTCCGAACAACTGCCGGCAATGTGCTCTTTAAATCCATGAGCATTGCCGATAAATTTTTCGCGCCAATTCATCAATAGCCTTAAGCGACCCACACCTTTACAGCACCCTTTTATCGATCTGCAACAGATTGTTGGCAAGCATGAAAGTAAAATAAAAAAGCATTCTACTCTTCGAAGCTCCGTAAAGAGTGAAAAAGGAAAATACAAGGGATTATCGAAGAAGCCGAGAAGCTGAAATGCGAAGAAGTTTTTTTATAATAATGTACAAGTGATAAACTTTTGTTAATTAATATGAATCAATCTTATTTTTAGCGATTTCTTTAAATTTTAAATTTAATTTTTCTTTAAATTCTTTTCCAACTTCATCAAATGTTGCAAGCAATTCAGGAAAAGTGTTTTTACCACCTATGAAATCCCAATATTCATCTCCAACCAAAAAATCATTCGGTGCATCCATCATGCCCACCTCCGTAAATCTATGATATGGTTTGGGGTGATAGGGATTATATGGAAAAGCTAAGTATACATTCACATCTTTCCTTCTTCTAGCAACCCATTCTAGCAATTTTGTTTTACTTTTCTCAAACACATCAATATTGGGTTTAACAGTTTTTATTTCAAAGAGGTATTCTTTGCCATTCCTTTTCATGTAAAAATCAGCAATATTTCCCGATTTTTGAAATTCTCCATTTTCTGATGAAGCTGCTAATATTTTTTGTTTTTCACTTTCTATATCTGCTTCAAGTTCGCTATTTCTAAGTTTGGCAACAATATTATTAATTGTTGACTTTTGTTCTTTTGAAAGAACTCCACCAACACCATAATTCCTAAAACATTCCTCAGAGTTTTCTGAAGCAATAATTACAGAAACATCTTCATAGATACTCATTCCAAGTGTAGTTGCCATAGAATGTATAAACGAATAAGCAGCAATTTTTTCACTATCTTGTATTAGACGTGCAAGGAATGGCATTGAAGTCGTTTCTCTTCCGTAAGAATTTAATTTTGCCTCAATCTTTTTTGATAAAAGATTCTTGATTTTTTCTTTCTGAATAATTGATAGTGACATTATTGATACTCTTCTTTAAATTTTGCAATTAAAGCATTTGTTGTTGATTTCTTGTACATTTCTTTTTGATCATCAAGATTTATACCCGATTTATCAATCAAATCTAATACTTTACTTAAATTATCTTTAAATTTATCTTCATCTAATTTTTTTATTAAAGATTCGGAATACTCAATTATTTTCTTTCTTGTTAGTATATCATTAGTAAATTTTTCTGGTTCAAAGATTTTCCTAAACAAATAAAATATATGATATCTGGCTTTATTATATTTTCTGTCTATTTCTTTTTTTTGTAGCAACTTCTTGAATTTATATTGTATTAACGCACTAAAATAATATGGTTCATATTTATGGCGGATCTGAAAAATTCTATCT
>Ga0222636_1000828_pt1 | contig 13862 bp, 10 predicted proteins | sample AntAcemetagen141_FD_179811 | JGI IMG/M metagenome (GOLD analysis project Ga0222636, IMG submission 179811) | Saline water microbial communities from Ace Lake, Antarctica - #141 | ecosystem: Environmental > Aquatic > Non-marine Saline and Alkaline > Saline | place: Antarctica: Ace Lake...
TCTTCGCCCTTCTTCTCACCTACGGAATCGTATCCACTCTCTTCAGCCGGAGATTAGCTTTAATTACGGTATTTCTGCTGGCTATATCTCCTCTCCATATCAACTACAGCCGAACCGGACTTCTCTTAATCTCCACCCAGGCGGTTAGCCTCCTGGTAGTCTATCTCCTTCTGCGCGCGATCATCCGGAAAAAATTACTCTCTTATATTCTTCTGGGGATAGCCATCTCTTTCGCGGGATATTTTTACTCTCCGGCCAAATATCCTGTCCTCCTCGCCGGGTTCCTGATTGTCTGCTACGGCATTTTTAAACGGAGATGGTTTCTCCGCAACCTGGCGGGAATCATCATCCTGGTTCTGACGGTAATCATCCTTATGACCACGCTCAATATCCCCGCCTGGGATGTGATGGCGCCACGGTTCGCGGGGTATGAGTCGGTCTGGCACCGGACCCGGGACCACCGACATACCAACCAGGCGGATTATATTCGGGGAATTCCCCTCGTCCGGGAAAACCTGGAGAAACTAATTCATAGCTTCTTCATTGACCGGAATTTCAACTACGACCCCTGGCCCCGGGGCAATCTCTACTTCAACCCGATCATCCCTCCACTGTTCCTGCTGGGGATTGCCTTCAGTATCTCCCGGATCAGGAGGGCAAACTATCGATTACTTCTCTTTTTCACCGCCGCGTTCCTGATCCCCAACCTCCTCTCACGTCCCCCCGTAATGGTCCGGCGGATGATGGTTGCCTGGCCGTTTATCTACTGCCTGGCCGCGGTACCGCTCTCACAGTTATTGAAACAAGCAGGTGAACTGGGGGGAAGAATCGGGACCGGTATGGCCGCGGTACCGATTGTCGTGATCCTGCTATCGGTTGGAGCATCCAATTCCCGGGTATATTTTGACAGCAACGAACCGGCCGGGCGGTGGGAAGAAGAGAGATTTTATGATGAATATGCCAAAGAACTGATCAAAGATTACTACCTTCTTCTGGTTCCAATTAATGATCTGAGCCGCAAAACAATCAGCTTTATCCTTTATGAAACCAAAGGGGCAGGAAGCCGGGGATTTAAGTATGTCAACCCGGAGCAGATAAGAAATTTAAGATGGAAAAACATCTCATCCCGACTGCCGGTTGCCCTGGTCTGCGCCGCCGGGAAAGTACCCCGATCCGATCTGGAACAACTCCGGCAAAAGTTCGGACGGGGACGGATTGAAGAGTTCAAAGATAAATTCAACCGGCGGAGGGCGGTTACGCTATTCCTTGAGTCAGAACCGGAGTTTCTCCCTAATTAGTGCCTGAACGAAAACCCCGAAATAAGAGTCATTACGAGGAGGGACGACGAAGCAATCTGTTTAGTTTGAGAAGAGATTGCTTTCCCGGTTGATACAACCGGGATTCCTCGCAATGAAAAATTTTTGAAATTCAGGGGTTTTCGTTCAGACACTAATTAAGTTCAGTTTGATCAGTTGTAATCTTTCAGGCAACCCATTGTCTCGCTGCTTCGATTAGAAGGGGGAACCAGGCGAAATTGTAGCCGCGGTCGCCGACCGCGGATGCCAGAACCGAGGTCAACGACCTCGGCTATAGCGGGCTGACTAGGTGAAATTGTAGCCGCGGTCGCCGACCGCGGATGCAGGGACCGAGGTCAACGATCTCGGCTACAGCGGGCTGACTAAGCAAAATTGTAGCCGCAATTGCCGACCTCGGTTTACAAGAGTTAAAGTGTTACTATTAGAAATGGAATAGTGATTTGCCGATCATATCTGTCCATCATATCCTACTTCTCGCTATCGCCTTTCTCCTGATCGGCGGAGGGGTGGGCCTGAAACAGAAACGGATTCGGATAGATCCGCGGAAATACATCCTGATCTGTCTCTACCTCCTTTCTCTATCAACTATCTTTCTCCTGGCTATCCGGGTCGGAGACAATTCACTCTCCTTCTTTCGGCCGCTCTTTAAGTCTGTTTTCCAGCTCGACAATCTGCTCAAGCAGTTCATCTCGTTATCCGGGACTTCTCTGACGGTATTCTGTATCATGGCGCTTTTCCTGATCGGGGTTTCTAGCCTAATCCGGAAAAGGAAACGGGGACTATCCGCATTCTGGCTGACCTTCAGCCTGGCTCTGGCCCTGAGAGGGGGATTACTCCTCTCGGAGAAAAATCTCTCAATCCATCCGTTTCTCTGCCTTCTACTGGCAGTCGCGGGGGCGGCTCTATCGATCGCGAATAATCACCAAAAAGAGAGTCAATTCCACAATCCCGGCGCCATCTTCAAAAGATGGGGGCTCCTGATTATCCTGGCAGTCGCCCTGATCAGTTATCTCTACCGGCTTCCGGATATTCCCCGCCGGTTATCGGATTATGAAGCGGGAAGCGGCCTATCCGCTATTCAGATTACCGAGGGAGACCCGGATTATGAGCAGGTTATCTGGAGTTTCTGGGAGCGTTCCTATGCCGACTCACGGACTTCGCCCTTCTTTGTTTACTTTCTGGCCGGTCTCTTCCAGATCGGCGGGGTTACTATCTTCACACTCCGGGCCGCCGGTGTCTTCTGGGCGTTAGGCGGATTAATCATCATTTATTACCTGACCCGACTCCTCTTCGGTTCTCGGCGGGCCATATTGGCCGCCTTTCTCTTGGCATTCTCCCCCTGGTATCTGAGTATCGCCCGGCTGGGTAATTATTCCAGTCTGACCATCTTCTATACCGCCGGAGCGTTCCTCCTCTTTTTTCTCGCCATCCGGAGGAGCAGGGTCTTCTATCCTATTCTGGGGATGGTTCTGGGCTTTAACAGTTACTTCTATCTCCCGGTCAAGATCATCCTTCCGATTATAATCATCACCTGGATCTATCAGGCAGTATTCATCCGAAATTTCTTCAAATCGCAGGTGGCAAGTTTTATGCTCTTTCTGATTGTTTACTTTATTTTTTCCGCCGGACTCTCCGATCCACTTGAACAGCTCTCCGCTCACCGGGGCGGGGCCGGATTTATAGGCTATGAGGCCGGATCGGATGAGTTCAACCCAGAAGTGTTCATCGACCACCTCCATCAAAACCTCCGGAATCTGCTTAACCATTTCTTCTATAAAAATGAGGGCCGCTACTTCCCCGCGCCTCGGGCCCCTCTCCTCAATCGGGCTGTCTTCCTATTGGGAATTATCGGAATCGGCATCTCTTTAGGTAACCGGAAGAAGACCATAAGTATTTTTCTGCTGATATGGCTTGCCTTCTCCCTGCTTCCCATGGTAATGAATGCCCCCCGGGTTGAGCAGGGGGTTCCCCGGAGGGGGATACTGCTCCTCCCCGCGGTCTCAATCTTGGCGGCGATGGCATTGGAATATATCTTTACTTTTACGGAAAGGAACCGAAATACAGTCATTCGCCTCTCCGGGCGGATCGGGCTCGGATTACTTTTATCGGCAATCTTCATATCCAATCTCAGTCTTTACTTTCAAACCCCCAGTGCGGCCGGGGGCTACTACCCGGGAGAGAGGGAATTCGGGGAGAAGATCCGCGAATTGATCCGGGAAGGGTATCAACTGGAGATCATTTTGAAACGGCATCCGACTTTCGCGACCCAGGTGATAGATTTTATTACTTATCCCGAGGTGGGGGAACTTTACGCATATTTTTATTCGATGGACGCGAACAAAAGACGGAAGTCCCGGGGAATTAATCCATCCTATCGCTTTCATTCATATTCCCATTTTGATAGTATTATCCCCCAACTTGAGAAACCCGGATCATATCGGGGGATGATAATAGCCAACTCATCGAAAAATCGCGAGCTTTTAGACCGGATAAAAAAAATCGATCCCTACGCAGAGCTAAATAATTTCAAGGATGAAGAGAATCGAATTATCGGATTCCAATATCTATTAACACCGTGAATCCTATTTATAACAACCCCCACTTCTGGCTGGCAATCCTGGCTTTGTTTCTCATCGGATTGGGCAACCTCTGCCGCCAGGGAAACTTCGGAAAAAATAGACTCCTGAAAAGTTTTATCTACTTGGGCGCATCCGCGCTGGCACTGGGGCTATTTTTAGTTGCCGTCAATTATGGGACCCGGACCTCTTGTCTGGAAGGCGGCGCCTATAGTCTTCTAACTCCCGGATTTAAAACCATCTTCAAGACCAACTCCCTCCTTTTCTCCTTTATCCAGCGGAACAGCGTGCGGCTGGCGGGGTATGGGACGGGTCTTCTACTTCTATCGGGTTTACTCTTTCTGATATTCAGGAAAAAAGCGGGCATAAAATTTTTCTGGGCCGCTTTCAGCCTGGCAATCGGGATAATGGCGCAGAGATACCTTCTGGATGGGGATGGAGTCATCGGCTTTCAGCTGTACCTATTAGCTATTACCGGAGCTTTTCTCTTCTCCGTTTTCCCAGGCCTGGAAGGAGATGTAGACGGTAAAACTTTTAAAATCCCCTTCCGGGCCGCAATGGGCATTCTTTTGATCATGGCTCTTTTGATCGGATTTTACCGGCTGGATGAACTGCCCCGGTTCGATGAATTCGAAGCCACCAACGCCCTGGTCGCTCTTCAACTCAATGAAGGAGACCAGGAGACCCAGAATTTTATCTGGACCTATTTTCCCCGCTCCTATGGAGCTGATTCCTGCAGTTCCGCTATATTTACTATCTTCCCCGCCCTGCTCTTCCGGATCGAAGGGGTCAATCTCTTCGTCTTCAGGAGTGTTCCCGTCTTCTGGGGAGTACTTGGCATTCTTCTTCTTTATATACTCATTAATCAACTCTTCGGTTCCCCAACGGCACTCCTGGCGGCATTTCTATTCGGAATATCATCCTGGCATATTACCATCTTCCGGCATGGAATGTTCGGCAGCCTCAGTATCTCCTACGCGCTACTGATCTTCATCATCCTATTTAAGGCAATCCGTTCATATCGTATTTTTTACTACCTCCTGCTCGGTTTCAGCCTGAGTTTTTATGGCTACTTTTACCTGCCCGTAAAACTCCTGTTTCCCCTGATAATAATTATGTTTATCTATAAATGCGTCCTGACCCGGAAATTTTTCAGAAAAAACTGGCTCGGGATTTTTTCCTTCTTTATCATCTTCTTCGTATTCTTCTCATTCCAGACCCCGGATCTCAACCTTGTCGCGGACACAGCCTATAAGAGTTCCAAGGGAGGAAGCATCTTCCCTTTTATCGGCAGTGAGACCCGGACTGATATGGCGATCAGATGGGATATCATCCCCGGTCAACTCCATCAAAATTTTAAAACACTCTACCGGAGCCTGTGCATAATTCATTCCGGGGCTTCCTTCACCTATCCACCGAAAGGCCCTCTGATCAGCCGGATCATATTTATGCTGGCGATGCTGGGGATAGGTTACAGCCTTTTCCGATGGAAAAGGGAAGAATATTTTTTCCTCCTGATCTGGCTGGCAATCGCCCTCTTTCCTTTTCTGGTCCTTATCGATACTATCGGTTCGGCCCCCCGTCACATCATGCTGGGGATTCCACTCCTTTATGTTTTCTCCTCTCTCTACATAATGAGAACCATCCGGGAATTCAATCGTCTGCTCAAGGGACGGGGAAGATTCATCTTGATGGCAATCTCGAGTATCGCGCTGACGACTCTTCTGCTCATTCTGTCAACATCCAATCTCTCTTTTTATTTTCAGCAGCCCCGGGTGGACTATCTGGCCCCGGGACTCCATGTACGGGACCTTCTTTCGAGGGGCTACTACCTTTTTATACATCTCGCGGAACATGAAAGAACCATCGGGCCGGCTCGGCCGATTGATTTTTTAGCTTATTCCGAGACCAAAAAACTCTATCATTACCACACCAATATCAACCGGTATTATGATTACCACCCGGTGGGAGAAAACCCCCGATATACCTACCTGATCGGGATTTCGCAGCTTTCAGACAGCATTATCGAGATGGCTGGAGCCGGGAAAAAGACCGGGGTACTGGTAGATAAACGGGATCGGGAGGCGCTCGAAAAAATAGTGGACGAGGTCCTCCCGGGTTCGGCGGTGAACGAGATTCTTACCCGCCACGGCAAAATCATCGGTTATGAATGCCTCTTCGACGGCCGGGGAAACTCTTCCGAAGAAGAAACGGAAGAACTGACCGCCAGGACGGAAGAGCAAAACATGCCGATAAAAGAAGATAACTTAAAATCGGAAGCGTTGTCATCAGGGGAGTAATCATATGACCGGGACAAAAAAAGTCTTTATAACGGGGGTAGCCGGCATGATCGGTTCCCATCTGCTGGACGATCTGATCGCGGCGAAAAACTACTCGATCATGGGGATAGACAATCTAAGCTATGGCAATATGGAGAATATCAAGCATAACCTCAACCATCCCCGTTTTCAATTCCACCGGGGTGACATTCTGGACTTAAAAGAAATGGAGCGCCTGAGCGAGGATATAGATATTATTGTTCATCTGGCGGCGGTGAAAAAAATCGCGGAAGCCGATTCCAGCCTGCCAACCCTGATGATCAATACCCGGGGAACGGAAAATATTCTCGAGATAGCCAGAAAATACGGCGCGAAAGTTATCCTGGCTTCCACTTCCGATGTCTATGGAATGTCGGGGGACCTTCCCCATCGGGAAGACGGGGACCTTCTCCTCGGCCCCAGTATGATAAAACGCTGGAGCTACGCGGTTTCAAAACTCTACTGCGAACAGCTTACTTTTGGTTATTATCAGGATTATAATCTGCCGATTGTTGTTTTGCGGTACTTCGGCGGTTTCAGCCCCCGCTCCAGTTTCCAATGGAGCGGAGGGCACATCCCCATCTTCGTCAATGCGATTTTAAATAACAAAGAGGTGATTATCCACGGGGACGGTTCGCAAACCCGTTCCATGGCTTACGTTTCCGACCTCGCACGGGCTACGGTACTGGCCATGGAGGAGGAGAACGCGATCGGCGAAATTATCAACATAGGCAACGACCAGGAGATGAGTGTGCTGGAATCAGCCCGATTAATTCATCGCCTGAGCGCTACCGGCAATAAATTGAAGCTTAAATTTGTCCCGTTTAAAGATGTTTTTGGAAAATACCGGGATATTCAACGGCGAATTCCGGATCTCGCCAAGGCCGAAAAAATTCTAAATTACACCCCCCGGATTAAGATAGAAGAAGCTATCTCTACGATGATACGAGAGAAAAAATGTTTTGAATTAAATTGAATTGGCAACGGGCAAAGCCCAATTATTCAACCCGATCATGCGCTTACCTCACTTATATTTAATAATTCCGATCTTTAATGAAGTCGACAATATCCCTGATCTTATCCAAGATCTGAATAATATGGGTAAGGAGATCAAGGGAGAATTTGACTGCCGGATCATCCTGGTAGACGACGGCAGTCAGGATAGCAGTGCCTCTTTAGCTACCAAACAGAAGGGAGAACTGGCACTCACGGTTCTCTCAAATCCGCGCAATCTCGGACCGGGGGCCTGTTTCGCCCGGGGTTTTGTCCATTTGAAAGATCTACTTGAACCAGCGGACCTGGTGGTCACCATGGAAGGGGATAATACATCCTCCACCGCCACTCTCCGCCATATGCTGGTGAGAAGAAAAGAAGGTTACGAAGTTGTCCTGGCCAGCCCTTATGCTTACAATGGAGGCTTCACCGAAGTCTCCTTCCCCCGCTTATTTATCAGCCACCTGGCTAACGGGCTGGTTAAACTCTACCTGGGAATCCGCGGCATCAATACTTTCAGTTCCTTCTTCCGGCTATATGATGAAAAAGTACTGCGCCGGCTTTACGGCCGGTTCGGACCGGACATCATTGAATGCGCCGGTTTTGAGTGTATGGTAGAATTGATCTACAAACTGGTCCAGGTTAAAGCAAGCATCTCGGAAGTTGAGATGAAGGTGGACTGGTCAAAACGCAAGGGAAAGAGTAAGATGAAACTGATGAAAACCGCCGTCGGTTATATCGGGATTTGTCTTAAAAAAAACAAATGGAAGATTCATGAAAAAGCTTAAATTATCGGAATTACTGGGCTGGGTTCTGGTCGCGTCCGGAATCGTCATCTTCGGGATAGTCCTTTACCAGACTATCTTCCCGGAAGCAGCCCTCCGGAGACAACTCCGGGCCCGCTCAAAGAGAGAACCAGCGCAACGCCCCCCTCTTGCGATTAATCAATCTGAAACTCTGAAAAAAGCCGTGGCTTATATCCATAGCCGCGAAGTTCAAGTAGTGGAAGGTTTTGCCGGGATAAACTCTTTTTCCAAAAGCGGTAACTACGATTCCTGGGCAGGAAAAGTTACATCATGGTGGGAATACAGCGATCAGAGGGATCAGCAGGTAACCTGGTCCACCGGTATATGTCCCCGGAAAGCGGAGACGATCCTGGTATTCAGCGGAGTTCTGGGTGTAGCGGAAGGAGAGGCAATGCTTTATGTGAACGATAACCCTGTATTCACCTTTAATACCGGCAGAGGGCCGGAAATAGAAGAATGGGCGGCAAACGCCTTTCGGCTAAAATTCTTCACCCTCCTGGTTAAAGATAATCAGGAGAGACTTGGTGTATTCTGTTTGACTATTCCCGGAGAAGAAATCACGCCCGGTCAGCCGATTAAATTAAAAGTAACCGGCCATAATAAAACCGAAAGCGGCAATAGTTTTTTTATGCTCAGTAAGATTACGGATATCTTATCACAATTGAAACAAGACTGACCCTAAGGACTACCATGGGGGAACAACCGACCACCAAACTCATAAGCACCATTTTAATCGCGGCAGGCATTGTTATTATGGGAGCAGTCGTTTTTAGAAGCCTCCAGCCGTATCTCCCCGAACAGTTCGGCGTTGTCAGCCAGAGCGAAGGGCCAAAGAAGACGGTTAAGCCTAAACAAAAAGCCCTTCTTGAGTCGATCAAGAAAACAAAGGGATATCTCGCGGCTAGTGAATTCCTGAAACGAACTGATTCACAGCTGGTGGATGGTTTTGTTTCAGTTGACTATTCTTCCAACAGTGGAAGTTATGATTCCTGGCTGGGGAAGGTGTTATCGTGGTGGGGATACAGTGACAATGAAGAACAGATGGTTGTGTGGAATTCGGCAGAATGTCCCGAGAAAAAACGGACCACACTGGTGTTCAGCGGGGTCCTTGGGGTTGGAGCAGGAGAAGCACACCTCTGCCTTAATGATACATTGATCCTTCCCTTCAATACCGGGGCTGGACCGGAGATCGAAGAATGGGGAAGTAACGCCCTTCTTCTGAAATTCTTCGCCCTCCTGGTAAAATCCAACCAGGAAAGGCTAGGGATTTTCTGTCTTACCCTTCCCGCGGAGGAAATAATCCCGGGAGAATCCATGAAACTGAAGGTAACCGGCTATCAGAAGACCGGACGGGGCAATAGCTTTTTCATGCTCAGCGACCTTCCCCACACCCTGGAAAGCTTAGACCTGAAATAAATTCAACCCTTTATTTACTCGTAATACCATTTGAAAAATTGCATGACTGACACATTGTTCCAGCTGACTATGGCCAGGAAGAGGCAAAGGAAGAAGAAGGTCAGTTCTTTGAAATTTTTACGATACAGAACAAGCGCGAAAAAAGCCCAGAGTGGAGCCTGTAGTTCCGACGCGAAGTGAGGTCCGGCGTAAGGATTGGAGTAGACGAAGAAGGTGATATACAGGAAAACCCAATAGGCTATTACCACCAATAGCGGCTCTTTATACCAGAGACCTTTGGTCAGAATGGTGCCTAAACACACTACAATTAAAGTAAAGTAACCAATTATAAAGAGCTTTCCCTGCTCGGTATCGAAATAAGCGCAATATACCTTCTCATTATGCACCCATTCGTACGGAGCTAGTTGATTTTCAGCTGTATTCGGATCATGTTTTATCCTCCCGGCAGCAGGGAGATGCAGCCCCCCCACAGAGTAGACCAATGCCACTAAACTGCTCCTCTGATAATTGCGGAGGTTAAACCGCCCTATATTATAATGAAGCAACCGAGAATCATGGTCGCAAACCTCTATGAACTTATCTAAACCAAGCCAGGGAGCAATCGGGCTGAGAAGTTGAAAAACTGAGAATATAATCAGGATGACGAAAACCACATAAAACATGCTTCACAGTAACATTTTCAAAGCCCCAATTTTTTTCCAGCGAGTTAAAATCGCGAAGGGGACTAATGAAAGAAGGTACGGCTCAATGGTGATAAACATGACAGTTACCGTTGAGAGAACAGTCAGCACAACGCTGGTAAAGGTCGGCTTGCGTACAAGCCTATCCAGCGAAACCAGTAAAATCACACTTCCCAAGACTATAAATGACCGTGATTCCCAAACCGAAGCCACATACCACGTTGTAAATGAAAAACCAAATAGGAATAGAATGGGAAAGACGATCCCCGATCTTCCTGTTCTCCTGTAAAGCCAGAGACCGAAGAGGACTATCCCCACGCTGACCAAAAAAGAACAGACCAGAGGGGAATCCATCCCCTTGATAATGCCGGTAAGTCCTTTGTGAATTGGGCCGTAGAGAAGCGCGCAGAAAAAATGTTTGGTGATTTTATCGCCCGGGGTACTAATCGTCCAGACCCCGGTCCCGAAATTTTTATAGCATCCACAATCAAATTCAAAAGGTCCATGAGTCCATCCGGGAAGGCGGGTATCACGGAAGGTATTTGCGTATATAACGAAGAAAAATATCCCGATGAGTATGAAAAGAATAGGGGGAAATCCTCTCTTGAGCCATCGCCAGCAGAGCCGATTGAAGCCAGACAATGGGGTGGAGGTTATTTGCTGATCACCGTCCACGGGTGATGTATATTCTTTAACTTCAGTACTTACTCGATTCATATCCGGTATCAAAAAAACTCAAGAGATGGAGAGCAGTCGATTTATTTTCACGGCATGGAAAGATGAGAGAAAATTGAAGGGTACATCATGTAGCTCCTTAACCGGGTTACGAATAATCCTGGTTAAAGGGATTTTTGTTACTCGATTTTTACTGATCCTGTCCCTGTAAAGGGGATCCCGTCGTAAAGTCGGCCGGCTATAGTCAGAGCATTATTGCCGGGATTGAGATAATCTTTCAGATCAACGTTTGCAAACCCGACGCTCATATCAGAGATATCATTTGTATTCCAATCACCGATCTCCATCGACCAGCTCAAGGGGAGAATGCTAACGTCCGTATCATTAGCTTCCGAGATCATCACGGTGGCGAAATCAATATCTCCTGCCTCATGTTCTTCCGGTAGTTCTATGGTAGCAATTAACATATCGATCTCGGGTTCTATACTGCCTCGGGCCAGGTTAATGGTAGCATTGAGAAGTGACGAAAAACCGTACACAATCTCACTATGCCCCCTTCCTAATGAGGTGCAATATCTTAATTTATGATCTCCACTGATACTTGCATTACCCAGCGCATTCATTCTGGAGTCGGGGATACTATTATTCCCTAAATAATAACTAACAATAAATGAAGCCCATAATCCGTCCGAATACCCGGGGACCCCGTCTAATCTAACTCCTACTATATTGTTTCCCGAACTGGCACCCACCATTTCTACCGCAAAAGGCAGGGAGGCAGACTTCGGAACCGGAAAATATTCTATCCCTTCATCTAATACCGACTTATTATGGAAACAATGGACCGTCAGGTAAGTTCCATCCGAAGATATGTTATATTTTTCCCCGGCGCCGGTCACAAACTCTTCCTCCTCGGCCAGGAGGGAAAACACCGGATAAGTATATTCGTATATACTTCCGGTCTGTTCATACAAAGTTAAACTGATACCGGAAGATACCGGAATGATATCTTCTTCACCAGAAACATCGAAAACCGGCCAATATAACAATGCCGCCAAAAATATTATAATCAATGGTAAAATAGTATTTGTTTTACTATTGATTTTTTTCATACTTCTTCCCCTTGTTTTTCTATTGATAAAATACGTCTTTTATTACATTTTCAGGTATAAATAATATAAGACATACTTGCCACCAAGTCAACCAAAAAATTTTTGTTTAAATTTAGTATTGATTGACATAGATGATATGATCTTACTATCATATCAAATTATGAGAAATCCTATGAGAAATATTTCCGTCATCATTCCCGCCTATAATGAAGCGGCGGGGATCGGAGAGGTGCTGGCTGAACTTGAGTCTGTCCTCTCCAGGACCGGCCTTAACTATGAGGTCATCGTGGTTAACGACGGCTCTACCGACCGGACCGGAGAGATCGTCCGGAAGACCGGGGCAATACTTCTGGAACATACCGCCAACCGGGGGTATGGCGCCTCCCTGAAAAACGGGATAAAGGGAGCTCAATACGACAATATCCTGATTCTGGACGCAGACGGGACCTACCCCCAGGATGCCATCCCGGAGTTGCTTGAAGCCGCCGGGGATTACGATATGGTGGTGGGGTCCCGAACCGGCGGCAGTGTCGCCATCCCCCCTCACCGGAGGTTTCCCAAGTGGCTGCTCCGGAAGATGGCCGATTACCTGGTCGGGATGAAGATCCCGGATTTGAATTCGGGGCTGAGGGTCTTCAAAAAATCAGCCGCGATTAAATTCCTTAATATCCTTCCGAACGGTTTTTCATTCACCACCACCATCACCGTAGCTCTCTTGAGCAATAATTACCGGGTTAAATATATTCCCATCAACTACAATAAGCGCACCGGCAAATCCAAGTTCCGGCCAATCCAGGACACCTTTAACCTGCTTAATCTGATCCTGAGGACCAGCCTTTACTTTAATCCCTTAAAAATATTTGTCCCCTTCAGTCTGATTCTCTTTCTGCTGGCGGTCCTGGTATTTATCTACAGCAAGTTCTTCACCCCACAGGTGATGGACATCGCCGTTATTGTGATCGTCATGACAGCGGTACAGATCCTGGCACTGGGTCTGATAGCCGATCTGGTTGATAAACGTACGGATAGATGAGGTTATCAGTCAACTTTTCTGAATGGATACGGATCTTGACAACTATATTTCTATTTCAATATTATTGTAAAATTCCAAATAACAGATAACAGGTAACGTAACACTTTAATTCTATGAATTTTGTTATCCACCACCGACCCTGTGTCGGTGGAGATATGACTGACAACTAATTTGCGATATCTCCTCCCTACCCCCTCACCTCCCGCGCCGGAGGCGCGGGAGGTGAGGGGGGTGGGGGGGCATGGATAGGTTTAGTAATCAATCACATCTTCACCGACACAGGGTCGGTGGTGGATTTCAACCCACACAAAATGATTGAGACCCTCCTATGAATGTGCTTTTAATAAATCCTCCCCGGGATAACGAACTGGTCGGTAATAACCCGGCCCTGATCGATGAAGCCCGGGGATATAATCCTCCCCTGGGACTCCTCTATCTGGCCGGTTTTCTGCAGGAGCATTCTTCTCACCAGGTCGAGGTCATCGACGCCCAGGTGGAGGAACTATCCTACGCGGAGTTAAAAGATCGAATTCTAATGGCCCGCCCCGATCTAATCGGGTTGACCGCCATGACCTTCACCATCCTCGATGTGATAAAGACCGCCCGACTGGTGAAAGAGAACCTCCCGGAAATTCCCATAGTCATGGGCGGAGTGCATGCGTTTCTCTATCCGGTCGAAACGATAAACCTCCCGGATTTCGACTTCGTAATCAGCGGCGAGGGCGAGGAGAGTTTTACCGTCCTGCTTGATGCACTTGAAAATCATCGCCCTCTTGATCAGGTCCCCGGATTGACATATCTTGATAATAACCGGGTGCGAAGCAATCCCATCCCGCCTTTATGCCAGGACCTGGACACTCTCTCTTTCCCGGCCCGCCGGCTCTCACCCTATAAGAATTACAGCTCGGTGATGGCCAAACGACAGCCGATCACCCCT
>Ga0222636_1000831_pt1 | contig 13829 bp, 16 predicted proteins | sample AntAcemetagen141_FD_179811 | JGI IMG/M metagenome (GOLD analysis project Ga0222636, IMG submission 179811) | Saline water microbial communities from Ace Lake, Antarctica - #141 | ecosystem: Environmental > Aquatic > Non-marine Saline and Alkaline > Saline | place: Antarctica: Ace Lake...
GCATTAGTCCCTTTGGGACGTCATTGATTGTCATTCAATAGTCACTCAATCGTAATTCGGTGGTCATACGACGTTGGACATTGGACATTGGACCTTGGACATTAGAAATTGGACATTAGAAATTGGACATTAGAAATTGAACATTTTTTGCCAATCTGTCGGAGTAGCATTGATACTCACAGCAGATTCGCTAACAGGAACCCACGGGATGTCCTTGAGGACAAGATCGGGGCGTAGATTTACCCCTCATCTCGCAGTCAAAATCTCAGGCATGTCTTTAAGATCATCCATTAAGGAGGTAGAAAAATGTTGGCAGTTGATTTGAGAAGACTGGCGGAAGAGATTTCAGGCGCATACGAAGAACGGGTTCGAAGCATTGCGGAAACGAAAAAAGAAACCGTGGAAAAACTGGCGAATTTCAGATCTGATCTGGAGGAATCCAATAGAGAACGGGCAAAAACCGTTCAGTCGGACCTGAAAGATATGGGTGACAACCTCAGGTCGGAATTGAATGATTTTACCACTCAACTGGCCGGCTTTAAAACGGAATTGGATGATGCGGAAAAAAATCGTAAAAATGAAGCTCAGACGGAAATTTCCGACCGACAAAGATATATTGCCGGTGTCAAGGATGCCACTCTGAATCTGATCAATGATTTTGAAAGCGCCAGGAAAGAAATGTGGGGAAACCTGAAATCCCAGTTGGAAATTTTTACATCCGAGTTGGTGGATTTCAGAGAGGAGATGGTTGACGCCAGCAATGAACGTATAGAGGCGATCCGCGTTGAACTTAAACAGATGGGGGATAATATCAGATCGGAATTGGACCACTTCATGTCCGGTCTGGCGAAATTTAAGGAAGCACTGGATAAAGCGGAGAAGATTCGGAAAAAAGTGGCGGTGGAGGAAATAGCTGAACGTAGGGAAGACTTAAATATCGTTATCCACGGCACGCGCGATCTGTTGAAGTCATTTGGAACCGCCCAGGGCGAAATGGCGGCAGACCTGAGGGCGCGACTCGATGCCTTCACCTCCGGGCTGATGCATTTCAAGGCGGATCTGGACCAGGCGGAAACGGAACGGCAGGATACCATGGGGCGGGAAATTTCAGACCGACGTGAACATGTTGCCAACCTGAAAAAGGATACCTTGAACTTGATCAACGATTTTGAAGACGCGAGAAAGGAGATGTGGAGCAGTTTGAAGTCTGGACTGGAAATGTTCACTTCTGCGCTGGCGCAATTCAAGACAGACCTGGACCGGGCGGAAACAGAACGGAAAGATACAGTGGGCCAGGAATTGAAAGAGAAAGCGGAAGAACTCAGGGCGAACCTCAGCAACTTTGGGGCCGAATTATCGGCCAGTGTCGCCGGTCTAATGGGGGACCTCAAAAAGGATCGGTCGGAAGCAGCCGCAGCCTGGAACGAGATTCTTTCGGCCATGAGAAACCGGGGCGAAGCCATGGTCATCACAACCCCTGTAGCGGTGGAAGCGGAGGTTGAAATAAAGACCGTTCCGGAGGCCGTCGAGGAAGAAGTATTGGGGGAAGAACCCGCACAGGAAGAAGTTGAAGAGCCGGAACCGGAAGAGGAACCGGAAGAAGAATTGGACGAAAGGGAGGAAAATATCCGTGAGATCCTGGAAGTCCTCGAAGATAATCCCGATGGATTGCGGATGGTGGAAATTTCCGACATTATGGGTTTTGACAACTGGCGTTCCCTGATCCCCATCATCAGGGAACTCCTGGATGAGGGCGAAATCAACAAGGTGGATTCCACCTACTACGCTGTTTAGTTAGTGCCCGCCTCATCCTAAGCACCGGAGCAGTTCGGGGAGGATGCTTCAATGACTGTAAACTTGGACAGAGACATCCCGGGAGGAAAAACCCGCACGTGTGCCTTTTGCGGGGGAGCGGGGATCGATCCCTTTGACCTCCTTTCCAAGGAATCTCGTTGTCAGGTGTGCGGTGGAAAGGGTGGGGTAACCATCCGGGAACCTGCCAGGGTGTGTGCATATTGCAGGGGCACCGGGGTCCACCTTCATCAGCGCCTGACGTGCACGGTGTGCGGAGGAAAGGGGATGGTCACGATAAAAGAACCAATAGACCCCTGCCCCGATTGCGAGGGGCAGGGGTTCATATCAGGCCACTACCTCCCCTGTTTGACCTGTGGCGGCAAGGGATTGGTTACTAAGAAGTAAGCAGTGCGCAGTAGGCGGTAGGCAGTGAGTCATTAAATCTATTCTGCCTTCAGACTGCTGCCTTTTAAAAAAAGGAGGATTTTATGTCAGTTAACAGTACAACGGTTCTGGAGCCTCGCTCTCTGCCGAACTTCGTGGAAACCCCCTATATCCAGGATATCGCGGAAAGGGCCATGGCCTATATCGCCGCAGGTTTTCCGATCCATTTCCGAGGCATTTCAGGCACCGGAAAAACCACACTGGCCATGCATGTGGCGTCCATGATCGGGAGACCCGTGGTTATGATCCATGGGGACGAGGAGTTTTCCACATCGGACCTTGTGGGCGGGGAGACCGGCTTTCACCGACGCAAAGTGGTGGACAATTACATTCACACGGTCAAGAAGACCGAAGAGGACATGCATAAAAGATGGGCCGACAATCGACTCACAGTGGCCTGCAAGAACGGGTTTACCCTCATTTACGACGAGTTCACCCGCACTAGGCCGGAGGCCAACAACGTGCTCTTGTCGGTGCTTCAGGAAAAGATGCTGGATCTGCCGACCCCGCGACAGGGAGAAGGGAACTATCTTAAGGTCCACCCGGATTTTACGGCCATTTTCACCAGCAATCCGGAGGAATATGCTGGAGTTCACCGAAGTCAGGACGCCCTTCGTGACAGGATGATCACCTTAGACATTGATTATTTCGACGAGGAGACCGAGGTGCGGATCACCGAGTTTAAATCCGGTCTGATGAACGGGGATGCAACGAAAATTGTCCGGATTGTGAGAGGATTGCGCGAATCCGACACCTATGAGTTCGCCCCGACCATCCGGGGGTGCATTATGATCGCCAAGACCCTGGCCGTCCGTGAGGCAACGGTAGACAAGCGCGACATGATTTTCAGGCAGACCTGTATGGATATTCTATCCTCTGAAACCAGTCGTATTGGAACCGCCGGAAGCCAGAAAAGGGTCAAAACGGTCATCAACGAATTAATCGATCAGATCTGTTAGCGATCACAAGGAGACATTTCATGGGAAAAGAGATTCGTTCGCTGAGTCACATCAAAACGCTCATGGGGATGAAACACCGTTCTCTCCCCAAGGCGGAAAGGGCAAATGACGCCGAGATCTACCTTTTGAAGAACAACCTCTCTCTGTCCAAAAAGGAGTTGGCAAGTGTCAGCCAACGAAAAAAGGTCGTTGAAAAAAGGATTGAAGACATCGAAAAGCGGATCGCCGAACTGGAGGAGCAGGAGATAGAAAAAAAGGCGAAAATGGCTGAAGGCGGCGATGCCAGAAGGATCAGATCCAAAAGCAACATGAAGGTCATGAAAATGGATTATTAGCAGTGGGGAGATTATGAGCAAAGAGGGTAAATATATATACTGCATCATAAACGGCAATGAAGGCAGAAATTTCGGTCCCATCGGCATCGGCAAACGGGACGATATTGTATCCACCATAGGATTCAACGACATCAGCGCGGTCATCAGCAGCTCGCCGATCAGCCAATATGTGATTGACCCCGAAAATCTCATGGCCCATGAAAAGGTCATCGAGGCGGTGATGAAAGACTACACGGTCTTGCCTGCCAGATTCTGCACCATCGCCAACAGCGCCGAGGAGGTTCGCACATTCCTGAGAAGACAGTATGGGGAATTCAAAGGGATGCTCCATGATCTGGACAACAAGGTGGAAATGGGGCTCAAGGCACGGTGGACCCACATGGAAAAGATTTTCGATGAAATCGCCCAAACTGACCCCGATGTGAAAGAACTCAAAACGAGGGTTGCAGAATGCGGTGGAGATGCGGACAGCGATGAAAAGATCGCTCTTGGAAAAGCGGTGAAAGCGGCCCTGGACGGAGAAAAGGAGCGAATTGCCGAAAAAATCCTGCGCAAATTCAAAAAACTGACCCTGGATACGCGCCGGAACGACGTGATGGGGGACGACATGTTCTTGAACGCCGTATTTCTCATCGACAGAACAAGAGAAAAACAGTTTGATTTCCTGGTGGAAGACCTGGCGGATGAATATGACAACAAAGCGGATTTCAAGCTTGTGGGGCCGGCGCCCCCGTTCAATTTCGTGAGTATTGAGATGAAACTGTAGTAGTCCAAAGTCTAGTGGGCAGAGGGCAGTGGACAGGGGTCAGTGGGCAGTGATCAGAAAACAATCGAATGACAACTGAATGACGGCCGCAGGCCTAATGACAATCGAATGACAGCGAATGACAGCGAAGGGCAGGGGTCAGTGGTGAGTGTGGAAAGTTACTATCCGGTTATTGAGCCTGTTGGTGCTTTTTCAAAAAGTAAACGAATAGACCGAATACTAAGATGAATAGTGAACCGCCAAAAAGAAGTAAGGTCAGGCCATCCATGAGGACCTCCTATCTGTCAAGAATGAATACAATTAAACAATTAACACATTTAGTTCCTCAAGTCAATGCTTTTGATGCCTACTTCAAATTGCGCGGGCAGTGATGAGTGGTCAGTGATGAGTGGCCAGTGTTCAATGGGCAGAGGGCAGTGAACAACCGAATAATAATTGAATGACAATGAATGACGTCCCGAAGGGACAAATGACGGCGAAGCCAAATGACGGCCGAAGGCCCAATGACCAATGAATGACGGCGAAGCCAAATGACGGCCGAAGGCCCAATGACAATTGAATGACTACCGAATGTCAAATGGATTAATTTATGACTTCTGCAAAAAAGAAAAATACGGCTAAATCCATAACCCTAAAGGTCGCCGAGGCCGGGTCCAAGGACGTTGGTCGTGGTATTGTCCGGTTTGATCCTGCTGACTTCAAGAAAATTGGAGTCGAGGTAGGGGATGTAGTGGCGATCACGGGAAAGAGGGAAACCGTGGCCAAGGTCCTGCCCGCCTATATGGAGGATCGTGGCAAGGGGTTGATTCGATCAGACGGTATCACCCGCGACAACGCCAAGACCGGTATTGATGAAAAGGTGTCTGTCAAGAAGATGGAGTTCAGCCCGGCTCAGAGCATCGTTGTCGCGCCTTTAACCGTGATGCGTTCTCATGATGCCCGCTACATAGGAAGTCTCCTTGAGGGGTTGCCCCTCGTGGAGGGGGATACGGTAAGGGCAAGGCTTTTCGGGACCAGGACCCAGGACTTCAGTGTCGTATCCACCAGGCCTTCGGGCGTGGTGATGATCCAGCCCAAGACCGTTATGAAGATCCAGGAGAAGGGTGAGCCCGGAGAGGCTAAGACCAGGATAGCGTATGAGGATATCGGGGGCCTTGGCAAAGAGATCAGGCGTATCCGTGAGATGATAGAACTCCCCCTGAAATACCCCCAGATCTTTGAACGCCTCGGTATTGATCCGCCCAAGGGCGTTCTTCTCCACGGTCCTCCCGGATGCGGCAAGACCCTGATTGCCCGGGCCGTCGCCAATGAGACAGATGCATACTTTGCGCAGATCAGCGGTCCCGAGATTATGGACAAGTTTTACGGCCAGAGCGAGGCCAACGTAAGGAAGATATTTGAAGATGCCACGGCCCATGCACCCAGCATCATATTCCTGGACGAGATTGACGCCATTGCCCCGAAGCGTGAGGAGATGGGCGGCGAAAAGCAGGTAGAGAAAAGGGTGGTGGCCCAGCTTCTGGCCTTGCTGGACGGGCTGTCTTCAAGAGGGCAGGTCATCGTGATAGGTGCCACCAATATCCCCAATGTCCTTGATCCGGCCCTGCGAAGACCGGGCCGTTTTGACCGTGAGATCCAGATCAGCATCCCGGACAAAAACGGCCGGCTCGACATCCTGAATATACACACGAGGGGTATGCCCCTGGCCGAAGATGTGGATCTCGTTCGCCTGTCAGAGATCACCCATGGGTTTGTGGGGGCCGATCTCGAGGCCCTTTCCCGTGAAGCAGCGATGACCACACTGAGAAAGATCTTTCCTGTCATTGACTTTGAAATGGCGGAGATTCCTTACGATACGCTGATGAAGCTTCAGGTTACCATGGATGATTTTCTGGAAGCCCTGAAGGAAGTGGAGCCTTCGGCCATCAGGGAGGTTTTTACAGAAATTCCGGATGTAAAGTGGGACGATGTCGGAGGTCTTGCTGAAGTAAAAAGGATCTTGATGGAGACCATTGAATGGCCCCTGAAATATGGTAAATTATTTGAACACGCCAATACAAGCCCCTCCAAGGGGATACTCCTCTACGGGCCGCCCGGAACAGGGAAGACCCTTCTTGCCAAGGCAGTGGCCTCGGAATCAGAGGTGAATTTCATCTCTGTCAAGGGGCCTGAACTCCTTTCCAAGTGGGTTGGAGAGAGTGAGAAAGGCGTCCGCGAGGTCTTTAAGAAGGCCAAACAGGCATCTCCCTGCATCATATTTTTCGACGAGATAGACAGTGTGGTTCCGAGAAGGGGTTCGGAGGCTGCATCCCACGTGGTCGATAGAGTCATCAGCCAGTTTCTTACCGAATTAGATGGCATTGAAGAGCTGAAAGGGATCGTTGTTTTAGCTGCCACCAACCGGCTTGACATCATCGATCAGGCATTACTGAGGGCCGGCAGGTTTGATTTTCATTTAGAGCTTCCTATCCCTGACCAGGAGACAAGGCTTGAGATATTCAAGGTCCACACAAGAGGCAAACCCCTGGCCCCGGACGTTGACCCCAAGTCCTTAGCCAAGGCTACAGAGGGCCTTGTAGGTTCGGACATAGAATCGGTTTGCAGAAAGGCCGCTATGATGGCCATAAGAGAATTTATCGAGAGCGGGAAAGAAGACTACTCTGATTTCAAGATTTCGGACAAACACTTTCAAAAAGCAATATCCGCGGATATTGGTCATTAGTCATTATTCACCGCAAGACGCAAAGGACGCAGGGCAGTATTCACCGCAGAGGCGCAAAGGACGCAGAGGGAACATGTTTTTTTCCTTTCTGTTGAGAGGACAGAAAGGAAAAGACCTAATGCCTTCATAATATTGAAACAATCGCATCGTGATAGACGTTAAAAAATAAGTACCCTCTGCGTCCTCTGTTTACCCCGTAGGTCCGGAAGATCGTACTGGGGCGTCTCGAGCGAAGCGGGCGGTGAAAAAATACGAAACATTGGAGAAAAAATAATGGGAGACGGAAAATTCATCTATGGTTTTGTCAGTACAAATGAACGCCAAAGTTTAGGTTTCATGGGTATTGACCGGGGAGAAGTCAGCATCTTTCCTTACCAGGATGTCGCTGCCGTGGTCAGCGATCTGCCGTTCACAGAGTTTGACTCCCTCCCCAAGGAGACCCTCATCCTTAATCTGGCCGTTTATCAAGCTGTCATTGAAAGAGTAATGAAAGGTAGTCATATTATCCCGGTGAAATTCGGGACCATGATTGAAGGAGAAGAAGAACTCAAGAGGGTTTTGGAAAACGGGTATGGTTCGATCAGCGAAAACCTCAAGCAGATGGAAGGTAAGATAGAGCTGAACGTGGCGGCCGTTTGGAGCGACTTAGAGACGGTTTTGAAGGAAATAGGAGAAGAAGAAGGGATCAAGAGATTAAAGGAAGAGGCAGTATCAAAAGCGCCGGACGAGGTGTTTGAAATCAAAATAAGCGTCGGCAGACTGGTTAAGGAATCCTTAGATAAGAGAAAAGAAGAATGTGCTTCTCTTATTTTGGATGTCCTCAAAAAGGAGGCAGAGGACCATTGTACTCACGCTATGATGGATGATTCCATGATTGTGAATACAGCGTTCCTGATCAATAAAGATCAGCAGACAGAGTTTGAAAGAAAGGTGGAGGAACTGGATAGTCACTACCAGGACAAGATTAATTTCCGGATCGTGGGTCCTCTTCCCCCTTACAGCTTCAGTACATTCGAGATCACAAAGATTGAGTTTGCAGAGTTGAACCAGGCCAGAGAAATGTTAGGTCTAAGTAAGGAATTTGCTCCTGTTGAAATCAGGGATACCTACTGGGGTCTGACCAAGAAATTTCACCCGGACAAATTTCCGGGTGATTCGGAGGCACAGGAGAGGTTTGAGGAGATAACAAAGGCTTATCAAATGCTCACTGAATACTGCCAGGAAGATCGGTGTTCGTTTAAGGAGGCAGATGTAAGGGAGTGGATAAGTGTCAGGCCAGTGGCGCAGCAGGCAACGATGTAGGATTTTGGGAAGTGTTCACCGCAGAGGCGCAGAGAACGCAGAGAGACAATAAGTTTTCCTTTCTGCTGAGAGGACAGAAAAGAAAAAGCCTGCCACTTGGTAACCTTTCAGATGCAATATGCCTGTTATGCGGGATGGAATAGTGCGAATTGTAAACAACGTAAAGGGATAGTCAACGAGATCTTTCTTTTTGTTTTTCGTCCTCTCAACGAAAAACAAAAAAAGAAGTACCCTCTGCGTCCTCTGTTTACCCCGTAGGTCCGGAAGATCGTACTGGGGCGTCTCTGCGGTGAGTAATCATTGGATTTTGGACATCGGACATTGGACATCGGACATAACACCATGAGCAAAGACGGACAATACCTATACGCCATTGTGGCCACTAACGAAGAAAAGAGCTTTGGTCCGATCGGGATCGGGGACGAGGGGAATGAGGTCTATACTGTATGTTACAGGGACATAGGGGCCGTTATCAGCCTCTCTCCCGTTTTCAAGTATTCCGTTAGCAGGGTCAACACCATGGCCCATCAGAAGGTTATGGAAGCGGTGATGAAACAATATGCCATGTTGCCCGTTCGCTTCGGTACGGTTGGCGAGGGGATTGGCCTGATCCGGGAAAAACTCCTGAAGGCCAGGTATCAGGAACTGAAAGAATCCCTCAGCTATATGCGGGATAAAATTGAATTGGGCCTCAAGGCCCTGTGCAAGGATATGAAGCCCGTTTTCCAGGAAATCGTGGAAACCCACAGCGAAATAGCCCGGCTGAGGGATCGCCTGGCAAAGCGGCGAGGCGGGGTCCAGCGGGACCAGGTCCGCTTAGGGGAAATGGTCAAAAAGGCCCTTGAAGCATGGAAGAGGCAGGAAGAGCAGGCCATCCTGAACCCCCTTGAAGGGCTCTGGGTCGAGCGAAAACTGAACAACGCGTTTGGGGATCAGATGATCACCAACGCCGCTTTTTTGGTGGAAACAAAAAAGGAAGCGACGTTTGACCTGGCCGTAGAAAAGGTGACCGCCATGTACGACGGCAAGATGAAACTCAAATATGTAGGACCCATACCCCCGTGTAATTTCGTCGAGATTGTGGTGAAATGGTGAAACGACAGTGGACAGTGGTTAGTGGTCAGTGATCAGTGGTAAATCAATAGTCAATATTCAATAGTCAATTGCAATGGCCTTAATAGTAGATGACATACTGTTTTCACCTCTGAAGTTAACTGTTTGGCTGGCGAAGAAGCTCAGGGAGGCTGCCTATCAGGAAATGACTGATGAATCCAAGGTTCATGAGGGGTTGCTCCATCTACAGATGCGGTATGAAATGGAAGAGATTAGCGAAGAGGAGTATGAGAAAGAGGAAAGTCGTTTAATGGAACAGCTTGAAACGATCAGGAAAATGAAGGAAGACGGGTAGTTACACTCTAAATTTAATAAGAGGACGAAGGAGGAGGAAAAATGGCTATAGGGATGGCAGAAATTGTGAAGAAGGGGCGGTCTGAGTTAAAGGCGCTTATCGGTTTGGAGATTTCATCAACCATTCAAGCGACGAAGGAAGGGAATGAATGGCTGGTATCCCTTGAGGTGGTGGAAAAGCATTCCATACCCGAAGGGATGGACATATTGGCCGCTTATGATACCCGGTTAGATGAAGAGGGGAATATATTAGAGTTTAAGCGGGTCAGGATGCGTAAGCGTATCGATACGGAAGAGAGTGAGGAATAGAAAGGAAAAAAAGATTGAGTTTCTGAACGGGAATACGAATCAGCGGAAAGCAGATAGATTCCGGATATGATGTCGAGGGGAGGAGGTGAGGTTTCATGGTAAATGAAAGGCAAATCGGCATGGATATGAAAAACATGCTTGTCGATATATTTATCGGAAAGAATAAGATGCGCGTGGTTGCGGAGTTACCCGGCGCCAATGAAGAGGATGTAGCGCTCGACTTATACGAAGATATTTTGAGTATATCTGCATTGGGCGGAAAGTTAGCCTATTATAAAGACGTTGAACTGCCTCGAATTTGCAAGGGCATAATCGGAAAAATATTTACTAACGGAATCTTGGAAATTACATTGAATTAGCACTAATCAGAAGCCTCTACCCGGAAGCGACGGAGGCGTGTTGGAAGGCTTTAAGATATGCCCCGGACACCCCGAGACCCGTACCAATTTCAACCCCATTCCCCTCTCCCCCCCCATTTTTTACATTGGAATGAGATCAAACCCGTGAAGAATTACCAAAATAGTTATGTTGCCCGGGATACCCCTACCCGGCTTGAAGGAGGATGATAATGGCGATAGAACCATCCCGTATTGATGATAATGGCGGTGGATTGGCCGATGTCATAGACAGGATTCTTGATAAGGGTCTGGTGATAAACGCCGATATTGCCGTATCTGTCGCCGGGGTTGAATTACTCGGTGTCAAGATCAGGGCCACTTTAGCGTCCTTTGAAACCGCTGCCAAATATGGTCTGGAATTCCCCTCAGGGACCAACCTGGAAATGCCTGTATGGAACGAAGCCATAGTAGCAAAAGAGAACTGCCCGCAATGTGAAAAAAGAGTCCCGGTTGAAGGCCTTATCACCACCGGCTGTCCATGGTGCGGGTGGATCAGCGCAAAGGCAAAGGCACAGGAAGTGGTCAGTGGGTAGCCCTTTGGATTGATGATTGTTGATTGTCGATTGAAAAACTGTATTCACCGCAGAGGCGCAGAGGACGCAGAGAGAACATATTTTTTCCTTTCTGTTGAGAGGACAGAAAGGAAAAGACCTAATCCCTTCATGAGATTGAAACAATCGAACCGCGATGGACGTCAACAAATTAATGCCTGTTATACGGGATGGTATAGTGCGAATTATAAACAACCTGAAGGGGTAGTCAGGCAGATGTTCCTTTTTGTTTTTCGTTGTCCTGGAAGTCCCGCTTTTTTCAGCGGGATCACCGAAAAACAAAAAAAGAAGTACCCTCTGCGTCCTCTGCGTCTCTGCGGTGAGTAATCACTAATAGCCGTTTGGACAGACTTATGGTTTTTGGAACTGTTTTCAAGAAAGTGGTGGATGAAGCAAGAGATGAGGCCGAAAAGAAGGGGAGGAGCCTGTACTGGGTGGTATGTCCTGCCTGCGGCAGGCAAGTTGTAAGGAAAGAGTTGTTAAGCAAGGGATGTTATATATGCGGTTGGCAGGGAACGGAAGATGAGTTGGAGGGAGAAGGCTACCGGAAGCCCTATCGAACGAATTGTCCCGAATGCGGGGCTAAAGTAATAACCCAGCAGTTGCAGGAAACAGGGTGCTATATCTGCGGGGGGAAAGACAAGCAGTGACCCTTTGGATTGTTGATTGACGATTGTTGATTGTCGATTGAAAAACCTGTATTCACCGCAGAGGCGCAGAGGACGCAGAGGGGACATGTTTTTTTCCTTTCTGTTGAGAGGACAGAAAGGAAAAAGCTTGCCACTTGGTAACCGTTTAGATGCATGTGCCTGTTATGCGGGATGGTATAGTGCGGATTGTGAACAACTTTAAGGGGTAATTAGGCAGATGTTCCTTTTTGTTTTTCGGCCCCTCAACGAAAAACAAAAAAAGAAAAGTAACTCTGCGGCCTCTGCGCCTCTGCGGTGAACATTCACATTTAAGAGCTGATTATGCCGATCGATATTGACGAAAAAAATCTCAAGCACGGGGTCTTAGGCCTGGTCGTAGCCCTGGTGGAAATCATCAAAGACGCCCTGAGACTTCAGGCCCTGAAAAGGATGGAGGGCGGAAGCCTGACAGAAGATGAGACTAATCGGTTAGGAGAGGCTCTTATGGATCTGGATACGGCCATCGAGGAGATGAAAATGGAGCAGGGAATCACCGAATCGGTCAAATCGGTCAGGGACGGCCTGGACAATATTGTTGATGAGTTGTTAGATAAGATGATCAACCCCGAGAGGTGGGAGGAGGCGTCCAAAGTCCCTCTGGATTGATGATTGTTGATTGACGATTGTTGATTGAAAAACCTGTATTCACCGCAGAGGCGCAGAGGACGCAGAGGGGACATGTTTTTTTCCTTTCTGTTGAGAGGACAGAAAGGAAAAGACCTAATGCCTTCATAATATTGAAACAATCGCATCGTGATAGACGTTAAAAAATTAAACTGTAAGAATTGTGAACAACTTGAAGGGGTAATCAGGCAGATGTTCCTTTTTGTTTTTCGGCCCCTCAACGAAAAACAAAAAAAGAAAAGTAACTCTGCGACCTCTGTTTACCCCGTAGGTCCGGAAGATCGTACTGGGGCGCCTCTGCGGTGAATAATGAAAATGAAAAAAATAATCGAAAAGATGGTTAGGCAGGAGATAAAAGATATCCTTGCTGAGAATGAGGCCTCAATAGAGGAGATGGTGAAGGCCTCTCTCCTTCCAGAGCTGAAAGCTGCTGTTCGCGAATCGGTCCACAAGGCCCTGGAGGATTTGATAGAAGAACCTCCTGAAATCAAGGAGACTCAACCCTTTGCTGATTCGTCCCCTGACATTGCACCTCAGACCTCAGACCTCGAACCTCGGACTTCGGACGTTGGAACTCCCGAATCCGCGCCGCCGCAATCCGCAATCCGCAATCCGCAATCCGCAATGGGAAGGTATCTCTACTGCATTGCCGATAGCAGCGAAGCCGTAAGTCTCGGCAACATAGGTATCGAAGAGAATGAGGTCTACTCAATCCCCTATAAAGATCTCTGCGCAGTAATCCACAATTGCCCTGCAACGCCATATGAGTCAGAAGACAAGGAAATCGTAAAGGAGTGGGTCATAGCGCATCAAAAGGTGGTGGATGCGGCTTGGGAGAAGTTAGGCACGCTGATTCCTATCGGATTTGATACTATCATACAGGGGAATGCGGCCGTTGAGCCGGAAGAGAATATGAAAAAATGGCTGGGAGATGATTATGATAACCTCAAGGCAAAGATAGAAAAGGTCAGAGACAGGGCAGAATATGGCGTGCAGCTCTTCTGGGACAGAAAGACCATCGCAAAAAAGGTGAGCGATGAGAGCCCTGAAATAAAGGCGCTGAATGAAGAGATAAAGTCAAAACCAAAAGGCATTGCCTATATGTACAGACAGAAATTGGAAGCGCTGTTAAAAAAAGAGATCGAGGAGCGGGCAGATCGATACTTCAAGGAGTTCTATGGGAAAATAACACCCCATGTAGATGATGTTCATGTGGAAAAGACCAAAAAGACAGAGGACGAAGACAAGCAGATGCTCTTGAATCTATCCTGTTTGCTCCCAAAGGAAGGAAGTAAAGGATTGGGAGAAGAATTAGAAAAAATCGATGCCATTGAAGGCTTTTCCGTTCGATATACCGGCCCATGGCCGCCGTATTCCTTCGTTTGATAATGGACAGTGGGAAGTATTCACCGCAGAGGCGCAGAGATCGCAGAGAGAACATATTTTTTTCCTTTCTGTTGAGAGGACAGAAAGGAAAAAGCCTGCCACTTGGTAACCGTTTAGATACATGTGCCTGTTAAGCGGGATGG
>Ga0222636_1000841_pt1 | contig 13722 bp, 9 predicted proteins | sample AntAcemetagen141_FD_179811 | JGI IMG/M metagenome (GOLD analysis project Ga0222636, IMG submission 179811) | Saline water microbial communities from Ace Lake, Antarctica - #141 | ecosystem: Environmental > Aquatic > Non-marine Saline and Alkaline > Saline | place: Antarctica: Ace Lake | collected...
AAAATTTTTCTGTTCATGTCTTAATCTTCTCTGATTCTTTTTAGTTCAACAACTTCAGATCCCTGTCAAAGATCCCCCGTCTGTGGCGGGGGGAACCCAAGGAACCGTTACGAATAAATCAATAATGCAGTACACTATGTTTGTCAATGAAAAATCAACGCTTTTTATGCTGATAACCTTTTCTGGTTCCACCCTAACTGCTAAGATTCAAGGCCAGTCTCTCCCTTCAGCTATCCCTCTTGTCTATCATCCCTAATTTCAAGAAAGTCCATGGCGCTCCAAACCCGCACCAGAGACCCATCAGAGCATAACGAACAAAACGAAAAAACGACTCCGGCTCAAGTCCGGATAAACATGCGCGCAATCCTGAGCGCAGCAGAAAAAGCACTCCCATGCCCAAAAGGAAACACAATATTCGTTTCCTCCAAAGAACATGACATTCAAAACCCACCCAGAGGCGCTCAAATATGAAACCCATTCCCATCCCCATCAGTGTTGCTGCGGAGCCAATGCCGTATTTTCCTTCACCGGGGCAGAAGAAAATCATCAGGGAAGGCACAACTAATGCTGCACAAATCTGCCAGAAAACGCCCTTTTTCACAAACCACTGTGCCACTTTTGGCTCAAACCAGATATAGAGCAATAGAAGTATCGTTCCTATAAGATAACCGCCTAAAAGATCGGTAGGAAAATGAACCCCTAAATAGAGGCGTGAAAGAGGAATTAATATGATCAGCAGACCTGCAATCACCCATAGAAATGGGTGTCTGAAACGTAACGCAAGGTAACCCCAAAAGACCAGGGTTCCCTGAGTGTGACCGCTGGGAAATCCACCACCACCAGTGCTGACTATCTGCTTAACCCTGCTGTCATACTGAAAAGGTCTGGGCTGACCGGCAAAGACTTTTGCCGCAGAGTTAACATAGGCAGAGAAAAGAAATAGAATAGACAGCCTGACGCCGGTGCGCCTGTCCACGCACCAGTATATGAATGGCAGGACAAGGATAAAAAAGCCCTCATTTCCCATAAACGTTAAGATTTTAAATGGCAGATCTAAGGAAGGACTGGCCTGCTGAAGCCAGAGCACTACCCTAACGCCCCAATCCAAAATGGTTTCCATGGATTGCCTTTTTTAGATTTACAGCGTTTTCAGAAATATAATGGAGAGGGTGGAGTATATGCCATCAAAGCCAAAGATCGCAAGCCCCTAAATTTTGGATGAGATCAGTCTTTGAGACATCTTGCATTAGGGGAGGCAACTCATCCCCCCTATTCCTTTTCCCGGGCCTCCTTTATCGTTAAAGACGAATGAATATTCCAAGGATTTTTTCCTGAATAATTCAAAAAATTGTATATCCAGGTGGTTAGGGCCTGCCCCCCGGGCGTTGTCAGAAGATCAGAGGTGCCGGATGAAGCGGATATTGACCATCGACGGTTCTGGTCCCGGAGGTGGTGCTGGAATCCAGGCAGACTTGAAAAGCATAATCGTGCTGGGTAGTTACGGTGTGAGCGCAATAACCGCCCTCACGGCTCAAAACCGAGTAGGTATGCAGGGTGTTCATTTAAGAGGATGATGTTTGAACCACGTGCGGGAAATACTGGGCTATCAAACAGGTCAAGGAATACTTTAGAAATTGACGATTGACTATTGACAATTGACTAATGAAGATTTTGAAAAGCTCTTGTCTCGTCACTAAAAGCCATCATTTAGGACGGCTCCCGCCGCTGGGCCTCGGGCGTGACAGATGGACTTCTGGCGAAGCCATCAATATTCAATTGTCAATATTCAATATTCAATATCAATCACTTTCCCAGACAAAATTGACTGAATATACTGTCTAAGACGTCTTCACCTGTGGTTTCTCCCGTGATTTCCCCCAAGGCGTCGAGCCCGCTTCTAAGTTCTAAAGCGATAATTTCCATCGGTGTTTCCTCTCTTGTTCTGCGTTCTGCATCCTTGAAAAACTGAAGCGCATTGTAGAGGGCGTGCCGGTGCCTCAGATTGGGGACCGCGTGAGAGGACGTCGTATCTAACCGGCCTTCAAGGATGCAATCCTTCATCGCCTTTTTCAGTTGATCGAGCCCCTGGCCGGTAAGCGCTGAAATCTTGACTGAAGGGAAAAGAGAAAGCGTTTCGGAGTCTGTCCCCTGACCGAGTTTGGAGGGTAGATCGATCTTATTTATCACTATCAAGGCCTTCTTTCCTTTGGATTGAAGGATAGTATCCAGATCGTCATGACCCAAGGGACGACTCTGGTCAATGACAATCAACACGAAATCTGACTCCTTCAATTTCTGTCTCGTTAAATTGATTCCAAGCCTTTCCACCTCATCATTTACCCTCTGGAAGCCCGCAGTATCCATGAGCCTGAGTGGTATACCTTCAATATTTATGGTAGATTCGATGATGTCCCTCGTGGTTCCGGGTATGGGGGCCACAATGGCTCGTTGTTCGTTCAGGAGGCGATTCAAGAGACTTGACTTGCCCGCATTGACCCGGCCTGCAATGACGGTATTGATACCATCCACCCAGATCCTGCTTTCATGGGCCTCTATCAGGGCTTCAACAGGCCTGATCAGGTCTTTGTGTATTCCCTTTGTTCCCTCCTCTCTAAAAACCCGATCTGTCTCCTCTTCCGGAAAATCGATTGCCACCTCTGCCCGTGCAAGGATATTGATAGCCTTTTGTCTCAGGCCCTCGATTTCCTCTTTAAACGCGCCCTGGACCTGTTGCGAGGCCAAATAAAGCCCTCTTTCTGACCGGGAATTGATGATATCAATGACCGCTTCAGCCTGGGTCAGGTCGATCCTCCCGTTTAGAAATGCCCGAAGCGTAAATTCTCCGGGGGTGGCCAACCTTGCGCCCTCACGCAGAAGGATCTCAAGAATTTTGGAAAGGAGTGCGTATCCGCTGTGGGAGTTAATTTCAAGGACGTCTTCTTGAGTATATGTATGGGGTCCCCTCATAAAGGAGAGTAGAATTTCATCGATGGCATTTCCAGAGGATGGTTCTAATAAATGCCCTAAGTAGAGATGGTGGCTTATGAATACTGGCGTGGGGTTTTTGGGCCTGAAGATCTTTCCGGCGATTTCAAGGGAAAGAGGGCCGCTTACACGTATGATGCCGATTCCTGCCTGGCCGATCGGGGTGGCTATGGCGGCGATGGTATCCTGGTCAGGAGACATGTAAAAGCCGAAACTTGAAATTAGAAATTAGATAATACATTTACATTCTTCTATTCTTCCCAGTTTCAAGTTTCAAGTTTGGTGAATTCGTAAAAAGTCAGAAATCACCTATTTTTGTCATTCCCGCGAACGCGGGAATCCAGGGAAATCAATCACTTCTGGACTCCCGCTTTCGCGGGAGTGACGGCCTTGGAGACTTTTTACGAGACCATCAAGTTTCCAGTTTCAAGTTTCCAGTTTCGAATTTCAAGATTCCTTCTTCGGTGATCTTGAAGAGCTATATCGCTTAGGGATAATGATCACCTTTTTCAAGGCACCTTCTCCTCTCCCCTTGGTTCCTAATTCATCATCATCCCTGAGGGCAAGATGCACAATCCTCCGGTCGTGAGGGTTAAGAAGGTTAGTGGCAACCGGTTTCCTGATCTTTTTTGCTTTGTCGCCCATTCTCAAGGCCATTTGAACCAGGAAATCTTCCCTCCTCTGACGATAGTTCTCCGAATCGACAAGGACGCGGGTCCTTTTTTCGAGCGATTTGTTTACGATCTTGTTTACTATAAACTGAAGGGCATCTAATGTCCTCCCTTTCCTTCCTATCAAAAGACCGGATTTATCTCCCTCAATGTTCAGATTTATTGTGCCATCAACCTGTTGAGCGAGGACCGAGGTCTCTTCCATGGGGATGAGGGCCAGGATATTTTCCAATGCCTCTTTTGCAACGGCAACACCGTTTTCTCCTCCTGACGATAATGTTTCTTTTGGAACAGCAATTTGACTTTTCTCTTCGGGTAGTTCGGGCTCCTCTTTTGTCACAGATACTTTGATTTTGGCTTTTCTGCCGCCTACTAAGCCAAAAATCCCTGCTGATCCAGGTTCAATGATCTCTATATCGAATTCCTCTCTCGAAAGATTGAGTTGGCGGCACGCATTTTCAATGGCGTCCTCATCGTTTTTTCCTTCAAATTCATAGGTTTCCATGATTGTCCTCCAGATATTATGCCGGTTTCTTATAAATTCGGTACTGTTGGCCTATAGAAAGGATATTGTTAACGAGCCAGTAAAGAACAAGACCGGAAGGAAAGTTGATAAACATAAAAGTAAAAATAATGGGTAAAAACATCATGATCTTGGCCTGCATGGGATCACCCGGAGTAGGTGTCATTTTTTGCTGTAAGAACATGGAGGCGCCCATCAAGAGGGTCAAAACGGGAATTCCGTAGGGCGGGGTCATAAACGGGATCTGAAACGGAAAATTGAATAAACGATCAGGTGCTGATAGGTCATTTATCCATAATGCAAACGGGGCATGCCTTAGCTCAATACAGCCCCCGAGGACCCTGAAGAGCGCAAAAAACACCGGGATCTGAATAACCATGGGGAGACATCCGCCCATGGGGTTAACCTTATAGGTCTTGTATAAGCCCATCATTTCCTGGTTTAATTTTTGTTTGTCGCCCTTATACTTCTCCCTGAGTTTGGCCATCCTGGGTTGAAGCTTTTGCATCTCCTTCATCGATTTATAACTCTTGTGAGTCAAGGGCCAGAATAGGCCTTTGACTAAGATTGTCAGGAGAATGATGGACAGGCCATAGTTATGGACGTATTCATCAAAAAAACGCAAAAGATAGAGAAGGGGTTTTGCGATAATATCTGTCCACCCAAAATTGATGGCCTGATCGAGGTCCCTACCGAACTTCTTCAGGATTCCCAAGTCGCGGGGTCCCAAATAGAGTTCATATTGTGAAGATTTAAGCTCAGAAGGATTTATGGAAACAGGTGGCAGGAGGTAGGTGCCTTCCAGGATTCCCGACGATAAGTGACGACCGGTAAAGACCCCCTTGGAGGGAACATCCGGGACAATGGCCGACATGAAGAAATTGTCTTCATAGGCAACCCAACCCATTTGGCCCCTAACGGTCTGTTCATCTGATGGGTCTTCGACCTCTACCTCTTCCAGTTCTTTATTCAGAAGCAAGGCAAACCCTACGTAGGCATAATAGCCCCCCTTATCATGGGGAGGCATGACCCTCAGGTTTGCTTTAAAAGCCCCCTCCACCGGTTCTGCGGATCGGTTAGCCACATCTACATTTAGATCAATCTGGTATCGGTCCGGGTAGAAACGGAAGGTTTGAGTCGTAGAAAGACCGTCTTTGGTTTCGGCCCGGAAAACAATATCCTGTGGTGAGGACTCCGGCCCGACTTTTATAAAGTCTCGATCTACCTGAAAAACCGTTTCTCCCTTTTTGCCGGCTGAATGATTGTCAAAGGTAAAGAGCAAAGAATCGCCCATCTCCTTTTTGAAGTTTACAAGCTCGACCAAGGGAGAGTCAGGGTCAGTGGTTTGACGATATTTTTTTAGTTTAAAGCTCCTTATGGTGGGACCCACATTGCTGAAGATAGCTTTGTATAAAGGAGTGTCGATTTCTATCTCTTTTTCATCCGGTCTGGGGATGGCCTCTACTGGTATTTCCTTTGTCCCGGGAAGTCGCGCAGGATGACTCAAGGCAGGAGTCTTTTGGGACTCTACGGATTCTTTGGGAGCTTCAGCAGATGGAATATCCCTTCCTGTTGGCGCTTGTTCCTGTTTTGGCCCGAAAAAGAGCGACCACCCAACAAGGACTATAAATGATAAAGCGAAAGCTAATATTGTTCTTTTGTCCATTTTAGGCGCTTAGTCCTGACGATTCGGTCCCGGCCTCAACTCTACGGAAGCGGGATTAGGTAAAAGGCTCGAAAATAAATAATGACAACCACTCGACGATTTAGCGAGGTCTGGAGCTATAGATGCATCTTGCAGGCTTAACAAGTGCCCTGCATCATTGGAGTGGGTCATATCCTCCAGGATGAAAAGGATTGCATTTGGAGATCCTTACGAGGGTCAACCATCCCCCCCTTAAAATCCCGTACTTGGTGAAAGCATGGCGGGCATACGTTGAGCATGTGGGATAAAAACGACAGGAAGGAGGCCAAAAAGGCGAAATAATATGCTGATATATAGATATCAATACGACAGGTATATATCTAAACCTATAAACTGAACTTTTTTTTGAAAAAGATTGCTCCAAGTTCGGTTTTGGTTTTCCAGAGATCCAAATAGCTGGCATCCTTCTTTGCTGTGACGACGATATCGTAGCCTTGGGGGATTTTCGAGTTGTTGAGTCTAAAGAATTCTCTAATTAGTCGTTTGACCCTATTCCTTTTGACTGCGTTGCCCGCCTTTTTACTGACAGTAACCCCCAATCTCGCTATGCCCAGCCCGTTCTGCTTAATAATGACAACAAAATGTCTCGTATGATGACGCTTACCCAATCGATTTAGATTGACAAAATCAATTCGATTCAATAATCTTTTTTTTTTGGAAAAGAAAAAGGTGTCATATAATCTGAGGAAACTCGGCCAGGCTTGAGGGTATCTTATACTGCTAATCGTTTTCGCCCCTTAGCCCTCCTTCTCTTTAGGACGTTTATTCCGCCTTTAGTACGCATCCTCGCCCTAAAACCATGGGTCCTCGCTCTCTTGATTTTGCTGGGTTGATAAGTTCTCTTCATGATGTAATCCCTTTGTGTATCTTTTATGAATTGTATAGTATAACTATAGGCAGAACAGGTTGTCAAGCTAAATTATAGAACTCTGCCATATCAAAATTATTTGAAAGCGCCATCGGCAGGAATGCCGGGCCCGTACATTCTTGGTATTTTCTAATTGATAATTTGCAGCAACTCATATATTTATTAGTTTTGTAAATCCCAATCAAGTTAAAAGGAGAAATCGATGCTTCTTGATCCCATTTTGGGCTTATTCTCAAATGATTTAGCGATAGATCTCGGTACCGCCAATACCCTCGTGTATATGAAAGGGAAGGGGATTATTATAAGCGAGCCCTCAGTAGTAGCAGTGAGAAAGAACGGGCGTGGCGGCAGCAAGGTATTGTCAGTGGGCAGAGAGGCCAAAATGATGTTAGGCCGGACCCCGGGCAACATCGTGGCCATACGGCCGATGAAGGACGGTGTGATTGCGGATTTTGAGATTACAGAGGCTATGCTTCGTCATTTTATAAGAAAGGCACACAACCGGAAGACGCTTGTGAGACCTCGAATCATCATCTGTGTCCCGAGTGGTATTACCCAGGTTGAGAAAAGAGCTGTTAAGGAATCTGCAGAATCTGCCGGAGCCAGGGAGGTTTTTCTAATCGAGGAACCGATGGCAGCCGCTATTGGTGCAGGATTGCCCATTACCGAACCCATAAGCAATATGGTTGTTGATATTGGAGGGGGAACTACTGAAGTCGCGGTCATATCTCTTGCCGGCATTGTTTACAGTAAATCCGTCAGAGTTGGCGGAGACAAGATGGACGAGGCGATACTGCAATATATCAAGAGAAAATATAACCTTTTGATCGGAATTACCACTGCGGAGCTTATTAAGACCGGCATTGGCAGCGCCTATCCGAGCGACCAGGCTGAGACTATCGATGTTAAGGGTCGGGATCTGGTGACTGGGATTCCGAAGATCCTGACGATAGACTCAGACGAAGTGAGGCAAGCCATCTCAGAGCAAATCGAGACAATAGTCGAAACTGTCCGGATTGCCTTGGAACAGACCCCTCCTGAGTTAGCTGCGGATATTGTGGATACCGGGATTGTCTTGGCAGGGGGCGGGGCATTGTTGAAAAATCTGGATGTTCTGTTGAGAGAAGAGACGAAGCTTCCTATAACTATCACCGAAGACCCTCTTTCTACTGTTGTTCTCGGTTCCGGAATGGCGCTTGATAACATTTCGATGCTCAAAGAGGTTACAATCAGGTAGCAACGCGAGAGGCCGGACTTTTTATTTTATGAACTTAATCCAGACACTAACTATTTCACGATCTCTGTAGAATAACGTGGAGCAAGGTTCTATCATTGAAAGGTGAAAAATACTTCCGTAAAATATGGATATCGGTTTTTTTTATCTGTTTTGTCCTGCTCTTGCTCTCTTCAACTTCCGGTCTCAGACAACCGTGGAATCCCGCAGAGCAATTAATTGTAGAAATTACCGCTCCCTTCCAAAAACTCATCAAGCAAACCATAAACTTCACAAAGGATTTCTGGCTAAACTATTTTTACCTAATCGACGTTCGAAATGAAAACACCCGGTTGAAGCAGGAGATCAATTCATTCAGAAGGGAAAATAGCCGATACAAAGAATTGTTGGCTACCCATGAAAGACTCCGGAAGCTTCTCCAATTTAAGGAGATCATTCGGCGACCGGTTGTTGCGGCTCAAGTTATAGGACTGGACCCAACCGGATGGTTCAAATCAATAATTATCGATAAAGGGAAAAGGGCCGGACTGAAGTGGGACATGCCGGTGGTGAATGCCTCGGGTGTGGTGGGGAGAATCGTTTCTGTTTCAACAGACTACGCCAAGGTCTTGTTAATTATCGATCAGAACAGCTCTGTCGACTGCCTGACGCAGCAGTCCCGTGACCGGGGGATGGTAAAAGGCTTGTCCACGGATGTTTGTAAAATGGATTATATGGCTAAATCGAACGATGCTGTTGTTGGAGACATGGTCATTACCTCAGGGCTGGGAGGCATTTTCCCCAAAGGCCTCCCGGTAGGAAGGATATCGAGAGTGAAAGATGTTTCCGGGGAGCTTTTTAAGGAGATCGAGGTCACGCCATCTGTTGATTTCTCCAAGTTAGAAGAAGTTCTTGTCATACAAACTGGAAATAGCAATGGGGAAGAGAGTGACTAAAGTGAACTAAAGTGCCTAAAATGCCTAAAGTTTGAAGTGCCTAAAGTTGATAGTCTCGTAAAAAGTCTCCAAGCCCGTCATTCCCGCGAAAGCGGGAATCCAGAACTGGTTGATTTTACTGGATTCCCGCTTTCGCGGGAATGACAGATGTTTACTCTATCATGACGGACACTTACTCTATTTCGTCATTCCCGCGTACGCGGGAATCCAGGGGCCACACCGCTACTTATTGAGATGTTACGTTTGAAGTGCCTAAAGTGAACTAAAGTTTGAAGTGCCTAAAGTTAAGGAACTTCGTGACGTTAGGTTAAAGCTGGTAAGGAGAAAATATCGTCAAATCGGAAGAAAGCAAAAAGCTAAGCTTTTGTCTTGCCGCATGGTTGTTTGGGGTTTTACTTACACTGTTAAAGGGGATCTGGTCCGATCCCTGGGGTGTGAGTATTTTCGACCTGGATCTCTTAACCGTCTTAACGGCCTATCTCTTTTTATCCTTTGGCCGAATCCAGGCAGGCGCCTTCGCGTTGGGGCAGGGGTTCTTGATCGATATCTTCTCCAGCGGTTTGCACGGCCTTTTTGCCTTTCTTTATCTGAGCGTTTTTTGGGGGATATATTTAGGTTCGCTGTTTTTCAACCTCCGGACCGCCAAAGGGCAGATAATGATAGTAACTTTAGTAATTTTTCTTAAAAATATTGTTTTTTTAACTGTTCTTTCTCTTTTTTATGACAGTATCGTTTTTTCGAAATCATTCCTCAGTGCTTCGGCAATTTCTATAATAGGCACCGGTCTAATCACCCCGATTCTTTTCATTTTTTTCGACTGGTTGAGGGATGTTCCCGGAAAAGAGGCTGACACCCCTGTTTCTGAAGAGCTGTAAGGTAAAATCAAGGTGTTGAGCACATCAAATTTCGATCCTGTCTCTTCAGCAGTTTTTGGCAAGCAACTGAAAATTGCGATGATATTTGTCTTGATCGTATTTGGCATTTTAATTTTGAGGCTGTGGTTTCTGCAGATTGTAAACGGATCAGCCTACCGGGCCAAATCTGAGCATAATCGTATCCGTCTTCACGATATTGCACCTTTCAGGGGAATGATTTTGGATAGAAAGGGTAGGGTGCTCGTGGACAACCGGCCATCGTACGACCTTTATGTAATTCCAGAGGAAGTTCAAGACCGGCCTCAATTGTTGAAAAGGCTGAGCATATTCGGAGATCTCGATTCGGAACATGCAGGGCGGATTCTGGATAAAGCGGCCCACGGATATCCGTTTAAGCCGGTATGTCTCAAAAGAGGCATATCCCGTGATGAGCTTGCCAAGATAGAGACTCATCGCTTTGACTTGCCTGGAGTTATGATCAAGGTCAGACCGGAGCGGTACTATTTCTATGAAGGTCTCGGGTCCCACGTTCTCGGTTATTTGGGCGAAATCAGCGAAGATCAATTGAGGGGCGGACAGTTCCGGGATAACAAATCAGGTGATTTGATCGGAAAAACGGGTGTGGAACGGAAGTGGCAGGGTTTATTAAACGGTGTTCGCGGTGGCGAACAGGTAGAGGTAGACGCTGCCGGCCGAAGAATAGAGGTTATTTCACGCAGGGCCCCTGTTTCGGGAGCGAATATATGTTTAACAATTGACAAAGATTTACAGACCTTAGCTGAAAAATCACTCCTCGGGAAGCACGGAGCGATTGTGGCCATGGATCCCTCAAATGGGGAAGTTTTGGCGTTGGCAAGCAGCCCCTCTTATAACTCCAATCTGTTTATCAAAGGGATTGATCAAGAAACCTGGCAAAATATCGTTTCATCAAAAGATTTCCCTCTTCAAAACAGGGCCCTGACCGGTCAATATCCCCCTGGGTCTGTTTTTAAGATCGTGGTTGCCTTAGCAGGGCTCGAGGAGGGGGTTATTATCCCGGAAGAAGAGATCTTTTGTAATGGCTCTTTTACCTTAGGAAAACAAAGGTACCGTTGCTGGAAGAAATACGGGCACGGAAAGGTAAACCTTCACAGGGCCCTGGTAGAATCATGTGATGTGTATTTTTATAATGTGGGGAAGAGGCTGGGTGTCGACAAGATCGCTGAATATGCGAGGCGCTTAGGTCTGGGAAATAGGACCGGTATAAATCTGGACCACGAAAAGAGTGGCCTGATCCCCACACGCGAATGGAAATTAAGAAGATGGGGTGTCCCCTGGCAGGGCGGCGAGACCATCTCCACTTCTATCGGGCAGAGCTTTGTACTGACAACCCCCATACAGATTGCCACCCTTATTTCAGCTGTTTTTAACGAAGGCCGCATATTTACGCCCCAGGTGACCAAGTGGGTTAGAAAAACCGGGGAGAAGAGTCTATTTGAATTTTCGCCGCAGTCGGTACGAAAGGCGGGAATCAGACAGGAATATCTGGATCTTGTAAAAAATGCACTTATAGGTGTTGTTAACCAACCCCATGGCACCGGTTCGAAGGCCAGAATAAAGGACATTACAGTTGCAGGAAAGACAGGCACTGCCCAGGTAGTGTCCCTTAAGAAAGAAAAAGAGCCAAAACCCGTGGTTGAAATCCCATGGAAATTCCGGGACCACGCCTGGTTTGTTGCTGTCGCGCCGGCAGATGCGCCCAAGATTGCAGTGGCGGTCCTTATTGAGCATGGCGGGCATGGAGGAAGCGCTGCTGCTCCAATTGCTAAGGAGTTGATAAAGGCTTATCTGCAGATCCCGTCGTGATTTGAAACTTGAAACTCAATGCCATTAACTCAATAGCTTTTTCTTTCAGGTCCCCCTTTGCCAAAGGGGGGAGTTTGGGCTTAAGTTAATGACATTGACTTGAAACTTGAAACGTGAAACTTGAAACGTGAAGAGTGAAGAGTTGAAACTGGATGCTTGATGCTGGATACTGGATGCGAGTTACGGGTTTGAAACTTGTTGTAGCGAAGCGGAAATCCCGTTTTTAAGCGGGGAAACTGGATGCTGGTCGAAGATCCCGACTTCGGCGGGGACACTTAAGTGCTTAACCTTTCATTTGAAAAAACATGCTTGATCGAAGATTGATTCAAAATTTCGACTGGGTTTTGCTCCTGCTGCTGTTGTTTGTGGCGGGGATCAGTATCCTAAATCTCTATAGCGCTACCTATCCGATCCGGGATCTGGGAGGACTTGAGATCTTTACCAAACAGATTTATTGGTTTTTGATTGGATTTACTGTTTTTTTCCTGATGACCACCTTTAATTATTATGTATTAGAACGATTGGCCTATCCAATCTATTTCTTTACCATAGCCCTTCTTATTTGGGTCCTAATTGTTGGAAAGGTGATGTCGGGTTCTCAACGATGGCTGAGTTTTGGGCCGATTTCTTTTCAACCGTCGGAATTGGCAAAGATCGCGATTGTGCTGGTCTTGGCGAAGTTCTTCAGCGAGAGAGGCGAAAACAGGGAATACCGATTGAGGGACCTCTGGCAGCCATTTGTGCTCACTGCGATTCCCTGTTTTCTTATTCTGAAAGAGCCTGACCTCGGTACTGCCCTTTTTTTAGGGATGATATCTATCTCTGTGGTTCTAATTGCCAAGGTATATTGGAAATCGCTTATTATTTTCGTGTGTTCCTTCTTCTTGGCGGCTCCTTTGATTTGGTTCGGACTCAAGGAATATCAGCAAAAAAGAGTTCTCTCATTTCTCAACCCCGACATGGATCCGTTAGGGGCAGGATACCACATCAATCAGTCCAAAATCGCTATAGGTTCGGGGCAGTTCTGGGGAAAAGGTTTTTTGGAAGGGACACAGACCCGGTTGCACTTTTTGCCTGAGCAACACACCGATTTTGCCTTTTCAGTATTAGCCGAGGAGTGGGGTCTGATAGGATCGGCTGTGCTTCTTCTCATTTACCTCTTTATGATCTTATGGGGCCTCAATATAGCAAAAAGTTCAAAGGATAGGTTCGGTTCTATGGTGGCTGTTGGCATCGTAACCATTGTTTTTTGGCAAGTCGTAATAAACGTCGGGATGGTTACTGGGCTCCTGCCGGTGGTTGGAATCCCCCTCCTCCTTTTCAGCTACGGCGGATCATCTTTGATTTCAACCATGGCGGCCATGGGGATCCTTATGAATATCAGCATGAGACGTTTTATGTTTCAGTAGACTATGACAATATTAAATCGTCAATTCGTGGCCAACATCGCTTTTTGTTGCATGAAAACAGGGGGCTATGGTATAGGACTTTGGGCCGTACGTTTCTGGTTCCCCTATTATCCATCTTGCTATACAATTGTAACTGTTCCCGGGTTCAGAGGTTCAAAGGTTGAACGGTTACATGCAATCTTCAATCCTATTGGGAGGTCGGAGATAAATAGATGCCTATACAAAGTTCCCAAATTATGGTGCAAACCACTGGAAAAACAGATGTTATCGATATAACGCATCAGGTTATGGGTGAGGTCGGAAAGTCGAATGTGCAAGACGGGGCAGCCACACTCTTTATCCCAGGGTCTACTGCTGCCCTTACCACCATTGAGTTTGAAAGCGGAGTCATAAACGATCTGAAAAAGGCGATAGAAAAAATGGCCCCGGAGGATATATATTACGAGCATAATGAGAGGTGGGGCGACGGAAACGGTTACGCCCATGTCCGTGCAGCTATTTTTGGAGCATCGTTACATATACCGATTGTTGAGGGCAAAATGACCTTGGGCATGTGGCAACAAATTGTGCTCCTTGATTTTGATAACAGACCCCGTGAAAGACGTATTGTGGTTCAGATATCAGGAGAAACCTAAATCGGAATTGTGAATTGCGAATTGAGGGATTGAGGAA
>Ga0222636_1000849_pt1 | contig 13612 bp, 10 predicted proteins | sample AntAcemetagen141_FD_179811 | JGI IMG/M metagenome (GOLD analysis project Ga0222636, IMG submission 179811) | Saline water microbial communities from Ace Lake, Antarctica - #141 | ecosystem: Environmental > Aquatic > Non-marine Saline and Alkaline > Saline | place: Antarctica: Ace Lake...
AGCAGGTTTTCAATGTAAAAATAAGCAATATACATTAAAGGGAGGTAATCCGTGAAGACATACAAGACCATTTTAGTGGAAAAACGAGACCCGGTCGGGATAATCACCTTAAACCGACCCGAGAAATTAAACGCCATGAACCTGGAGATGAAGAATGAGATGTCCAATGCTTTGTCGGAAATGGAAGCGGATGACGACATCAGGGCTGTGATCCTGACCGGTGCCGGGAGGGCGTTCTCATCCGGCCACGACAACGACGACCCCCTGGAGAATATGCCGGAATTCGCAAGCCTCAAACAGGAGGACGTGCTTTTTACTCTTGATAAACCGACCATCGCCGCCGTTCACGGATATACCCTGGGCGACGCCATGCAGCAGGCCCTGCTGTGCGATATCATAATCGCCTCGGAAAATGCGACCCTCGGATTCATAGGACCCAAAGTTGGAGCTCTTTGTTACGGGGCGTTTACGGTTTTGCCCGCTATAGTGGGTCGTCATAAGGCCAACGAGCTGCTTTTCACATGCGATCAGATCAGCGCGGAAGAGGGTTACCGTATCGGTTTAGTGAACAAGGTGGTGCCTCACCACGAACTCATTCCGGCCGCCGTTGAGATGGCAGGGAAAATTGCCCAGTGGCCGCCGGTCTCCATCAAATATACAAAGCGAGCAATGCGCATGGCGGTGGCCAACGAGATCCATAAGGATGCCCTCAATGAAGGATGGCGTGCCATTCTGGAGGCCATGGCGGATCAATAAGATAGCTCAATTCTATCGAAACTGATAATATAAATCCACGCTCTTTTCCCTGGCAATTGACAAGATCGTATTGATGTATTTCTCCATCTCTGATGCGCATGCCAATTTCACCCATGCCTCCCCTTATACTTAAGGGCGTGGTGGGAAGTCGTGATGAGGGTGGTGGACGTTGGTGCAGAAAGTTCATAGTATATGAGTCAAGTCCCTACCGGTTCTTTTCCTGACCGGTTATTTGCCCTTACATCTTTCTGCGTGGACCCTTCAAGAGAGCAAAAGAGACCAGATTCACAAGCCCCCAGATACCCGAAGCCGATAAGTAATTTTCAATGGATCGATCAAAAAGCACGGAAATCTGGGGATCGAATTCCCCGTCCCCTTTCCAGAGGAGGTAGTAAAGGGGAACCCTTGGGAAGGGCAGGAACCGGTAGGCCATATCGGCCATGTTTAGAGATTTACCTTCATAATAGTCGGCCGCTGTTTCAAATCCATCAACGTCATGCCCGTATCGCTCCAAAAGAGGGGCCAGCCTGAGTTCATGCCGTCCTTTAAAATAATGAGCTTCTTTAAGATCTTTGATTCCGACAATATCTTGACCTAATGGATGAAACGAGTCGACGTGATTGAGGTACAGGAGGGTAATCAGTTCGAGCAGGAGATCATCTGCATTTCTCCACTTATCCCCCTCTAATTTTTTCAGGCATGCGTTCTTAATGTCGACCAGAATATCTTCCCTTAAAAAATGAAAAACCACTCCTCCCGATGGGTGGGGAGTAAAGAGGCTGAGATTAAGGAGGGTGTTTTTGTCTCTCTCCTTCAAAACCTCCCAGTACTCGGGAGGAACTTGGATCAACCTTTCATTATGGTCTAAAGGAGGCGGCCCTCCCTGTAATCGTCTTTCCTGCATGGCCAAGAAGCCTTTGCTGAAAGGATAAGGGCTTGTATGAAAGTTTTCACATGGAAAGGCATGGCAATCTCTCAGGCAATAATCGACACGGTTCATAACGGCGCATGCCAGGATCGTGCAGGTCCCCGCAAAAACTGCCTTCTGGGCCTCAAGCTTTCTTTCTGCTTCTTTACTTTTCCCGGGTCCGCAGGTGGAACAGAGCCCGAGGAGACGCAATTTGCAGACATCGCAATTAATTCCACATGCTCCGGTAGGCATGACGTGACCTCAACTCATTTTCGGAATAAATAGATCCGGTGCAGCCATAACAAGTTATGGTTATCCTGCTTTCAGTACACCCACCCGAGCAGGCCCATGTAGATAAAGTTGGCAAGAAAGGCGATCGTATACAGGGTGGCAACAGCAATTGTTTTGGCCTGGTTGGTTTTAAGGCTTAACACCAAGATGGCAGCCACGTAAAATTCAAAATACCCAAAAAAGAAAATCAACCATATTCCGCCAAAAGACCGGTTCCACCACGGGTACTCCCACACGAGATGTCCACCCATATTCAGGAGGCACTCCACAAAGATGCAGAAGGCCGAATGCCTTCAAGCGCGCGTTGTGATGCAGGTGTTGGCATGGCTTAGCTCCTAAATTTACTCTAAGCGTTCACGGGTTCAGAGGTTTAAAGGTTGCATTCTCATCATCGTACGTCGTTTTGTAAACGTCTTGTAGCATCCTTGATTTGCCGGTTTACACCTATCATTTAACAAATCAACACGAAATTACCCACAGACCCACACAGACAAACAAAGACAAAGAGATAAACAAATTGTAAACTATTTTTACGTTCTCATGAACGATGCCCAAAAATATTATAATGAGTGCGTTTTGGCAACATCTTATTGTTATTCGGCACAATCACGCCCCTATTATGGTGCCACTACCTGAGGTTTTGGTTTAAGCCGTTTAATTCATTATTTGCGAAGAGCATGTTTACTTCAAGGATCTGATTCGTTATATTTATAGGGGCACACTTCGGGCAAAACTTGTAAGAACGCTGTGGTCATGGGCAGGGTCAAGGATGGGTGGCAGGATCGCGACGATCTTTTGAGCTATTGAGGTGGTTCGGAAAAAACAGAGGGAGCAATTCCAGATGGCGAAAATGATTAATATTCTTGGAAAACATCGACGCTGCCATATTTTTCTTATGGCGCTTGCCCTGTTCGTTGCCTTGGCCGCCGGCTGCAGCAATCATTCTTCCAATCCGCCCACCCAAACGACCCTACCGCTCGTGATCATCTCTGATGTTCATTTTACACCCTTCTATGACACTGCGATCTTCAACGATCTGGTTCATTTTCCGGTGGAGCAATGGGCTTCCATCTTCCAAAGTTCCGGTATAACCGACCTCTCCTCCTGGGGACATGAAACCAACTATCTACTTTTAATCAAGGTTCTGGACGCCGCCCAAAAAGCAGCCGGCGACGGGCATGTGCTGCTTTTTTCAGGAGACATCCTCGCCCACAAATTCCCTGAAACTTTTTTCGCGCTTTACGGAAAAGAAGACGAAGAAGCTCTCCACGCGTTCATCTATAAAACCGTGGTTTTTTTCGCCACACAAGTCCGCGAACGGTCTGGTAGTATTCCGGTGGTATTTGCGCTCGGGAACACTGACGCCTATGCCGGAGACTACAAACTGGTTCCGGGAGGCGCATTCCTGGCCGATACGGCCGATACATTTTATAACACCTTTCTTCTTGGCGGAGCGAATCACGAAGAATACTTCAACACCTATCCTGCCGGAGGATATTTTGTTGCAGAGCCGCCAGGCGCTAAAGTCCAGTTCATTTGCCTGAGCACTGTATTCTTCTCCAGGAACCGAACCGATAATAACACGGGTGAGGCGGATAACATCGCCATTGAGCAATTAGCGTGGCTGGAACGGGTTCTCGGCGAGGCCGATACGAAAAAAAAGAAAGTCTGGCTCGTCATGCACATTCCGCCCGGGGCCGATATTTTCGGCACGGTCGAGACTTTTATGGATCCAAGCGGCCATATCTCCGATGCAGCTGGCTTTTGGAAAGAAGCGTACCAGGAACGTTTTCTCGAAATAAGCAGCCGCTACGCCCACATCATTGAAGCCATCTTCGCCGGTCATACGCATATGGACAAATACAGACTCCTTCTTGACAATGACGGCGAGGCGTACCAAACAGCCATAATCACCCCTGCCGTGAGTCCACAGTACGGCAACAACCCGGCATTCAAGGTGGTCGTCATGCGTGAACAAAACTGGGAACTGCTCGATTATAGATCGGTTAACTGCGATCTGGAAAGCGCCGCGCCCGATTTTAGCACCTATTATGTCTTTTCGAATGCCTATTTCACGGAAATGCCCCTGCAGGCCTCCCTGGTCGACCTCTTTCCAAAACTGGCGAAAGATACGGCCTGCCAACAGGCCTATGCCCGGTTTTACTATTCAGGACACAATGCTGCCGACATCATCGACGACGTTAACTGGCCGGCCTACTGGTGTGGCATCGGCAAAATGGACAGGACGGAATATATTGAATGCGTCAACACCTATTGATGGCAGGAGATGAAGATAATTTCGAAGCTGCTTGCCCAGCGCCCCCCTTAACATGGCAATATCAATTGCCTCATGGCCGGTTTCGGCTACCATAAACCGGCAGCCTAACCTCTCTAACATAGCCCGGGTCACATCAATTACTATCTCTTCATCCTCCATAAGCAGTGCTGTCCCACTGAGAAGCAAGAAGGGTACCTGACTAATCTGATGCGGTTGCCTTGTCGCGCCGGTCTTGAGTTATCTCCAACCTGGGCGAGGCCATTTGGATACCCTCTTCATCGAACTTAGACTTGATCTTCTCGTTGAGTCCCCAGCGGCCCGTAAGGGCATACTTTCTCACAACCCAAAACCGGGCCTTCATCTCCATAAAGTCTGGAGAAAATTTATCAATTACGACCCTCGGGGCAGGCTTTTCCAATACTATTTCAGCCTCCTTCAGGATTTCACCGACCAGGCCCTTCACTTTATCCACATCCTGATCATAGGGGATGAAAAAATCGATATCGAGACGGCGGTTAGGTCTGGCACTGGAATTAACCACCTGGTCGTTCAAGACCTTGTGGTTGGGGATGTAAATAACCTTGCCGTCAAAAGTCCTTATGCGTGTATGCATAATGGAAATTAAGTCCACAATTCCCATAGCCCCCGCCACCTGGATGATGTTGCCTTTCTTGAAGGGAAGCTGAGGAATAAAAGGTTTGGCGATTATTAAGATCGCGACCGACACCATGACAATGATCATTATGACCCTGAACAGTAAAGCTCCAGGGAACCCGACCAGATTGAGAATAACCAGTGCCCCGATTAACAGAACCAGGATGTGCAGACCCGTAACGGAATACGCTGCCTTCCGTTCGGGCATTCCGTATTTTATGAGGAGCATTGCCAAAAACCGCCCCAGGTATTTGACAAGAAAAAGGATGATCACCAGTAGAATCGCGGCCTTGACAACCATGGGGCCGAATTGGCCACCGATGTTGCTAATCTGTTCCACATAAGCGTTTACGCCGGAAGATAGAGTATCCATAGACACCGCCTTTCTAAATTATTAACCCAAGATCAATTATCTAACATCGTCCAATCTTTTTTGCTCTTATGGTATTTTTGGGATTAGTTTTTATATTTCAGCAACCTCTTCGCAAAGAAGTTGTTTCAGCCTTTCACTTAAGAACATTATTGATTCTATATCAAGGTGTTCTGTTATTGTCTCATGGGACATCTGGTAGATCTGCCAAGAACCGGTAAAGAGTAGCCCTGCCTACTCCGAGGAGTCTCGCTGCCTTGGCCTTGTTCCCTCCACTCCGGGTGAGGGCATCTCTGACACTTCCCGGGTCCAGTTTCCTTGCCGGGCCGCGGGGAGACTTCTTCACTTCCAATTCCCTGAGTTCCGGCGGAAGGTGTTTCGGTCCTATAATCTGGCCTCTGGACTTTACAAGTGCGAACCAAATGGAGCTTTGAAGCTCGCGAACATTCCCCGGCCAGGAGTAATTCGCCATTAGGTTCAGGGCCTCCTTGGAAAAACCGGGGCTTTCCTGACCCTCCTCCACGGCCTTATCAAGGAAATGCTGCACCAATAGAGGGATGTCTCTCCTACGTTCCCTTAGCGGGGGCAGATGAATCGGAACCACATTGATCCGGTAATAAAGATCATCACGAAAGACGCCTTTTTCCATTTCGTACCTAAGGTCGCGATTGGTGGCGCTGATGATGCGTACATCCACTGAGATGGTTTTCTCGCCCCCCACCCGCTCAAAGGTCCCCTCCTGGAGAACCCTGAGGAGTTTTACCTGAACTATCCTTGGCAGATCTGCCACTTCATCCAAGAAGAGGGTGCCACCATCAGCCAGTTCAAACCGGCCTTTCTTGTCCCGCACCGCTCCCGTAAAGGCCCCTTTTTCGTGCCCGAAAAGCTCACTTTCCAGCAAGCCCTCAGGCAACGCACCGCAATTGACCGGCACGAATGGTTCGCCGGCCCGCCGGCTCTCATTGTGGATGGCATTTGCCACCAGTTCTTTTCCCGTCCCGGTCTCACCGGTAATGCACACCGGATAGTCATTGGGCGCCAGGTACTGGATCTCCTTATAAATCCGAAGCACCTTTGGATCCTGCCCCACGATCCCGGCGAAATTTTTTAGTTCTCCTGTTTGTAGCCTCAACCCGATCAGCTCTGTTACATCCTTAAAAGAGGCAAGAACGCCAACAAAATCCCCTTCACCATCTCTCATCCCTGTTACGCTCATCTCAACCCGCCGTGATTCGCCTTCCGTGGTCAAGAGATTGAGGGGATAGTACACGTGTTCAAGAAAATCAGGTGGACCATCCTGAAAAGAGCAGTTGCCCCCGCAAAAAGGTCCCCCAAAGGCCTCATGACAGTCCTTTCCAACGACATCCTCTCTGCGATAACCGGTTATATCTTCGGCAGCCCGGTTGAAAAACAGGATGCGTCTCTCCAAGTCGTGGGCAAAAATCCCCTCTGAAAGGTTATCGAGGATACGTTCCAGGTTCTCTTTGTCAGAGACCAAGGTTTCGAGAGTTAGGTCTTTCATTGTGGTTTGTCCAAAGTATCTCCCGCTACGGCGGGAATGATTTTCCTGGATTCCCGTTTTCACGGGAATGACAATAACGGGGGCTTTCAGACTCTTTACGAGGTCATCAATTTTACTTTTTGTGACTTTTGCGCCTTTTTGCGGCGTCATCAAGGTCCATTTATTCAGAGTCCATGTCAAACTGTGAAAAGGAGCTCAGTTTAGCGGATGTAGGTTTGGGGGAATATTTTTTTGGTTCGGTCCCCTCTTTGAATGACTGGAATACGGTCTTTTTGGAATACCGTCCGGCTAAAAGGCCGGTCTTTGCATCGATCTTTGCAAAGACAATACCCTCAGGGACCTTAAAGTCTTTCACCGGTTTCCCTTTCACCGTTTCTGACATAAATCCGAGCCATATGGGGCTGGCTGCCCTTGAGCCGGTTTCACCTTTCCCCATATCTTTCGCATCATCATAGCCCACCCATACTCCGGTTACCAGACCGGGAGTATAGCCCATAAACCAGGCATCTTTAAGATCATTGGTGGTCCCGGTCTTGCCAGCGGCAGGCCGCTTCATCGCCCTGATTCTCCATCCGGTTCCTTCAGTAATGACCGCCCTCAGAAGATCGGTCATCAGAAAAGCGGTCTCCTTTGAAATAGCTTGAACTGTTTCAGGCTGATTCTCCTCTATGACCTGACCGTTCCGGTCCAAAACCCGTTTAACATAGATCGGTTTTATCAGCATTCCCCCATTAGCGAATACTGCATAGGCCTTAGTGAGTTCCATCAGAGAGAGTCCGGAGGTTCCAAGGGCTAAAGAGAGATCGGGGGATATGGGGGATTCGATACCCAAACTCCTTGCATAGTCAATGGCGTAATTGACGCCAATCTTTTTTAGTATCTTGACGGTAATAACGTTTCTGGACTTGGCAAGGCCAGTCCTGAGCAATGTGGGGCCATAGAATTTTTCCTTGTAGTTTTTGGGCTTCCATGCCTCTCCTTGCAGATTACGCTTGGATACGTATGGGGCATCTATTATTATGCTTGCGGCGCTCATGCCCTTGTCAAGAGCGGCAGAATAGATCAGCGGCTTGAAAGCAGACCCTGGTTGACGCCGGGACTGGATCGCCCGGTTAAATTGGCTAACTCTGAAATCCCGGCCCCCGAGCATTGCTTTGACCTCTCCTGTTTCGGGCTCCATGCAAAAAAGCGCCCCTTGCACTTCCGGCAACTGCTCCAGCGCGACCTCCCATGTGAACTTCTTCTCCTCTCCTTTTTTCTTCCCTCGTTTCTTGTCCCTCAGGGCCGGCTGGGGCTCGTCATATTTCTTCAAAATTCGAACAAGAACAACATCCCCCGATTTCAACGCCTTAGAAGGCTTTCTTATTTTAGCGGAATAATATGCGATTTTTTTGTTCGGCTTCCTGGCCCACTTCATATTTTTCAGCGGGAGGAGTGCTGTCCCATCCCCGATCTGAATCGTGACCTCCTTTTTTTTGTCATCTACCTTAACCACAAGGCCTTGGACTATGGAGCCAGTCTCCGGCGGGTTTGCTTCAAGTTTCTCCGCGGCCATTATCCTGAAATCAGGGATGTCATCAGCCGTAAGATGCTTGACCGGGCCTTTGTACCCCTCCCTCTTATCTAACTCGTACAGGCCTTTGTTCAAGGCCTCTCTTGCCAAGACCTGCATTTTGAGGTTTAAGGTGGTGTAGACCTTGAGCCCCTCCCGGTAAAGGACGTCTTTTCCATACTTCTTCAGGAGATATCGACGTACATGCTCTGTAAAGTAGGGGGCACGTTGAAAGGTGTTTTCTTCTCTAACACCTATGTCGAGCGTTGAACTTAAAACAGTGTTGAATTCTTTATCATTGATGAGGCCCTCCTCGCGCATCCTTTCTAACACATACTTCTGTCTCGCTTTCGCGCGTTCAAAATGAGCGACCGGCGAATATCTCGCCGGGGCCTGCGGCAGACCGGCCAACAGGGCGGATTCGGCAAGATCCAGATCTTTGGCCGGCTTGTTGAAATAGGTCTTGGCTGCCGCCTCCACACCGTAGGCGCCCTGCCCTAAATAAATCTGGTTAAGGTAGAGAAACAGGATATGCTCCTTGGAAAACTCCTTTTCAAGCTGGAGGGATAAAATGGCTTCCCTGACCTTTCTCCGGTAGGTCCTCTCAACGTTTTTAAGGATCAGGGACTTTGTTACCTGCTGGGTAATGGTACTCCCCCCCTGCTTAATCTTCCCCGTGCTCATATTCTTGATGAAGGCCCTGAAAATACTCTTGGTATCCACCCCTTCGTGCTCAAAGAACCTGGAGTCTTCCGCTGCCACAAAGGCCTGAATCAGGTGTTTAGGCATCTGGTCTAAGGGAAGGATTGTCCTCTTTTCCTCCCAAAGCCTGCCGATTACCTCACCGTCATCGCTGAAGATCTCTGTAATGATAGGGGGTCGGTATTCCTTCACCGATCCAATGTACGGGAGGTTGCTGGACCAGACATACCAGAAATAGACTCCGGCACAGAGGCCTAAGAATACCACTGTTGACAGAGACCAGATTATGAACTTGAAAAACCGTTTCATTTCAAAATTTTCCCAAAAGGTATTATGCTCAAACGCCATCCAGCATAATCTTTCTTGCGACCGCGTTCAAGCAAAGAACCTACCTCTTTTCATATCTGAACTTTCCGATCTTCCGGTGGGGCAGGGGAGTCATAGCTCTCATTATAAGTCTTGCATTTAGCAGGCTGAGCCTGAGATTGTCCCAGAAGAGATGGAAATGGGAGACACGTTCCGCGGGTGAGGGGTAGTATATGGAAATGTCTACTTCGCGCAGTTCTATACCGGCCCAGGCCGCCTTGACCAATACTTCGATCTCAAAGGAGTAACGCCGTTCGCGTAGTTTCAATTGCTCAAACAGGTCAATCGGATAGGCTCGAAAGCCGCTCTGGGCGTCGCCCAATGATCTACTGGTCTCTACCCGAAGCCAGAAGTTTGAAATGGCGCGGCCAACGCGCGATGACGCAGGAACATACGCGCCATGAAAATCCCGCTTGCCTACTATTATTGCATCAGGATGCGCCTCTAACTCCGGAATGAAATGACGGAGATCATCCGGGTCGTGCTGTCCGTCTGCATCCACTGTCACTATATGAGTCATTCCCGACCTTAAGGCCTTTTTTGCCGCTGACAAGATGGCTACGCCCTTTCCTAAGTTCTTGGAATGACGAACAATATCAACATCAAGACCCTCAAGCGTATCAACACCCCCATCACTGCTACCATCGTCAACCACCATAACCCTGTCGTGAACCTTGAGGGACCTTATCACCACATCCCTCAGGGTGTTGGCATGGTTATAAACGGGTATGACAATGATTATTTGAGGTGGGTCGGACTCCGGATGCCGTATAGGAGTCACTTGCGCCTCTCCTGGGAATTGCGTGCTCATTTAATCCATTGCAAGAGGAATTTCTATATTTGATAGTCTCATAAAAAATCAAAGAGTTCAGAAATTGGACGCTGATGAACGCAGATTATCTCAGGTTTTTATTTCTAATTATCTGCGCTTATCTGCGGGAATCTGCGTCCCTAATGCCGTCTTCAACGCTGCTACTTTTCCTTTTTTTCCAATGATTTGCAGTCACCTTTCCAAAGCACCCTTTCGACCTTGTTATCTTTCCCCACCTCAAAATAGGTGATGCAGTAGTCCATTGCAGAAACGGATTGACCTGTAACCTTGCCGACCGTCTCGCCGGTTCGCCCTTTGCGAGGGTCAATGCGGGGTGGATATTCAATAAGTGCGGAGTGGGCTAAAGGATTTAGGGTATATTCATCTCGCGTTTCAACATACACGAATACCTTCTTTTGGTCAGCGGCATCAAAAGTCCTTCCAGGCTGCCCCCAGGAATCAACGAGTTTGCTGGCGTCATGCCCCGCGTAATTCTGGCACAATTCTGTATACCCTTTGCCGGTGGGTAGACCCAGACTCTTGCAGCCTGAACATATGAAAACAGTGAAGATGAAAACCATAGAAAATAAAATTATTGTTTGTTTCATAGGACCTCCTCATCTATAGGATTTCGGATTTTAGATTTCGGATTTCGGATTTGTACCAGACATCATTTAGGCACAATTTAAGCTGGTTACGTGCCATGCTTTTCCGAATAATTTGGAATTATTTATCTGAAAAGCTATAGCTGTTTACATAGACCAAGATCTTAAAATTTATGTCGAGTTTCTATCCCGCTTTAGCGGGAAATACTGGATGGAATAAGGAATTCTGTCCTATTTTGATAAGGCACATGAGAACTCCTTAACTGATGATATCCTGAACCAATGCGGGTGCCAAGTCTTTATCCAGCATCAAGTATCCAGCATCCAGCATCACTTGATTTATAGCCCTAAGATCGACCTGATGTCAAAATATTCCTGCATTTTCTATCGAGATCATTCCTTCGGCGGCTTTCCACCTAATTTCTCCACTTCTTTGGCCGCGTTTGTCGCTTTTGCCTTTGCTTTTGCCACTCGCCGGCCCGCCATCTCTATCTGGTCTTGGGCTTCCTTTACTTCGTCGTTTATTTTTGCCTGAGTTTCTCTATCATCCCCTGCTTCACGTGCGGCCCTTGATTTATCTAATTTTTCCTCCAATTTCTCGAGGGCTTCAGCAGCTTCTTTTTCCTTGTCCCGGAATTTCATTTCTGCATCTGATAGAGCGTCAAGTGCAGCAGCCATCTCACCTGCCGTACCCTCCTCCGGGTCTGCATCGAGTTCTATGTCTTCGCTCGCTAAGACCAGGGCCACCATCGGCAACTGTTCCAAAAATGACCCGATCTCACGGCCAAGAGGCCCGACAATCTTATCGCCTGAAAAGCGGAACGGAAAAAAGACTATCGAAGCGTTAGAAGAATGCGAGGCCACAGAAGCAGCGGTGACCTCTTCAACGATTTCCGGCTTGGCATCGATTCTCACCTCCTCCAAGATCTTCCGGAGGTCTTCGGCGCTTTCCTCTTCCCCCCTGGCATGCCCCATGGCAAAGACATGGATGGGGGTTTCCTCCCAGCCAGCATTTCGTGTAACAAGATAGGCTAACAAGAGCATGAGCCGGCTCGTGGAGTCATTGACCCACCAAACATCTATCCGGCGTTCGCCGGCAGGCTTGGCCTTAATCACATCCCACGCTCCCTCCCTTGAATGTAATGCAATTATGTTGCACCCGAGCCGAAACGCTACTCGAATATCTGTCCTATAACTCAATTCTTTCAGGCCAAAAATTCCCTTGGGAAGGTGCCCCGACCATTTAACAAGAATCGTGTTTACCTTCAGGGGGCCTATGCCCGCCGCCTGTACGAGGAGATGAATCCCAAGGTGTACGTCAGGGGTGAAAAGGACGAGTGGAAAGGCCTTGACTCCAATCTCTGATATTTCCTTGCTAAGCCTTGATTTTGCTTCGGACTGGGCCTTAAGCATTTTAACACCGGCCCCCTCTAAGAGTGCAGCCGCTGTTGTAAGACCGCCACCCCCCTCGATCCAAGCGGCAAAGGTCAGCAATTCCTTCCTGGCCTCCGGGCCATCGGCAAGGGCAAGTAGTTGAGGTCGCCAGTCCCTTGGGTGCTCCGGTTCAGATGCAGCAGCAAGAAGATGTTCCCTCACAAGCTGAAGGTGGTAGGAACGCCAGCTGTCAGCCCACCTTGAGGGGCCGGAGGTCCTTTTGAGGTACTGGTAGATGGCGAAGAGAACGGAAATGGCCACAGCTCCAGCCGTTGGATCGATGGCAAGCATCAATCCTAAGCATGCCAAAAAACCGGCAAGGCTCACCTTAGCGTCAAACCAGCGAAACTTTGGCCTGAATGAGGGACTGGATGCCCGCGCTTCAAAGAATGTTGCATAGTTAAGAAGGCCGTAGGATATGAGGAAAAACATGGATACTACCCGCGCTATCACGTTCAGATTCCCGAGGGCAATAACACTGAAGGCAATCCCGGCAGTTAGGATAACCCCGCGTCTCGGGTTTCCCTTTAGACCTGACCCCTTTGAAAAGGGAAGAAGAAAGGGAAATATACGGTCTCCTGCAAGGGATTGAAGAACCCGTGGCGCCCCCAGAAATGAGGCCATAGCCGAAGAGAGGGTGGCGGCAATGACTCCGGCGTCGATCAGGGCTACAACGCTTGACACTCGCTTCATGGCCGTGTAGTCGCTTTTCATAAAGTCACCGGGTAAGGTCCCGGCAAAAACAACCGCCACAGAGTAGTAAACTAAAACGGAGATCCCCACAGCAAGAAAGGTGCCTAAGGGAAGACTCTTGCCAGGATCTTTGAGGTCACCGGACATACTTACGCCTTGGGTAAAACCAGTGACAGCAGGGAAAAAGATGGCAAACAGAAGCCAGAAATTAGAGCCACCGGGGGGAGGTAGCCAGTTTGTGGCAAAAATCGCCCTGTCCCATCTGACAAATCCGCCCGCAAAGAAGGAAAAAAGCGCTGCCACGAGCAGGGCCATGACAACATACTGGAGCCGGGTTGCCCAATCAGCGCCTAACCATGCAAAGACAAAAAGAAATGAAACTGCCGCCACAGCAATCACCTGAGACCCGACCCTTAAATCGGCCGGCAAAATCGATGCCAATGCTTCGCCGAAACCGATACAGTAAAAACCCACGGAGATTGATTGAGCTAAGAAAAGAACGATGCCGATTGCACCCCCGTACTCCAGGCCGAGGGTCCTGGATATGAGATAATAATCGCCACCCCCCTTGACCTTGATGTTTGTGGCAATGGCAGACAGAGAAACAGTTGTCAGAACTGAAATAGCATTGGCAAGGGTGATTATTATCAGGGTATAAAAGAGGCCTG
>Ga0222636_1000850_pt1 | contig 13598 bp, 8 predicted proteins | sample AntAcemetagen141_FD_179811 | JGI IMG/M metagenome (GOLD analysis project Ga0222636, IMG submission 179811) | Saline water microbial communities from Ace Lake, Antarctica - #141 | ecosystem: Environmental > Aquatic > Non-marine Saline and Alkaline > Saline | place: Antarctica: Ace Lake | collected...
CACATTCTTGTTTTTTGACTCTATTATATTACCTCCTATGTCTTTCACGCCTGAACCAGCTGATAGATGAAAATATTGCCTGATTTTGTTCTCGCCTTCTAAATCCAGGAAATCTGTAACACGCCACAAACCCCTTTTCTTATCAAAGAGAATCTCTCTTGTATGCGTAATATCACAGTTAGCATATGAAGCTCTTATATAATCCTTATCCTTTTTTGTCTCCCACTTCTGTATCCTGGGCATAACCCGCCTGCCCCACATAAAAGGCCCTGTGATCTCTGACTGATTCTTGTCATTTATAGCAATGGTGTTGTGCGCACTTGTTCCTCTGAAATAATCCCTCCATGAATTACCTGAATGGTATAAATACGTGCCTGGATCTATCAGAAGGGGCGTGCCATTAGAAGAGAGAGTTATGCTAAAGAGATCTGCATGGCCGTGCGCTGCTATTGCGCCATAACCCAGTTCACCACAGTCCATTATAAGCACATTTCCATTCGGCGAAGGGTTTCTGAAAACAGCATAGCCGCCCTTGTCAAAAAGCCTGGATCCTAATAAAGTCTTTACTTTCTTTATCTGTCTATACCTCTTAAGCCCGTCTATGCCAAAGAGCCAGTAATGTTCTTCTTTAAACCCAGCTCCCTTTTCCTTAAAATCCCCCCTATCAGATAAGATACTTGCGCTGGATAAAAGAGATCTATACATACTGTAATCCCTGGCGCTGGATAATCTTATTGCCGCGCCATTATCTGAGTCTCCAATATGCGGCACATTGCCATTCGTATCCATAATATTCTTAATAAACTCTGCCATGCTATAGAACCTGCTGAGTGATTCCTTGGGCATCTCTATGTCATTTTTCTGCAGAAGTACAATTGCCAGTAAGGCCAGTTCCATGACAAAGCCCTGATAGCCAAACGCCTGTTCCTTTGTGACGCCGTCCGGATGCACCTGATCTAGGATTTCTTTAAATAAGACCTTTTTTCCTGTGTCCAGCCATTCACCTGCGGCCTTAAATCCTGGAAATGTAAGGCCGGCTATTAAGAGTCCGGCAGCCTCTCCTATTGAATGGTTGTTGCCGGATGAATATCTTGAGAGATTATTCCTCGTAAACTCTGCGTGCCTGTATATATATTCTAAAAATCTCCTGTTTGAACTTATGGAAAATACACCGGATGATTTTATGAGCTTATATGTCCAGCACCAGGAGATAAGCCTAAGACTGACTTCAAGTGAGCTCTTCCAGTTAACGCCTTTATATGCTGGATTCTGGCTTATCCATGAAAGGATTTGGTCCCTTGTCTCAATCGCGTATCTTTTCTGTCCTGTTAAAAGATACGCCTTGCCCAGCGTCACAAGGTGCTGATGCCTATTTAATTCCCATATAAACCTAGCATCCTTTAGATTGTGCCTATTCCTATGCCAGTCTATTTCCTCCCCAAGATTCCATTCTGAATCAAATATCCTAAAGTTGTGGCTGCAAAGCCTGTTTGCATCTTCGACTACATCTTCTATCCTATTAGGGAATAGCTTTAAAAATTCCCGTCTTATTTCTAAGGTCCCGTTGGCATCAAAATAAAAACTTGTTTTATCCCCGGCATCAGCCAAAACCCTATCCAAGTCCACCCTTCTACTTAGAAAAATATGAATATTCAACCGGATAAGTTTATATATCCTGTGCACTACTTCCTGCACAGACATGCACGACAATCTTCTTATATACCAGATAAACTGCTTCATATCCCTAGTCAACGGACTTCTTTGTGATAAATATTTATATTCTTCAAAAAAACTGCCCATCACCCGGTTCAGACTAAAGTCCGAGTCTATCTTCTCAATATTATTTTTAGAGATAGTATTTTTTAACTCTGTATCTTTAAACAACCTTATTATTGCCTTTGTCAGAGCCTCTTTCTGCCCTGGTTCCACCAGAAGGCCATTCACCCCATCTTCTATAACTTCAGGGATGCCACCGACCCTGGTGGAAATCACTGGCAGGCCTGATGCCATTGCCTCTAGTATTGCCACTGGCAAACCTTCGTTATAGGAAGGCAATAAAAACAATGCGGCATTTTCAAGCTCATGCACCAATCTCTTTTTATCCAGCCAGCCCAATAAAACCACATTTTTATCAATGCCCCTTTCTCGACAGATCCTTTCTACCTTTTCCAGATCACCGTCTCCTGCGAGATAGAATCTGGCGCCTGGGATCTCTTTTATAATAACTGGCGCAATATCTAAGATATCGTATGTGCCTTTTCGTTTTCCCAGCCGGCCCACAGTCAATATATTCTTGGAATGTTTTCCCTTGCCGTTAACTCGGCTAAAGGGAGTCGTATCAATAGGATTTGGTATTATCTTTATATTTTTATTCTTTGTCATAGCTGACACTCGAGTATACCAAGTCTTGGACAAGACTATTATGCTGTCACAGAGATCCAGTACCTTTCTTATGCAGAATCTTCTTAATGGATGCGATTCAGAGTAAAACACATCAAATCCTGCTCCATGTATGTGAAATATCACTGCCTTTTTGAAAAACCTGGATACGATACAAAGCATAGCCTTTCTATAGAAGCTCCCATTGGATGCGATAAGGATATGGATAATCCTTATCTTTTTATCTATTAATAATCTTGCAATAAACCGGACCAGGCTCTTTATAAAAAAACATATCTTTATAAACGCCTTGCCGTCGACTGTTGTGGCGTGATAGATTACCTTGAGTTCTTTTGGAAATCTTGAACAAAGGTAATTATTTGCAAAACTAGATACGCCTCCCCTTGCCTTTAGATGAGGGCCGACCATAACTATGTGTTTATCAACTGTCACTGAATCTTGCTTTTGGAGAAACTTCTCCATTTTTTTTAGCATGGCATTTAAAGAGAATTTATCTTCTACTATCTTCTTTGCATTCATGCCAAGCTGTTTAGCTTTATCATTGTCTCTTAGCAAATCTATAACTGCTTTACTAATGGCCTCAGGGTCTTCAGGAGGGACAATAATGCCTGATTCATTATTCTTTATAACCTTAGAATTATCACCCACATTGGTCGCAACTATGCCTCTCGCGCCTGCCATATATTCTAAAAGCGCCACTGGAAAAGACTCTATTCTTGAGGAAAGTACCGCTACGTCAAAAAGAGAAATAAGTTCTGGTATATCCTGTCTCTCGCCCAAAAATAATACGTGCCCCTTAAGCCCTAAGTCCCCTGCAATGTCTTCGAGCCTCTTTCTCTCTCCTCCATTACCTATAATAAGAAACCTAGTATCCGGCATTAGAGATGCTATTCCCTGGGCTGATTTCAGAAACACATCGTAGGCCTTTTCCACTACTAATCTACCGACCATGCCCACGACCTTATGTGTTTCAGAAAAGCCCATGCTCTTTCTTAGGTCATCTGTATTGAGTTTGCTTGAGAACATTTTTGTATCTACTGCATTGTGAAGCAAACAAAGCCTGTCTGGATCTATGCCATAATCCCTTATTAGAGATTCCATCTTCAACCTGGATACCACGCCTATGCTATCCAGTCTCCTTAATAATAATCTATTTATGATGCCTGATTTAAATCTTTCCCATTTCTCCGGTTTTCTCATGGTATGTATGACTGTTACCTTGCGGGGTATCTTGAGAAGCCTGGCGCATATAAAACCCCAGAATAAAACCAGCGGTGAACTCTCCAGATGCAATATATCCGGACGTTCTTTTTTAAGCAGCGAAAATAACCTGTAAATCCCTGCTAGGTCATATTTGTCCTGCATAAGGCTATGCACCATATCAATACCTTCTGATAAAACCCTCTTACCTATAGTGCCTGGGCTATAGAGGCAGCACACCTTTACCTGAAACCTCGACCTATCAAGTCCTTTTATTACTTCGTAGGCCATTTTTTCAGCACCGCCAAGAGACAATCTTGAATGGACAAATAATATCTTCACTTTACCTCTCCGTTAAAATAACACCTATCTGCGTCAGTCGGTAAATATGCCCTGTCCTGGAGTTTAAATATCTCTACCAGGAGATCATTGTCAAACTTGATATCCAGGCCTGCTTCATCATGAGTCTTTTTGGAGATAATAAATCTGTGACTTTGCCCTGGCTTCACAGAGACATGGTTTTCTGCTTTGTCTTTACCATTCACGATCCTTGAATAGTAAAGCGCCAGCTCGCTCCCGTTTGTATTCTTAAGCTCTACATGCAGTAACCAGATATCGTTATCCCACTTATACTTTAATTTTCCCATGATTCTCCTCCTTTTTCTTAAATATTCCTATTTCTGCGTCAGCATTGCACTTTTTGCATACATAACCCCTGCAATTTGCCTCGATACCTGCAGGCGTTGCATTTAAACCCATCCTCTCTACAAGAAGATTGTTGCAGGCCCTGCAATATGTATTTGCGCCTTCATGACTGAAGACATTGCCGAGATAGCAGTGCTTAATACCTGAATCCTTAGCCAGCTCCCTTGCCTTTTCAAGCGTATCTATTAAAGGCCTTGAAACATGTGTGTATTTATAGTTCGGGTGAAAACGCACAAAATGAAGAGGCACGTCTACTGATAGGTTATTCTTTACCCAATCGATTAATTCCAGATAATCCTCTTCTTTATCATTTGCGCCTGTGACCACCAGGTTGCTTATCTCTAAGTAATGTTTACCGCTGTCGAATATCTTCTTTGTTCCCTGTAATACAGGTTTGATCCAGCCTGTGGTAAGCTTACGATAAAACTCGTCATTTAAGCTCTTTATAGATATGCTGAATATATCTATTACCTTCATAAGCTCTTCTATTGCCTCGGGATTTACAAACAGGGCTGATTTAAAAAGATTATACAAGCCATGTTTTTTTGCGAGGCGCGCTGTGTCCAGGACAAACTCATACCATATGACCGGGTCATTATAGGTCCATGAAAGTATCTTTATGTCACGCTCTAAGGCCATCTTTACAACCTCCTCAGGCGTATATTTAATTATAGATTTTTCGTCAATATGCTCTATCTGCGAAAATCTCCAGTTCTGGCAATATGAGCAATTAAGGTTACACCCTACATTGCCGAGCGAGAGTATGCGACTGCCCGGCTCAAAGTGAAACACTGCTTCTGTCTCTATAAATTCCTCTGCTGCGCGCACTGCCCTGCCATAACTTATGGCATAAAGCGTGCCGTTTATATTTCTTCTGACCTTGCAAAATCCAGTATTGCCCTCAGCTATTACGCACCTCCTGGGACAAAGCTCGCACTGAACCCTGTTTTCGCTAAGCTTCTTGTACAACTTTGCCTCGTAATTAGAATCTAACTTTTTCATTTGAATCCTCCTTTATTTTTGATATAAACTGCTTAAACTTCCCGCCTTCTGTCCTTGGAATACTAGATACCCTTTTAATATCTACCTGTATATCATCTCCCAGGAAATTCTTTACACTCTTCCTGAGTTTAGACTCTTCCAAACCCGTGTATCCTTTGCTGGTTACTATATTCACCCTGATCCTGTCAAATTCCTCCTGCACAAACTGCGTCTCTATAATGCCTTTTAAATCCGCGGAAAGCATGCCTGAGAGAAGTGACACAAAGCGACCGTCCTTTGTCATGAAAAATTCATCAGTCATCCTGCCCTGAATCAATTCTATTCTCTGAAAATTCCTTCCGCAGGTACACTTTTTTGAAGACGGCATTACAACATCGCCTGTCTTGTAACGCAAGAGAGGCATTGCAAAATTATTTAATCCTGTGCCCATGATCTCAAAATACCCGTCATTCTCTCTGATAGGCAAAAGCTCTGTAATGGCATATTCTGGATAGATATGATATGTCCCTTTTTCGCACATGCCTATTGCCGCTGCCCTCTCTGCTGTGCCATAATGGTCAAATACCTTGCAGTTAAACTGCTGCCTGATAAATGTCTTCTGGTGCGGCATAAGTACCTCTGATGAAGTAAAGATATATTCAAGGTCCATTTTCATGTCCTTAAGATGCATGAGTTTTGCCAAAAGATAGACAGCAGATGGCACAGTCTCTAATGCAACTGGTTTAAACTTTAATATCTTCTCAAAATAAGATGCTATATTCTCCTCTGAAAGATGATAGGCTGAAAGAAGCATCGCCCTCTGAAAACAATCATGCCTCCAGAAAGGCGGTCTCTTTACACTGGATGGCACAATAGGGCTTGAGCGTAGGACCATCTTTCTTGCAGAAGATTTAACCCCTGCCCAGTTGTACTGCCTTCTTACTATTGCATTCTCAAAATTTATAGAATGTAAATCCCTGTAAAGTCCTAAGGGCGAACCTGTGGTGCCGCTTGTAAAAACCTTTCTTATAAACCGCCTATCTATATTTTTCGCACGAAATTCCTCTGGATCCGCCTTGACTTCCTGTTTTGTCAGAATAGGGAGTTTGTTTAAATCAGATATCTCCTTAAAATCATCTGGCCTAAGATTGAGTCTTCTGAAAAGCTTTCTATAATATGGTACATTATCATGGCAATGCCTTATCATTAACCTCAGTTTCTCTCTCTGGACTTCTTTTAGTTCTTCTGCAGAATAGTACTGACTTTCCTCTAACTTAGAAAGCATATCTCTAAAGGTCTTGCCCTCCCGCAATAATTTAAACCCCAGACCACGTAAGGAGACTATAGAATCCTGCATAAAAGACGGGCTGTTTATATAAAATTGTGACGTAAAAATGCTCACTTTGCGCTCCCAAGATACCTTTTTAATAAATTAGATGCTATCCAAGCTGAAAAAAGGCTTACCGTTGGAATAGGTCCCATACCTATCCAATTCAATAAAAACCTATCCGTATCTTTAGTGTTAAACCCTCCAGATGTAGTCCTTGCATACTCAAAACCTGCCTCTTTGGCCAGTCGTACTACTCTCTCATCCAGCCTACCGAATGGATAGGCAAACTCCTTAATCTTTTGTCCTAATTCTTTTTCTATTATATTTTTTGAATCTATCATTTCCCTTAGCACTTCTTCGTCTTTTAATAAGCAAAGATTTCTGTGTGTTTTTGTATGCGCACCAAAGCTTATAAGACCGTTTTGCATCTCTTTAATCTCATCCCAGCCCAACATCAAGTTAGGCCTGGGTCTTTGTTTTACTGAATGCTCTTTTTCCAGTTCATAAATTAAAGACTCGCGTTCTTCTTCATTCTTATCTATCAATACACTATTGACATTGTCAGTCTGATCTTGGCTTTTATGAGGAAGTGCATTAAAAACCCTGTCCCACCAGAATACATGCTCTTTACCTATGTAATCAGTAGTAAGAAATATCGTGGCTGGTATGTTGTACTTCTTTAAAATAGGATAGGCATGGAGATAATTATCCATGTAACCATCGTCCAGATTTATATTAGCGTAAATCTCATTGGAATCTCCTTGTTCTAATAGCCTTAATCCCTCTGACATTGAGACAGGTTTAAAGTTTTTCTTTATAAATTTTATTTGCTGTTCAAAGATATCCTCAGGAACTCCTAGATATTCATTATTACTAGAAGATGGGGATATCTTATGGTATGTAAAGATTAATAATTTCGAGCCTCCCCTTTGCATAAGCCAAAATAAAAGCTTTGGCGCGCCAAGGTAATAATATAAGTTCTTAGCAATATACTTAAGACCTGTCTTTAGTTGCATTTCAATATCTCCTTTACTTTAATGCAAACCCTTCGAAAAACTTTGTTTTTTTTCATATATGGTATGAGCTTCTTTTGTAGATAATATAAAAATTTGGGGTAAAATCTATTGTTAAAAATTCTTATCTGATGATGCATCCTAAAACTGTTGGTAAATCTAGCTTTATAGGACTCCTCCCCTTTTACAAAATCGAATTCTGATATATCCCTCGAAGTAAAGTCTTTCAAGGTCCACAGCATAAGCATGGTCCCTGGTGAAATATCTGAATATGTTTCATCAAATGCATGATTGTAACTATAGAGCGTCTGGCAGTATAAATAGTTGTACGTATAAGCAATGGGCTTCTCATTCAGGATCAAAATAGATACATTTACCCATTTATTTCTTGAAAATCTTTCAAATATCTCCATGTGAAAATTTCTTTTAACCTCTTTTGAAAATATCCCTAAGCCTGCCCTGCCTTTCCAGCTCTTTTCTTCTATCAGGCACATATCAGAAAATAATTTATCTTTTCTGCCATTATTCTCTACGCAGCCCTCAAAATCCAATTTTAAATTCGTCAGTTTATTGTTTATATATCGAAACTTCTTCTTGAATCTCTTTGAAAATTTCTGCAAAAGAAGCTCCCTATTTTCATTGAATCCAATAAAAAAGGATTTTTTAGGCGTTCCTAGAATAGTTTTAATCTTTTTTTTCTCGACCCATTCCTTTACAATCTTCATAGTACCTGTATCTTCAGAAATCTCCCGAAGGTCTATAGCGTCCCAGTCTTTTCTCATCTTTACAAGATATCCCATTATCAAAGCCACGACATTCTCTCTGTCGCCGTCTATGATAAAATCCATTCTGTCTGACATTTCTGTTCCTATAAAACAAACTGATCTCATTGGAAAACCATAATTTTTATATCTTCTAATTATTAAAGGTGCTATACCTATGAGCCTCTTATCATTAAAAACGTTTAATACAAGAAGCTTGTCAGAATTACAAAAATGCCTTATACATGAGTCTATCCATTCATAGGACATGAAAATATTATTGTCTTTTGTCCTTGACAGTAAACCTTCCCATGCATCTTTTTGACCTTGAAATATCCTGTAATCTGAAACCTTAACTACGTTTAGCATGACCATTCCCTCTGTTATTATCTAAACCCATCCATCCCCTTACATGCGTCTCTGAAAATTTCAAGATTCTACTGTATAAAGATTTTCTAAAAACTAAAATAAAGGCTTTTTTGTGAATATTTGTAAGCCATTTAGACTTATGCTCGAAGATACCGTTAAAAAGTTCTATCCTTAAAACGCCATTATATGCAAAGATATTTTTAAAAACCAAGTACCATAGGATGCTGCCAGGAGATATATCTTTATATTGTTCGTCATAGCAGGTCTTAATAAAATAAAATACATCTTTATATAAAACCCCGAAAGAACCAGCAATAGCTATGTCTTTGTGCTCTAAGAATGAAAATTGTATCTTTGCCTTCCTTGAAAGCATTCCTATTAACTCCGTGTATAAATGCTTATTTTCTTCTGTCGAACCCAATGCAGTGCCTATTCCGCTCTTCCAGCTTTTGAGGCTCAGAGCAAACATCTCTTCAAGCGCCTTTTTTATCTCTGTCTTCTGAGAACCATCATAGGTATTAATTATAATGTTTGTATTGCCTAATTTTGCCATCCGTCTTTGGGCATATCTTAAATGCTTCCTGAAAGAACCTTTTCTCTGTGACCAGTACTCTTCCCAAGATCTATCTATGCCTATGTAGGGATAAGACCCTCCCTCTTTTATCAATGAATAAAAACCAAGAGACTCTACTTCACTTTTAAAGGAATCTATTATCTCTAAATCATAATCTATATCTGAAAAATCAACAATATCCCAACACCTCTCTTCTTTCTTCGCGTAATTTAAGATCTCCCTTATTACATCCTTTTTTCTGGAAGGGTCAATAAAACTTGGCCTCAATCTTAGTTTACGTGCCGGCAGGCGATTAAAGCCCTCTTTTGTAATAACAACAAGCACTATTCCTATAGTTCTACCGCTATCTGTCATAAAAAGGAACTCCAGTTCCCCATTATCCTTATAATAATGGCTCCAGCTATAAACCCACATGATCGTCTCTAATAAGCTTGGGTCATTGTTGTCTAATAAAATTTCCCAAATCTTAGTTGTATAAAAAAAGTTACTACTTACTTTTTTAGTCTCAATAGCGCCCATTATCTAGCAACCTCTCTGTATATCTTATAAAGTTTATTAGTTATAGTATCTATTCTGTACTCCTCATTGATCTTTCTTTGTGCATTTAGCCCAAACCTCCTGCACAGCTCATGATCTTTCATAAGTATAGTTATCTTATCTGCAAGTGCATTAAAGTCTTTTGGATCTATTAAAAACCCATTTTTGCCATCGTCGATTATATAAGGTATGCCACCCACCCTTGTCGCTACTATGCCTTTACCAGCAGCCATTGCCTGTAAAAGTGCTAGAGGTGCCACATCCTGCTGAGAAGGAAATGCAAAGATAGATGCTTTTTCGTATTCTTCCTTTAACTCAGCTTCATTAAGTTGTCCTAAAAATTGTATTGCCTCACCCAGGCCTTTCTCTTTTATAAACCCAATGAGCTGGGAATAAAATTCATCTTCTCTGATCTGACCTGCTATCCTAAGCCTTATCCCGCTGAATTTCTCCTTGAGTATGCTTAAGGCTTTTAGGAGCACCGTCGCGCCCTTTGCCCTTGAGACATTACCCACAAATAAAAGCCTGCCTTCTTCCTCAGAATCTCTGTCTATATCAAAAAAATCATCAGACACGGGGTTGTTTAGTTCGTAAAAATTCTTATTCCCAAACCTGGACAAATATTTTTTTGCATATGGGCTGTTTACTATAATATTATTAGCTCCTTTTTTGCATTTACCTGACATGTAGGATGAAAAAATACCCATTATATTCGCCTTAAGGCCATAGTTAATGTCTGCAAATCCATGTGTACTTACAACAAGTCTTTTTTGCTTGTTATCCAACGCTGCCAATGTGTAATATCCAAGCGAGTGTGAATGTACTAAATCTGGCTTAATCTCGTTGAGCTTTTTACGAATCATGCTCCTTGTATTTGAATAGAGTCTGATATTTCCAAGGCGTTTATCCGCAGGTACTACATGTACATTTATTCCATTTATTGAAAAATTCATTTCCCTGTCTACATCGTGGCTTGCAGTAATAATATTTATCTCAAGGTCTTTAAATCTGGAAAGGCCTTTTACCATATTTACGACAACTGCCTCCACGCCCCCTCTGATATCCTTTACATCAACCTTATCTGGATATGGGCCTAATATTGCAAGCTTCATCTTTTTATCCTCAACAATCCTAAGAGTTCTTTTGTAAGACCTGTTTTTTTATGCGCAATATATATAAGCGGCAGGCTGAAAATAAAAATCATTACCAATTTCATGATCAGTGCGCCTGTATCTGAAAACATAGCTTTCGAATTCAATGCATATCCTTTCATATATATCTCTGTAAGAAAAACTACAACACTCATATATAAAAGAGGTAGACATAGATTAAATAAATAGAACAGGCATTTGATCTTGTTTCTTACATAATGCCGCAATGCATATATAAAAATCACAGAACCTATGAAGAAAAATGATAAAAAGAGACCTATGCTAACGCCTACAATTCCAAGACCCATATTTATAAAAATAAGGCTGGATAAAGCTACGATGCTGATACCGGTCAAATATACAGGCACAAGAAATTTCTGCTTGCTTATGCTGGTTATGAATGCAACTGATGTCGGAGAAAATGCCAGAAAAAACCTGCCCAAAAGTATAATGATAAAAGGATATAAAGAAACTGAGTAGTCTGATAAAAAATGTAACATAAAAAACTTAACGCCTGTGTAATAACATGCCAATCCCACTGGAAATAGCAATGACATCGTAATGGTGGGTTTAAAAAAATATTTCTTAAGCTCAGAGATATCATGAGTCTGGCCATATCTTTCATACATATGCGGTTCAAAAGTCCTGTGTATACTCATAGGAAAATACATCAAAAATGTGGTCGCAAGTATTGCTAGGGAATGATGCCCCATGCTGACCTTTCCTAAAAAAGATAGTACAAGAATCCCTGCAATGCTTGTAATAGTGCTATCTAAAAAACCCATAGACATAATAGGAAAGCCTATCTTCATCAATCTGAATGTTTCTTTTAAATCAAAATCCAGCCTTAACTTCAGGGGCTCATTAATATAAAGGTACAAAACTGTCAATAAGGGTATGACCACACTAACTATATACACTCCGTATATCTTTATTAGCGGCACAAGTGCCAGGGTAAGCAGCACGCTCAAAATAGGGAATATTACACTTGCCTTGCTTATCAGTACAAATCTTTTTACTGCTATAAACGAGGTCTGGTAAAACTCAAACAGGCACATCACAATTGCCAAGACAGCAATAGTTATCATACCTGTGGCTTCAGCAATCGAAATCCTCTTCCATAAAAAAATAGTTACTGTCAAGAGTGCTACAGAAAATACCAAGACTGCACTCAGGGAAAATGACAAGGCAACATTCCTTACCTTGTCCATGGCATTTTTTGAGCCCTGGCCGTTTTCATAAGGAATCTCTCTTGCCATTGCATTGAAGGTGCCTAAATGAGAAAATGTTGAATATTTTAAAATGATATTCAGCGCAGACCATAACCCATAAACACCAGGCCCAAGGATCCTAGCATTCAAGAACCCACGAATAAAAAACATGACCTGTGAAACATATATGCCTCCTGAAAAGAAAGAGGTGTCTCTTAACACATTTTTTCTATCAAGCGAGCGCTGTATCATAATTCCTCTCCCATCCACAAATAATCCCGGCAAATATAAAAAATAGACAATTTACAAAGTCAAAATATCTCATCTCTATAAATAATGAGTTGATTATAAAAACAGCTGAAATGCTCCAGAACACTGCGATCAATGCCTTCTCCTTTGGATTACCTGCTAAAAATTTATAAAGCCTTATGCTTTTTGATAGGATTAAAATATATATTGATAATATCAACGCAAAGCCTATAATTCCCATCTCAGCCAATACACCTACAAAGGTATCATGCTCCGCAATCTCTGCTGAGCGAAAAGGTATGCCTTCTATGTTTTCATAATAATCAGCGACGCGCTCCTTAAACTGCCCGAACCCTACGCCTAAAAACGGGTGGTCCATAAACATATTCATCGAGGCTATGTAGAGGTTTAACCTGTCATAGATAGGATTTTCATTGCCTGCGCGTCTTGATGCAAGGTGCATGGTATCATCATCCAAAATAAAAAAGAGACTTAAGGCAACCAGGCAGCATAAAAGGATAGTTATTATAAGAAACATTTTTTTCTTGTGTCTCATCGCATAGAGCATCACCACTGCAAATCCCATTAAGGCGCCTAACCATGAGGCCCTTGTGTATGTAAAAAATATTGCTATCGGGCTCAGGATCAGGAGCGTCCATGAAAAGATCTTCCACAGCTTTTTTCTGTCAGAGACAAACAGGAAAAGAAAGGCGCTTACCATGACAAAACCAAGCACTGTGCCATTCACTGCTGCCTGTACAAATGGGCCCCTGGCCCTCTCAAAATGTAGGCCCACTGTAGGATCCAGTATGTACTTAGGCCATATAAGGGCCTGGACATTAAAGTGCTCAAGGAATGCGGTAAGGCAAAGGTATGCGCCCAAGACCATGATAAACTTTATAAATACATTCCTCTTCCCAGGTGTATCAAACACATGCTGACCCACATAAAACATGAAAAATGGGAACAAATACCCGGTCAAAAGCTCTCCTATACCCAGGCCTCCGCCTTCCTTAACAAACGAACCTGACCATACCATTGAGGCAATGGCAAGAACACAAAAGAAAAACATGGAATACTCAATACGTGTAAATGCATAGAGCCTGCGCTTTCTTGC
>Ga0222636_1000851_pt1 | contig 13552 bp, 19 predicted proteins | sample AntAcemetagen141_FD_179811 | JGI IMG/M metagenome (GOLD analysis project Ga0222636, IMG submission 179811) | Saline water microbial communities from Ace Lake, Antarctica - #141 | ecosystem: Environmental > Aquatic > Non-marine Saline and Alkaline > Saline | place: Antarctica: Ace Lake...
TATTGTGTTTTACAAGTGCATTATTTATATTATTTAAATTTTCGTTTAATGATTTATCCTCATTAATAAATGTTTCATTTGAAAAACTTTGTTTTATGCTTAGTTTTGTTCCATCGGCTTCAAAATCATTGGTATCATAATTGATTTTTGCTACTGTGATATTTGCATCTTTGACATTTATAGTTTCAACTGCAGCAGTGCCTAATTTATCATTCCCAATTCCACTATCTTTCACTTCCAATTCACCATCTCCATTTAAACCAACAGTCGTGCCGTCAATATCTGTTTTCGCCAAATAAGTAGCTATTATTTTACTCGCACTTAATAATACAGTTGTTGTTGTGCCGGAATCACTGATTAATCTATGCTTTGTTAAATTGTCCAAATGTGTATGGACATCATCACCATCCCATTGAATATTTTCGTAACCTGTTTCTGCCGCTGTGGTGCTGTTAAATGCAATAGCTATGGTTTGATATGTTAAACCAGCTGCAACTGTATATGAGCCATTTCCATTATCTACAATTGCAAGTACACCACCGCCTTGTTCTCCACCTTCAGTTGATGCCTTCATAGTTGTTATTGTTGGATCGTAAACTCTTACAACTTCGCCTGTTATTCCGGCGCCTGTTAATGAATTAATTCTCCAAACTGTCAATTGACTTGCCATAATTTTCTCCTAATATACTAAATTTAATGTTAATTTTGCAAATTCTGTGCTTGTTTGTCGTGTTATATTATTACGAACACTTATCATTTCTATGTAGCATTCCTTATTTAGCGATGTCCCTTGCAATGGTTTCCACTGCAAATCAGTTACTATCATTTCATAATTTATTGCAATATCACTATTTGGATATAATATTACTCGACGAGTTGTATTAAACATTGTAGCTAATGAATCCCGCATCGTATAATAATCGTCTATATTTGCAACAATAAAACTATATTTACAAGTAAATCTGCCTTTTTGCACTCTTGCGACTGGCTGTCCGAGAATATTTATAAAATATCTCGTTGCAGGCATTGATTCATCCCTACCATTTTGTGACAATTTTGTTAAAGTGATTGTTTCTGTTGGTTTTGGATAGTTTACCGTTGCAGTAGCAGTGCCGTGATATTCATTACCACTTATATCTTGAGTATTCCCCGAAAAAGTATATTGACATAATAAATTGCTTCTAATTGCTGATGGAATAGTCCCAGCTATTACTTCTGTTTTTTGTGCTGCCGTCAATATACAATCGAAAAACATAAAATCATATAATTCACCTTGAAAATAAAGGTTTGTGCCATTAATATTGTATCCAATCCCTTTTGCTGTTGCTGTTGTAATATCATCAGCACTTAATGTTGAAATATCATCATTATCTTCGCTCTCACCATCAAGGAATATTTGCATATCACCATCTCTATCCATTTCTAAAAATGATGTGTGAATAGTATCATCAGCTCCGACATCTGTTGTGCCGGATGTTGTAATTGTCGATGTCCCATAAAATATTCCCCTTACTATTCCTGTCGATAATATCAAATAACTAATACCTATTCCGCCATCTAAATAACTGAATAAATAATTACTTGAACCGTCATTCCCTGTATTTTTAAAACGAACAAAATAAGTACCATCGGATGTGCCGAGATCCATAGCCCCTGTTGGTGCATCTATTTTTTCAGATGTTCCATTTAATAAAATGCTTATTGGATTGGTTCGGTATTCTATAAGTGGCGGTTCTTTTCCGTATGCCATAATTCTCCTTAATTAAATGGGTTTGGAAATTCTGTTGCACGATCAAATAATTGCCTTGCTGTTCGTGTTTTTAACTTGACATAATCTTCATAATATTCACAACTTATACAAAGTCCATAATTTATGCTGTCAATCATTATATTTTTCATTAAGAAATTTGTTGCGGTTGTTAAATATGTTATTTGATATTCCATATAATTCTCGTTTGTTATTGAATCAACTTGATTTTGTAATTCAATTTGAATGTTTGGTGCAATAGGAAAGGTATCATCAAAAGACAATTTAATTTCTTTTTTTCCATTGACTTGTGTTAATTCTATTATATTACTCTGAATTAATTCTATTTCGGAAATTAATTTATCACTTGAATATATTTTTAATGTTTTGTTTGGATCTACCCAAAATATAAAATCTTGAGTTATTGCAAGTGGTTTTAATATATCTTTTATTTTCTTTGATTCAATCTGATAATATATATTATCAGAAAGAACTAAAGTCGCTTTGTAAATACGGGTTGTTTGTGTCCCAGTGCTTTTCCAAGTATGAATTGCTAAAATATAACAATATTCTTCAAATTTAATTACATTTTCTACAATTATTGATTCCCATAATTGATAAGGTGCATCGCTTATTTCTAAAATTTTCTGAAAATAACTAATATAATCCGCTTCTTCTTTAATCCCAAATGATGGACTTTCGAAAGTTGCAAATGATATTAAATTTTTTTGTCTACCACCTTGAAAATAAATAATACTAATAGTTGTCCAATCAAAAAGTGGTCTGATGGCTCGTAAATCTGTAAACAAATCACCAGTCCCCGAATTCTCTACAGTACTTATATAATAATATTTATAATAGGGATTGTCAGCAAGATCTATTTCAATATCGACTCCTAATTTGTTTAATATATTTTCACAAGTATCATGCCCAGACATATCGGTGATGTCTGTTTCGTAAATTTCTTTGTCTATGTATTCTGTCTCAATGTCTAAATAATCGTTGTCTGTGTCTTTGTGGTTGTAATTAATCTCGGATATTTTCCCGGTATAAACAAGATTGTCTCTCAAATATATCTTAAATTCCTTGTCAATTAATGTATAATCACAAGTAACTAAACTGTTTTTATATAGCGTGTAATTTTTACTATTAGTTTTGAATTCTAAAAAATCAGCTTCCACTTCCATCGTGAAAATCGTATCTTGAGTTTTTATAAAATTTGTAATATCTATTCCATCAATTGTATATTTAAATATCATAGTATATCGTCTTCATATTTTTTAAGGACATAATGCAAATCTCTACCTGTGATTGTGAAATCACCTATTATTTGAACATTATTATTATTATTAATTTGTTGCGGGGTTTCTATTATAGTTGTTGCTCGTTCGCCCGGCGATACTCTTATCGGTATTGTTTGGCTATCTGCTCCGCCACTTCCGGTTACCATCATTGATCCACCACTTGCAAATTTATCTTTTATTCCCCCTAATGCTTTATCCATTAATCCCTTTGCTAAGCCACCAGCTCCAGCTGCAACCAATAAATTAAATGGGAATGGAACGGATTTTAATATACTTGCTAATAGTCCGGCAATTGCTTCCATTAATTCGGCACTGACTACATTTTTCATTGCACCGATTGCCGTATTTCCTGATAGTGCTGCACCTTTGAGTTCCATTTCTTTGTTTGCTTCGTGCTGTTCTTTTCGTCTGGCGAAAACTTGCTCGTAAACAGTTCCCAATTCAAGAATTAAGTCCTTAGCTTCTTCTATATTTTCTACATCTACGGGAGCTAAGGGAGCTGAGGGTATAATAATGGGGTTATCCGTTAAATCATTATATGTTCTTATTTGTTCATTGATTTTTTCTAATGCTATAAGTTCTTTTTCTGTTAAATCAACAATATTTTTTTTATTATCTTCTTCTATTGTTTTATTTTCAATTAAAAATTTATAAAATTTATCATATTCGGCTTGTAATTCTTTGACTTTATTTCGCTTATTTTCTAATTTCCCTGTAAGATGTGTTTCGTGTTCTATTAAGCTATTTAATATACCTTGCTGTGTAGTATAACCCAATGCCTGTTCTTTTCGAGATTCCTCTCCTTGCTCTCTGTCTTTTCGCCCTAATTCTACTAATTTCTCACGCTGTTCTATTATTTTATATTTCTGTTCTTTTAAATCATAATCAATTTTATATTCTTTTGCTTTTTGTTTTATTAATTTTTCCTCTTTCTCTGCTAACATTCCTCTTGCAGCTTCAATTCTTATTCGTTCCAACATTGATTCGTTGACTTCTTTTTGAAATTTTGCAATGTCTTTAATAGCTGCTTTTTCTAAATCTATGTTGTCTATATAATCAGGATATTGATTTTGAAGTGTCTCAATTGTTGTATTTCGTGTAGATTGTGAAACATTTATATCTTGTAATATATCTAATAATGTGTTAAATTGTATTCGCTCTTTTTCTATTGTTTCAGATACAGGAATTTCTACAAGTTCTTGCATTCCCTTTGCTAATCTCATAAGTGCCGGTGCAAATTTGCTTCCGATTCTTTCCTGTAAATCACCAATTGCATTATGCATCTGAATAATTGCACCTTTATATGTATCGGCACTTGCTTTCGCCTGCCCGCTCCATAATTCACCTATGCCTTCAGTAATTTGCTTTAATCGTTCAGCACTCCCAACTGCACCTTCTACACTCACACCATATCGTGTAAGTGCATTTGTTGTAGAGCCGAATGTTTTACTAATTAATTCACCGGCACTTACTAAAGTCATTCCTTTTGCAGCTGCCATATCTAAGGTTGCTTTTGTTAATTGTTTGATTTGGTCTTCTTCTTTTGTAAATGCCGACATCTGATTCATTGCCATCAGAATTTCTTCATCACCATATATAGTCACCTGTTGCATTGCAGATGCATATTCTTCCAATCCTTTTGTGGATTTACCAAGCGAAACGGCTAATCTGTTTACTATTTGCTCCTGTTCGCCAAATTTTGACAAACTATCTTTTATAAATTTAAAGCCCTTTTTAAGAGCCATCATCGCAGCGGCTACAAGCCCAACTTTTTTAGCCATTGCCAAAAATCCATCGCTACCTTGTTTAGTTGATTTTTTAGCGTCCTTACCAAATTTATCGACCTGCTTGGAGACATCCTTCAATTTAGATTTTATCTTCTTAGTTTCCGCATCGATTATGAGTTCTATTTTCTTTTTTGCCATTATACCTCGCAATTTTGTTAAGTATAATCAATTAATATTTTAAAGTCAATATAAATATTATAATAATTCTTCTAAATATTGTTTCAATCCTTGTCTTAATGGATGTTGAATTTAAATTTTAAGCTCCTTTACAGCCTCAAGACTGCGTAGTAATTTTTTAGTAGTAAGTTGTTATCACTTTTAGGTTGATGCTCTTTAATGATACACCTCCTTTGTTAAATAGCCATTTTTAATATGTTCTGCTATTGCTTGCATAAATTTAGGTGGGACTGAATTACCAATACGATTATAAACTTTTATTAAATCACCAATAAATTTATATTCCTTTGGAAATGTTGTTATTATTTTAAGTTCGCTTCTTGTTAATAATCTATCTTCTTTATGATGATAAGTATCAGGAGTTTTTAATATTGTTCTACTTGGTTTATTTATTGAATTTCTTTTATGATTAAAATATCTAACTCCATTAGAATATTTTGAAGCTACTTCATAATCTTTCATTCTTTTTAGTAATGGTTTTATATATCTTGATGTTTTATTAAATGCTTCTTCAATCTCTTCTTTTTTATAATTTATATTTTTAAATACTTCTTTAACTGTAATTAATTTTTTATTTCCTTCAGGATAACTCGGTTCAATTCCTAAATCTTTTCTCACTCCAATAAATATAACTCTTTGTCTTGACTGTGGAACATTATAATATTTTGCATTCATTAATTTGCATTTTACTTGATAATTTAAAGTCTTCATTTTTTTGATATATTCAATAAATAAACCTTTCATTTTACCTTTTATCATTCCTGAAACATTTTCAATTACAAATACTTTTGGTTGTAACTCATCGATTAATCTAATATTCTCATTTACTAAATCATTCCTGTTATCAATAACTTGTCTTTTGCCAGCAGTCGAAAAGCCCTGGCAAGGCGGGCTACCATCAAGTAAATCAAGTTCACCTTTTTTAATATTTAAAAATTTCATTATTTCATTTCCGGTAACTTCTTTTATATCCTTTTGCCAAATAGGAACTTCAGGAAAATTTAATTTAAAAGTTTCTACTGCATTGTCATCCCATTCAATAGCAAGCAATTCTTTATATCCTGCCCACTTATAACCAAGACTTGAACCTCCACAACCAGCAAACAAACTTATTACTGTTGGCTTTACCATTTATATCCACATTTTGGGCACTCATTTTCAGTTTCAATATTTTCATCATATTCCTGCTCTTTGGGATTTGCCTCAAAATCAAATACTTTTAATTCTGGTATTTCAATATCTTCTAATATATCCAAGTCAAAATCAAAGTCTTCAAAAAATGTAGTTTCTGGATTCATCTCAGCATACCGTGAATTAATTTGTAATAGTTTCTCTGCTGCATCCTTTCTGTCTTTCGCCTGAATTTCTACAATAGGAATTTCTGGGATTTCATAACCTTCTCTTTCCAATTCTAATAAAACTTTCTGCCTTTGATGTGCGTCTAAAATATAATTTTTACCGTTATTATTCCATACGAACGCCGGAACGAAAAAGCCGTGTTTCAATATTGAATTTTTTAATTTCTCTTTTGCTTCATCAGTTATCGCTCGCTTTAAATCACCCTGCAACGGTTTGAGATTTTTAAAATCAATTGTTTTTAAATTGCTGAAATTGTGAACTTTTATTTTCATATTTTTTTTATTCAAATTAAACTCCTTTTCAATATAGTAAATTTATTTTACGCTGTCAAATGAATTCGTAAATATATTAAGTATTTTTTATTTCTAAGTATTTACATATAATGTCAATTGCTTCATCAGCACTGTAACAGACAACCGCTTTGTATCCAAGCTCATTATACATATCGATATATTTAGTTTGATTTTTTGTAGGTTTATTTGGCGAAATTTTCAATTCAATTCTTAACCCGTGATATTTTTCATTCGGCACATCTAAATATATGTCAGGTATCCCTGCTTTCACGCCTTGCCTTTTTAATCTGACAGCCTCACGAATATTACGTTTCCCACCATTCGGCACATGGAACAACATCGTCTCTAATACCGGAAATTCTTTCTCTTTCCACGCACTCCATTCGAAAATCTTTTTTTGCTCGTCATCTTCATCGTGTTTTCTTAATTTTATCTCTTTTTTTGTTTTCTGTTTTTTCAAAACAATTCTAATTTATTTTGTATTTCTTTAATTCTATTTTCTGCAATTTTAAAATAATTTTCATCAAGTTCTATTCCAATAAAATCTCTGTTAGTGTTTACACAAGCTACTCCCGTAGTTCCACTTCCCATTGTAAAATCTAAAACCGTTTCATTTTCTTTTGTATATGTTTTTATTAAGTATTCCATTAGTGCAACTGGTTTTTGTGTTGGGTGTTCTGTATTTCCATTCATAGAGTTGAATTTTAATATTTCGTGTGGATAGTTCTCATATGATTGAATATATGGTTTTATACTTAGTCCCCCAGAAACAGTGGATGTTTTATTATTTTTTCCTCTCAAAGAGTCACTCTTTGAGTTTTTCATTACTTTTTCTACTTTTACTAAGCCTTGAGGATTATATAAACATTGTTTTTTATAAAAGACAGATATATTTTCAACTTTTTTCATAGGTCTTTTTTTAGCGTTGAGATGTCCTGTTTTATGATGTTTCTCCCAAACCCAATCATACTTATAGTTCTTAATATTACTCATCCTCAATGCACTACTAAAAGGTTCACTACCAAATAATACAATTGCACCATTAGGTTTTATTATTCTGTTTAATTGCTTCCACATTTCATTAAAAGGAATAACATTATCCCACTTGCACGCAGTCGTTCCATAGGGCAAATCACAAATAATAGCATCTATACTATTATCTTCCATTGTTTTCATTATTTCTAAACAATCGCCTAATCTTAAATCTATCTTACTCATATTTCAATACCTTTAATTGGAAAAAATCTTCTCCATATTCTAATTAATAATGGTTTCGCTGGCATAATTATTTCTGCCATATCACCATTCAATTTCATTCTTAAATGTTTTTCATTAAAAGCAATTTCCCAATATAATTTTTCAAGTCTTCTAAATTTTATGATTCTCATTTTATTTTCTCCTTTTATTTTTTGGTTTGCAATTTCTACAAATTTTTATTACTTGTCTTTTAGGAAAATTCGAGTCCATATATTCTATTGGTTTATATTGATTCAAATAGTTAAATTGCCAAACTCTTTTACAACGAGGGCAATAGAATATTTTATTTTTAGATCTTCTGCTTTCTTTCATTTTTCTTGTTTTGTTGCATTTGTTTTTTTTTCATTAATAATGATTTTTTCTTTTTCTCAGCTTTGGCAAGCCGTTTGTTATTAGTTTTTAATGCCCCAACATAATCTAATAACCATTCTCCACATCCTTTTTCCCACTTATTCATTTTTTTCCTTTTTTATTTTATTCTTCTGTCTTTTCCTAAAATCTCAAATTTGTTATCGCTAACAATTCCAGCTATTCTTGAAACGATCCTTGCATCGTAAGGTAGTTTTCCAATTGAAATATTTGAAGTAAATCCGGTATATAAATCATTGGAATATCTAAATTCAACCAATCGTATTAAAAAATCATCAGAATAATCACTACGCTTCTCAGAACCCAAGTCATCTAAAATTAAATATTTTGTTTTTATTATAGCTTCTTCTTTTTCTGTTCGTGATTTTTCTATTCCATTGAAAGATTCAAATTGTGTATTTCTTAATTCATCACAAAGTGTAGCAAAATTATAGAATACTATCCAATCATAATTCTTAAAAATAAACTTCGCCTCGTTTTCTAATTTTATTTCTTTAGTCTTTTTGTTGGTTTCTAAATAATAAGCGTATGCATTATGCGTTTTACCTGTTCCGACTTTGCCAAGTAAGTACCAACTCTTATCAAAATCTAATTTAATTGAATGATCTAATTTAGCGTTTTCGTAAATATTCATTTTTTCATCCTTTTTTTATCTTTTATAAATCTTTGTATTGACTTTTATCGCTTACTATGTGCCGTGAACTGCCTAAGCCTTTAGTTGGTTGTTTTATAACAATTTCATCCTTCCAAGATTTGTTTCTTAAAAAAACATCAGGATTCTTACGATAATATTTATCAGATTGAGATAATTTATATTCAGGTATATAATCAATTATCAATTCTCTATCTTTATTTGATAATTTATTCCATAGCGGTTCTGCTTTTAATTTAGAGACTTTTTTATCATATAATTCCCAAAAATTTTCAAATTCTATATTTATATTTTTAATTACATTATCATTATCATTATCACTTTCATCTTCATATTCATCTTTATCTTCAGGGTTTTGTTTTAATTTTGATTTTGTTTTGATTAGAGTTTTGACTATTGAATTAATCTGGTTTTCAATTTCTTTAATATCATAATCTCCATAAATCCATTCTCCATCCCTAATATCATCAAAGTAATCCAATACAGATTGTTCGGTTAATCCCATATCTTTAACATACCATTTTTTTCTAAATGCAAGATTAGGTCTTTCTGATTTTCTTATTATTCCTTTTATTCTCTTTTCTGGTTTTTTACTTATTCCCATTTTAAAAGATTCTTTATCATCTTTATCGTAAATTAAATACAAATATCCAGGTTCATTATAATATCTTTTAGTCCCGCTATTTCTACCGACTTTACCACCGATAGAACCAGCATTTGATCTTGCTATACTTATATTTCCATCCTTAATCATTCTTTTTTGATAAAGTTTATCATCTTCAATATTTAAAACATCATTTTCGACAAGTTCATTCAAAGCATTTTCCATATCATTCATTTGACAAGGTATCTGTTTTGTTAAGATATACGCAAAATCAGATATTTTGCTTTTGTTTTGCTTTTGTTTTGCTTTTGTTTTGATTTGCCCATATTCTTTTTGTTTATGTAATATACAAAGTATTTTTATATAAATACCTTGTGCCTGCCACGAACACATATTTAACTTTTCATCAGTCAAATAATCCTGAATGTATAAAGGTAAATACGGTTGATCTCTAAGAGCCATTCTTACACCTCAAATAAAAGCGAATCAAACGAAAGTAGAGCATCACTTCTTCTTCCATTCAATTCGCTTATTTTATTAACTGTCATTTTTAATGCTCCTTTTAATACATCTATAAGATAATAAAAATTAACACCAATGTCAAGTAAAATCGTAAAATAATTATTTGTCCTTTCAATTAAACAATTTAATTTTAATGGAATAGCAGATATTCTTTTGTTTGCCATTATTTTATTCCGTAGAATAAATTTTCTTGATCATTTGACATTTCAGTTTTGGCAAATCCGAATTTCTTAATATCTTTAGTTTGATCAATGATTTTTGTTGCTGCATTAAAAAACTCTTTTTTAATTTCAAACCCATATACTCTGCGGTTACATTCAATAGCTGCAATTAACGTTGTCCCGCTTCCCGCTACTGGATCTATTACAACATCACCTTCATCAGTAAATATCTCAATTAGTTTTTTTAACAATGGGACAGGTTTTTGTGTCGGATGTATTTTAGGTGTTTGGGAATCTCTGATCCAATCAATGCAATTGAAAATCATTTTTCCCTTATTATTAAATTTGGGTAATTTATCACGATATAGTAATAATGCATATTCACAATTTCCTACAACTCGCATATTTGCTTTTAGAACTTGTGCAGAAAAGTTTTTACGAAAAATAAGATTTATATAATTATTAATACCGTATCTTTTAGCCAATTCAATCAAATACATTTGCTGGTCAAATGCACAAAAAACTATCATACAGGGTGCTTTTCCTCTTTGTTTTGGTTCTTTTTTCAACATTCTACTGCAAAAATGCATAAACTCGGCAGGTCTAAAATCTTTATCTGTATCAAAAAAGTCAGTATTTGCTAATTCACTTTCTCCATTCTTATTGTCACCGCTTTTATACCAAGATGGATTTGATCCGTAAGCATTTTTTCCAACATTATATGGAATATCTGCAATAACTAATTGAGCCTTATGTAATCCATAGCTTTTAAAATTCTGAAAGTGATCATTAAATAATTCTGCTTTTTCGGTTACTTTTTCTAATTTTTGATTTTCCCTCATTTTTTTTCTCCTTTTATTTTTTTAAATTAGTAACTGTTTCTATTGCATACAATATCAAAAATAGACCCACTAATCTAATTGATGATATTGGTACATCTTCTGTCCACAAACACATCAAAATACCTAAACATAATGACGAAACAAACAACCCTATACTTACCCAAAATTGTATTTTTTTCATAATTTTTCTCCTTTTAATTTTTTATATTTTTAAAAATTCTTCGATAACATCAGCTATTTCCGAATAAAAAGATTGAACATATTTTCCATTTTTAAAAAAACCGCCGTTTGGGTCATAGGCACTTCTTAATTCCTCTAATATAAAATGCGGATCATTTGCTCTTCTGAAGATAGCAGAAATAAGGCGAGTTAAAACAATATATTCTGCTGCGTGTGTAAGGTCTTTGGAATTGATAAACATTTCAATCAGTCGTTTTTTACCTGCTTCCATAACATAACTAAGTGTAACATATATCTTAAATTTTACGAACGGGCTTTTAATTTTATAGACTTTGGCATTAACTACCTCCGGACGGTTTAATTTTAATGAATTACCGGATTTGTTTTCTAATTTTTGATTTTCGCTCATTTTATTTTTCTTTAGTTAAGATTTCGTTTGTTTGTTCTGGCTGGGTTGCATCAATATATTTGTATGGATTTTCGCCATCTTGACTTTTTGTTTTTAACAGATTTATCCTCAACGAATAATCGTTAATCATTTTTTGTATGCTACGAATCGTTTTGGTGTTGAAGCTTGGTTTTTTATCATTTTTCCATTGTTTATAAGTGTGTTTGAGCCAACATTTTATGCAGAGCGATTCGTTGGGAATAGCATATTGTCCGCACTTCGTACATCTTCCTTCTTCCTTTTGTTTTCTTTGCCATTTTACCTGTCTACTGGTTTCTCTTTTTTTCATAATTAATATACCTCTATTTTTGATTTACTACAACCCAAATTTTTTCTTTAATTCTTCCATATTTCATTAGTTTTTTTGCTTTATTCATTCGTTTAATCTTTCCTTCGTTAGCCAGTATGCGGGCTTTACGTTGTGCTGTGTTGGCATAATTCTTTATGCCCCATTGGATTACGTCTGAGGTTTTCATTTCTAATCTTGTTTGAAATTCTTCTAACAATTTATCTTTTATTGATATTGTTTTTTTCATTATTTCCTCCGTTAGTGAAATTCTTCGACTTGTTCTCTAAGTTCATCAGAATTTACATTTATTAATTTTCCCAAAATATTTAATACTTTGCTATAAAATTTATCAAAAGAATATTCGTCCATTTTGGCGAATGAGATTGATTTTGGTACATATATCATAATACCTTTGGTTGTAATATGTTCTTTATAATGGCCAGTTTTTAATTTTATTTCAATCAATAAATCTTCTAAATTCTCATATTTTTCTTGATTAAGGAATACAAGATTTAGTAGTGCAAAAAACTTTCGATGGAATAATATATTCCTTGGTTTTGTAACAACACATTTAATTATTGAACCATTTGTAATCTTTTTAAATAATTCGTAATCTGAATCATACGCTGGTTTCAATCCTGTTAATGACTTTTGCATAAAGATTTTCATTGTTTTACTTGATCCAAATCTCTATCGATTTTTAATAATCCTTCGTAAAATTCAACTTGCTTTGTTTTGTCCATTAACTTCGTTACGGTGAAATTATTCAATTTAAAATCACTTAATAATATATTAAATAGCTCTATTGGAATTCGTTTTTTAATTTTATTTACTGCTGCCATAAATTTTTGATTGTTACCTTTTACTGTGCCTTTTTCGATTTTTTCAAGATTTTCATCGGTGCTTTGAATGTCCGGATCATCACCCGTTGGTATCATAAAAGTCTGTCTTTGTAAATATTTAAAAGCTCCTGTAAGTGCCTTGTAAGTTTTTTTATCACCACGATCTTGACCGTTTCCTTTGGACTGGATGTCTATAAATTCACTCGGGTCTTCTACATTTACAAGTCGATAGGTAATAATAATTTCATCCAAAAATTCATTAGAAGATTCTAATTGTTGAATCAATTTAGGATACATTACTAAGCCGTGTTTAATCATTGATTGTCTCACTGCTGTTGTTATTTTTTCTTCACTCAAATATTTGTAATTAGTTGTATTGAATTTTACCGTACCATCTTTCTGCAAATATGATACATCTTCCATTATTTTTGTAATTTTTTGGTAAATGTTTAATTTTTCCATTTTTTTCTCCCTTGTCTGCCGACAGGCAGGCTTTTTATTTTTCTAAATTAAATTTATGATGACATCTTGGGCATTCAATCATATTCTTTAATTTTTCTTCAACTTCCTTTCTTTTGTTAATTTCTTTTTCATTTTCAATTTGTTGTTTTAATATTCTGTTTTCTTGTTCTCTTTTTTCTTGTTCTTGTTTTTCTCTTTCTAACCTTATTTCATTTTCTCTTTTAAATCTTTCTTGTTCTTTTCTTTCAAGTTCTTGT
>Ga0222636_1000856_pt1 | contig 13462 bp, 10 predicted proteins | sample AntAcemetagen141_FD_179811 | JGI IMG/M metagenome (GOLD analysis project Ga0222636, IMG submission 179811) | Saline water microbial communities from Ace Lake, Antarctica - #141 | ecosystem: Environmental > Aquatic > Non-marine Saline and Alkaline > Saline | place: Antarctica: Ace Lake...
TTGTTCTTGAGGAGACAGTATAATTCGTTCCGATATGTTCATCATCATAGAATATTATATTTATAGCCAAATGTAAAGCTATTTACGAAGCACTACACTAGGATAAATCCAAATGTCATAAATAAATCCCCTCCTACATAGGTTTATAGTATTTAAATCTTACAAAATTCTATCGGGAATTTCCTTATAAAAAGGGTAATTCAGCTGTACCTTAATTGGGGTTGGGCGGGATTATTTATATGAGAAAAAATGAAAAAGAATACTGTAAGTTTGCTAGTGAGCGATTTCTGAGGTTTAGCCTTGAACGCAAGGTTTATGAGGGGATTTCTCCGAAACGACGAGGATGTCTGAGTAAAAAAACATTGCTTTTTTCACGAGTTCCACAGTCGCCGAATAAATTGAAGTGAGCAACGGCGTTTAAAACCTCTGCATGAGCGATTCTGTAAACTTACAGGATTCAAACTCTAATCATTAATACCACATACCTTTTTATATTACCCCCGAGGAGTCCTTTGAAGTAATCGCAACCAAGAAGCTCTGCAGCCACCTCTGGGGTAAATAGAAAACTTAACGGGAGCAATTGACGCAGAGAGGGGTTTCAGGCATGACCTTTAATCGAGCCTCGGCAATCGGTTTATTACACGCAATACAAATCCCATAATCATCGCCTTTTGAAATTTTTTCAAGGGCCTGATGAGCTAACTTAAGTTTTATTTGAATATTTCCCTGAAGGGATAATGCTATATTTTGCGCGTGCAAGGCATCAGCGCGGGAAAGGCGGCCAATTGAGTCGTCAAGCGACACAGTTTCAGTAGTTTCTTTATTGGCCTCAAGCGTACCTTCTAATTCGATAATCAATTTTTCAAGAAGCTTCTTAAAATAATCTAGTTTTTCTCTTTCCATAATTAATACCCTTATTTAGTTTCAAGAAAACCTTTACAAAATGCTTCAAAAAGTTTTTCCACAGTGGCAAATTTTTCCTCAATATCGACCATAGATAAACCCCCTGCAATAGCATTTAAAAGTCTCTCTTTTTTATTCAAAATCTCTTTTACAATATTTGTATTTTTAAGACTTAGAATTAATCTAGCATCTCTTCCTAAAAGAGTTGCCCCGACTTTTTCAACATCATGAGCTGACGTGCCCAATAATTCTATATCCTCGTATAGGCGTTTGTTATCTAAAATTTGATTATATTTATGAAGTAATATGAATATGTCTTGAGCGTCTTTAGATTCAGCTCTATCACTCCACGCAAAAAGCTTCAAGACAACTAATCCCGGTATGGAGGCAATGCGTATTACCATTTCATTTTTAACAAAATTTATCTTTTCCGCCGCGGTATTAATATCCTGAAACCCTTGTACATTCATAACCATATCGTCATCAGACGGCCACGAAATACTTCTATAAGGCTTTTCCAATCTACCGAAGGGAAGCAAATCAATTGGCATTTTCTCTTTATAAATCAATCGCTGACATTTCTTTTTATCATTTTTAAATTCACCTGTTTTTATCAGCTGATTTTTTAAATAATCAAATTCTTCCCAACTTTCAAACGCTATTATAAAATCTATATCTTCGGTAGGACGATATGTAGGCAGACCATAAACATTGTGTAAAAGCAAATCTATTGCCCTGCCTCCAATCATTAAATAGGAAACTTCTATTTTTTTCGTAACATCTTGAATATAGCGTAATACCTCTAAAACTTCCTGTTCTAGGGGAAAATCTTTTTTAATCGTAAGCATTGGCAATATATCGCTCGTAAATAATTTTTGCTACTTCATGGTTGCGTGGGTCTTTAGTTGCCATTAAATCAGCATATGTAAGCAAAGGAGGAACAACTTGTTTATCTTTATCATCAAAATTAAAGTTCCAAAATTTCTCCACAATTTCTATAGAGCCATATGGATCAGCCCGAAGATGATTATCCATAACAATTCTTGTAGGGTCGCCTTCCATATAAAAAAGCGCATTAGCCGGTTTTCTGTAATGAGTAAGAATATCTCCGGCAATTTCTCCTCCAAATAAAGCTCCATATTTTTTTGGATTTAAATTTTTCCACCAATTATCCCTCGGCCCACTAAAGCATTGCATTCGTAATTTCGGGCGGAGCCTAATCGGATAATTTATAACCCACTCTTCTATTAAACGTTTTGGGTCTATAAAACGACGGTTTCTCTTTTTTTCACCCAATAATAAATGTCCTCGTTCTTTAAGGGCGAAAAACACCCAGCCTACGGAACCTAAAGCGACACCCGCAGCCCTGGCAATATCTCTATAAGAAGCATTGAATAATTTTGGCGCGCAGAGAAGAACGAAAACCACACGCATTCCGGTTGTCGTTGCCGCGCGATTTTTAGCGGAAGGAATGTTTTTTAAACTACGTTTTTGACCAATAACAAAAATATGCAAACCCTCCCTTTTTAAATACGCATTACCGGCGGTATCAATAAACTGTATTCCTAATTCACGACAATACTTTGCCATTTCAATTGTAATATACGGAGCTACCAACAAACATGAAATCTTTGACTTTTCAAAATTCATTTTAATAAGCCCTAGATTGGAAATACTATTGATTGATTTTATTTCCACACAATAATTATTTTTTTTTTGACCAAAACTAAAAGTGATACTGGCATCCATCATTAATCTCTTAGTTTCGCTATAATAATCCCCAACCTTTCCATATAACCCGGCAGTTCGCGACACAGCATCCAGCGCCATATTCAATATTTGCTCTTCTTGAATCTTATATTCTCTTTTTGTATTCATAATATTATCAATCTTCTAATAGTATGTTCAATTTTCAATAGTGTACACTAAATATGTACATTTGTCAATATTGAACACAGTTTCTAGTTTTTTTATTTTTTATATATAGATAGGTATCCAATTTCCAATTAATACGAGAGTATAATACCCTCATTAATATTATTCACGAATGTTTGGGTGATATTAATAATCCAATTTTTCTTTTCCCATGAAAATAATTATACTTTGGGACCGGCGCCGATTATATCAGCATCTTCTATATTGAACTTTTCAAAATTCTTTATAAAAAGAGCAGCAAGCTCTTTGCGTTTAACATCATAATCCTTCTTATCTTTCCACGCTTTTGAAGGATTCAAAATTTCGGGAGAAATATCACCTACTTTTTTCGGAATTACAAATTCAAAAACATCATCTTTTTCAAATTCCCCTTTATCAAGACCGCCTTCCAACGCGGCATTTAAAAGTTCTCTCGTATGTTTTATGCTTATTCTTTTTCCTATGCCATAAGGACCGCCACCCAAACCAGTATTTATAAGCCAGCAATTAACATTATGTTTTTTTATTTTCTCACCCAAAAGTTTCGCATAAACTTTGGGATGATGGCTCATAAAAGGCGCTCCGAAACAAGTGCTAAAAGTAGCTGTAGGCTCAGTAATCCCCATCTCCGTATTGGCTACTTTAGCCGTATAACCGGAAATAAAATGATACATTGCCTGTTCATAGGATAATTTGGACAATGGAGGTAAAATTCCAAAAGCATCATAAGTAAGCATGACTATATTTTGAGGGTGAGGAAAATGATCCGCCCGAACCGCATTGGGAATATGCTCAAGCGGATAAGACGCACGAGTATTCTCAGTAAGAGAATTATCATTCAAATCTATTTTTCTTGAATCTTTATCATAAACAACATTTTCCAGTATTGTTCCATAACGATGCGTGGTTGCATAAATTTGCGGTTCCGCTTCAGCCGATAAATTTATAACCTTGGCATAACAACCGCCTTCAAAATTAAATATACCATCCTCTGACCAACCATGTTCATCATCTCCAATAAGCCTCCTTTTAGGATCCGATGAAAGAGTTGTTTTACCCGTACCCGACAAACCAAAGAAAATGGCAGAATCATCTTTTTCACCGATATTGGCGGAACAATGCATAGGCATAACTCCCTTTAAAGGCAATAAATAATTCATCACGGAAAATATGGTTTTTTTAATTTCTCCACCATAACCTGTATTGCCAATTATGGCCATCTTTTTCTTAAAATTAACCATTATAAAAGTTTCGGACCTTGTTCCATCGGTTTCGGGATCAGCCTTAAAACCTATAGCTGAAATAATCGTAAACTCAGGCATATGTTTTTTAAGTAATTCCATCTCAGCCTGAATAAACATGTTTTCACAAATAAGACTCTGCCACGCGTATTCCGTTATTATTCTTATTGGCAAGCGATAATCTTTATTTGAACCGGCAAAACAATCTTTAACATAAATGTCTCTTGAACTCATATACGCCGAAAGTTTATTAAATAAATTATCAAATTTGGCTTCATCGGTTTCTATATTATAATCTCCCCACCAAATATTCTTATCGCTTGTCTCTTCTTTGACCGTAAATTTATCCTTAGCGGCTCTTGCCGTATGCTTGCCCGTTTCAACTATTATCGGCCCGCCGTTAACAATATTTCCTTCGCCTCTTTTAACGACATGTTCATATAAAACGGGAACAGGCAAATTCCAATAAATTTTCTCCGATGTTTTTAACCCTATATTGTCCAAACCATATTCACTTTTAATTTGAGTATCAGGCATAATAGTTATCTCCTTTACTTAACACACAAGGTTTTTTATTTATCTAGAACTTCGCGCATTCTCTTGAGGCCTTCAATAATATCTTTTTCCTCACCACAATAACTTATGCGCAAATGACCTTCAAGACCAAATTCCACGCCTGGAACCGTTACAACCATGGCTTTTTCTATAAGCATATTGGCAAGCTTTGCAGAATCTTCATCATAAGCGCTGAAATCAGGGAAACTGTAAAAAGTTCCATTTGGAGCATAAAGCTTAACTTTCTTAAACTTCTTTAATTCCTCAATCAAAATATTTCTTTTTTTACTTAAAGATATATTAATTTCTTTAATAAAATCTTCACCGTCTCTTAAGGCGCCAATAGCCGCCGTCTGACTCAAATCCGAAGGACATGATGTAATCTGCCCCTGAATTTTAGTCATAGCTTTAACTATTGCCTCATTTCCTATACTCCAACCTATTCTAAAACCAGTCATGGAGTACATCTTTGAAACACCATTAACGGAAACTATTGGAGAATCATTTATATCTTTTTTGGAAAAAGCAAAAGGAAGGGGAGTTTTTACTCCATCACCAACAAGCCTACCATAGATATCATCGGTGAGCAAATATATATTTCTGTTCTCGCATATTTCAACAAGCTTTTTAATAAAATCTTCACTATAAACAGCCCCTGACGGGTTGTTGGGAGAATTTAAAAGTATGGCTCTGGTATTAGAAGTGATATATTTTTCAATACTTTCAATATCGACCAAAAGAGAGCCTTCATTTGGCTTTACTACAACGGGCGTTCCATATACAAGCTTTACCATATCGGGATAGCTTACCCAATAAGGCGCAGGGAAAATAACTTCACTACCCGGGTCAACCACCGCCATTAAGAAATTATAAATCGCTTGCTTGGCCCCGCCTGAAATTATTATGTTTTTCGGCTGCGCTTTAAATCCGTATTTTTTTTCGGTATAAGAAATAATCTCATTTTTAAGCTCAATAAGACCACTGGCGGGAGTATATTTTATATGCCTGGTTTCAAGTTTTTCTAAGGCCGCTTCATAAGCCGCTTGAGGAATTTTTTCCACGGGCTCGCCACCACCTAAATGTATAATGGGTTTCCCTTCAGCCTTAAGACGCCGAGCAATATCATTCATTCTTAAGGTTGCCGATTGCCCCAAATTCATAGCCGCTTGACTTAAATGCATAAGAACTCCCCATTAATCAAAAATAGTTTAATTGAAAAAAGGCGCGAGCGGGAATCGAACCCACGAATAGCAGTTTTGCAGACTGCCGCCTTACCACTTGGCCATCGCGCCATATATATATGGTACAAAACTTAGATATATCTACTCAATGAAAAGTCTCCCTCTTAAAAAGAGCATCGTATTTCCAATACAAATAGCAAGCAGCAGGCAAACCTCTATTTGCTAAAATGAAGGTATGAAGATAGGTTTATGCCAATTTGATATTAAACTCCAGGACAGAGAAGAAAATAAAAAGAGAATTCTTAAACTTCTTGAGGAAAATCATTTAAAAGAAGCCGAGTGGCTTATTTTTCCGGAACTCACTTTAGATGGCTCCACCATAAAAAAAGAAGTTGATGAATTTAAAAAAGAAGATTTTTTATTTTTTGAAAATATCGCCAAAACAAACAATATTCATGTTACATTTGGCTGCATTAATAAAAAAAGAAACAAGCTCTTTACATTAAATGCGCAAGGGAATATTATTTCTGATTATTCCAAGATTAATTTATTTAGGATGACTCATGAAGATAGGTTTTATATACCCGGAACAAGCCAAGATATTTTTGAAATTGATGACTTTAGAATATTACCTTCAGTTTGCTTTGATTTAAAATTCCCAAATATTTATTGGGATAAAGCGGAAAAGACCGATATCATAGTCAATATCGCCAATTGGCCGAAAAAAAGGAATGACCATTGGACAACTTTGATTAAAGCAAGAGCCATAGAAAACCAAACCTATATGATAGGCGTAAACAGAACGGGAATGGATGGGTGCATTGTCTATGGCGGAAATTCCGTAATATACGACCCCATGGGAATGAAAATAATTAACAGCGGAGAGGAAGCCGGAATTTTTATATCTGAGATAAACTTGGATGAAGTTAAAAAAACCAGAATAAAAAATCCTATAATAAGAAAATAGCGCAACAGTGATGCGACGCGACAGGCAAAAACCTGACAAAATAAAAAATTAAAAAACGAGATAAACTTATGAAACTACTTATATCCTTTTTATTTTTCACCCTTTCCCTAAACGCCCATGCAGACACCATTCTAATGAAAGATGGCACTCAACTCAAAGGGTCTATTGAAGGAGAATTGGATTCGACTCTTCTTCTAAAAACAAAATACGGCAGTTTAAATATAGATAAAAAAGATATTGCTAAAATTACTAAGGAGCAGGAAATTAAAACCTTAACTAAAACTCCTGCCATAGAGATTAAAAAAGAAATTCCCAAATACACCTTTCAAAGCATTACTGAGAGTTCATCTTCAATCAAAAAGATTTACTTAAAGGACAACTCAATAATAGCCACTGAATTTTTTAATAATAAAGAAGAATTGCTATCGCTTGAAGGAGCGCTTGAAGACGCGACTTATAAAGAACATTATTCCAACGGCAATATAAAAACGGAAAAAACTATTACCAACGGCAAGGAAAACGGTTCTCTCAAAATTTATTATCCGAATGGCAATATCCAAAGCAAAGCTTATTATGTCAGCGGGAAACTAAATGGAAAGGTTGAAATATTTAATGAAAATGGTAATCTGCTTTTCGAGCAAAATTTTAAAAATTCAATTTTAAACGGTTTTTTTAAAGAATATGATGAAATGGGAAATATAAAATCAGAACTCTTCTATATAAACGGAAATTTAGGAAAAAAACCACAAAAAAAAGAAACAAAGGAATTAAAAAAAATAATAGAAACAAAGAAAAACAAAACAAACGATTCTGACATAAACATGCTTATAACGGTCAAAATCCGCAAACTTGCCAGAGGTGAAAGATTTACTTTTTATATGAATAATAAATATATTGGGAAAATTCTTCTTGATAACAATTATAATATTCTTTCTCAATCGGGAAAGGTTCCCGACGGCATAGTTCAAGCTTATTCAAAAAAAGGCAGATTAGAAAAAGAATTTGTTTTTTTAGACAAAGAAGTAAAACTTCTAAAAGCTTATATCTTGGGTGAATTAAACGCCCAATATACCTACAAAGAAAATCAAGCAATTAAAAAATAAGGCCGGACTATACCGTCGTTTCACTCCCTGCCCGCCTATATGCCAAAAATCATTGGTTAACTTTAATATTTGGTTGTTGTCACTTTGGTCGTTTGATAATAGCCTTAGGCCTTGATACGCCACTGACATAGTCTTGTGCCTAATGCCTATGTGCCTTGGTGCCTGTGCTATTATTTAAACCTTGAAAAATCACTTGGAAGCGTTATTTTTATAAAGAAAGTTTTTCTCCTTATGTAGGCCCTGGGGTAATTCAAGCTATAATTAGGGAGGGAAACTCTCTCCCCCTATGATCAAAATCAAATAAAAGAGCGGGTGGCAGTAAGATTTTCCTATCAGAGGTGTTCGGAACCCGACTTGGGCTTATGGGAGGGCGAGAAACACAGGGGCGACCTCGCTAAGAGACCCCGGCTCTGAAGGGAAACTTACTGACAGGCCCTGTGAAACAAATTATTACAAATAATGGGAGAGAATAAAGGAAGGTTATTTTCAATTTAACCCCGCGGGTTTTCGCCAAAACCAAACATTTATCCCAACCCATGTGGTTAAACAGCCACTTACAAGATGAAATCTTAACACTCAGAGCGTTAAGATTGTATTATATCTTATGGTATAATACCAAAAGGTATAATGTAATTTCACACTCACGAAAATATTTTGACGGAGGTTTTTCAATGAATAATCCTTTTTATTACGGCCAAGTAGCAACTGGCAATGATTTCACAAACAGAAAAAAAGAAATTAAGGAACTTAAACGCGATTTGGAAAATGGAGGAAGAATTTTTCTTATTTCTCCCAGACGCTATGGCAAAACTTCTTTGGCTGTTAATGTTCTTGAAAAATTAAAAAAAAAGAATATCTTCACGATATATTTTGATGTCTATAATATAACCTCTCTTGAACAATTTATTACTCATTACGCGAGAGCCATAGCGCGCGCTTCTGAAACAAAAACGGAAAGCATGATCCGTTTTATCAGGGAAACAATTCCATCTTTGCGCCCTAATGTAACAATAAACTCTGATGGTGAAATTTCAGTGGGAATTGAAGCTTTGCCTCCTAAAAACACTCTTTCCTTGCTTCTTAAAGATATTTTGGATATGCCACAAAAAATTGCCGAGAAAAAGGGAAAAAAATTCGCGATTGTTTTTGATGAGTTTCAAGAAATAAGAACTATCGGTGGAGAAGTTTTGGAGAAAATGATGCGCGCAAGTTTTCAGCGTCAAAAAGATGTGGGATATTTATTTGCAGGTTCCAAACAGCATATTATGACAGATATGGTCTTAAATAAAACAAAGCCTTTTTATAAAATGGGAAAAGTTCGTTTTCTTGACAAAATTCCGGATAACGAACTTCGAAATTTTATTGTGACCAAATTCAGAGATTCCCATAAAACCATCAATGATGAAACCTTAGACGATATTATTAAAATTTCACACGGAATTCCTTATTACACCATATATTTGTGCCATGAGATATGGAATGAATCTATTGAATCTAAAACTATTATGCCTAATTCAATTGGAGCCGCGCTTAAAAACATAATATCAGGCCTCTCTCCCATATTCATATCAATATGGGATTCATTAACACTCTCACAGCGGAACTTGTTGCAAGTTATCGCTGTGTTTGGCGGAATAAATTTATTTTCAAAAGATTTTATAACCACGCGGCATCTCGGTTCAGCTTCTTCGGTCCAAAAATCCGTCAAACTTTTGATTAATAAGAATGTGCTGGAGAAAAATAATGACGGCTATCACTTTACGGATATATGGTTCAAGGAATGGATTAAAAAAAATGCGGCATAACTTATTGGAATGAGGAACAATATGAAAGAGGAAACTGCAATACAAAACTCCGAATAGAAAAAACTTTAAATATTTTTACCACTCTTTAAAACTAAGACTATATTTTACCCCGCGGGTTTTCTCAATTATTGCTATATAATATTTCCACCCCGCAAGAGTCCTTTGATGTAGCGCACTTTCAAACTAACCCCAGAGGTTTCTTCGAGAAAACTATGTTCTGCCGTATCAAGCACTATACGCATCAGACGGCCAAGTTCTCAAGTTTCTATCCTGCAGTGAGGCGGAAGGCAAAAAGACATAGCTTTTTGCATTTGATGAACCGAAAGGTTCATTGTTCCAGCCGACAGTACTAAGCGACCCTGGTCATGAGTGTAAATACAACCGCCATAGCTTAATCAAATCAATACCATATTAATTCTTTTTTTGTTTTTTACCTCGCAGGTGTCCGCCGAAACCACATTGTTCCCCACCTACGAAGAAAAAAATGCAATTAAAAAAGCCCTTACTGACAGACCCTGCTAAATAAATTGGCAAAGCGGAGAAAATTAATCAAATGACAAATTAATTATCCTACGAAGCCGAAAAGTTTCTGTATTCCTTCCGTAGCTATTTTGGCATCCGCGATCGCGGTTACCGCGTCTAAATTACGATTAACGATATCGCCGCCGGCGAAGAGCCGCGGGATACTTGTTTCGCCGTTTTCGTTAACCTTAACTTTTGGTCCGGCAAATTCAAGTTTATCCATAAGGTCTTTTGGCAGGAATGAAAAATCATGTGTTTGACCGACGGCTTCAATTACCATATCACCTTTAATAACGAGTATTTTATCCTCATAAAATATCGGGGCGAATCTGCCTTCATTAATAACGGATTTTACCGCTTTGCATTCCAACCCAGTTATTTTGCCGTTTTTAACCAGAATTTCCTTTGGCCCCCACGAAACATTAAATATGACTCCTTCTTCTTTGGCCTCGGTATATTCTTCTTCGGTCGCGGGAATAATATCCCAAGATTCAAGACAAACAATATTTACCGTTGTTTTTTCATCGGGATATTGAAGCCGCTGAAGCCTTACGCATGTTCTGGCGACATCCATGGCCACATTTCCCCCTCCTATAACAATGGCATTTTTACCAACTTTTACATCCTCTCCAAACTTAACTTTTTTTAGGAAATCTATCGCCTGTGGCGCCAATTCTTCATTTTTAAGCTTAATATATCTACCCTTAGACATTCCCACCGCCATATAAACCGCGTTGAAATTTTCATGAATTTGTTTAAATTGTATGTCTTTGCCGATTCTCGTGTTGAACTTAAATTCAACTCCCGTGGATTTAATATAATCAACATCTTTATCTATGCTTTCAAGCGGAAGTCTATATATGGGTGGCCCTTGGCCCACCATGCCTCCTCCTCGAGGCAAAGCGTCATAAACCGTGACATTATGGCCTTTAAGCCTGAGAAAATACGCAAGAGCCAATCCCGAGGGTCCGGCTCCGATTACCGCCACTTTTTTGCCGGTATCCGGCAAAATTTCCGGTTTAACGGCTTTTCTATAATCGCTTACTTCATCAGCGGCGAATCTTTTTAACCATCTTATCGCCAAGGATTCTCCCCTATGCCTAATTGAACAGGCATTTTCGCAATGCTTCAGACATATCCTTCCGCATATTGACGGGATGGGATTGTCTTCAAATATTTTTTTTAATGAATCTTCGTATCTGCCTTCAGCAATCGCGCCTATATAATCGGATATTTTCAAATGCGCGGGACAAGCCTCTTCGCATAATTTACATCCCAAACAGCGGGCGGCTTCTTTTCTCGCTTCTTCCTCATTATAACCAAAAACCATTTCAACAAACGATTTCTTCCGTTCTTCGGGTTCAGCCACAGGCATGGGCACTCGCTCAGGTTCAAACAAAGCGTATTTCAAATCGGATGAAAACCCTTCATAATCTTTCTTTCTGTGAGTCAAACTGGCTTTTAAAACAGAATATTTGTCGGCGGAAAAAAAGTGTTCCGAGTCATTGCTCTCATCTTTGGCAAGCAATTTAAATGTTTTTGTGTCAAAATGAATATGAAGATAGTCTCTGGATAATCTTAAACTTCCGGGAGGACAAACATCAACACACAAACCGCAAAAACAACATTTACCATAATCTATTTCCGGCCGCTCGTTTTTCACACCTTCTTTAGGATTTGATTTTAATTCGGCTATCTTTATCATTTCAATCCCTTCATTGGGACATATATCGGCGCAATTGGCGCAGCCTGTACATTTATCCCAATCATTGAGATGAATGCCCCTGTATCTCATTGCCGGTTCTTTCAATTCAAAAGGATACCTTAATGTTTTGGGCTTTCTAAAAAGATATTTGAGAGCTTTGAACGGATTTAAAAAACTTCCTTTATTGATTTGTGACTTATTTGTCATCTGTCTATCTCCGGCGCGACTATATACATGCTTATCATAATATTGCCGACATCGGCGATGCTCGCGTTTTTCAGAGTTTTTTCCAGAATCGTTAATCCGTGAGGATAAGACGGCGTTCTAAAATGAGCGCGATATGGTTTGTCTCCTCCGTCGCTTGCCAAATAAAGTCCCAATTCTCCGCGGGAGGATTCGCATCTGACATAAGTTTCGCCTTTTGGAATATTCCATTTAAACGGATTGGGTATTTTATTGTACACTTCTCCGTCCGGCATTTTATCAAGCAATTTAAATATCATGTGAACGCTTTCAATCATTTCATCGCGCACCACCCATATTCTGGAAAAGGCGTCACCGTCTTTTCTTGTCGGAACTTCCCATGGAACTTTATCATAAGCGGCATAAGGCTCTACTTTTCTGATGTCATATTTCATCCCCGTTGCCCTTATAGTCTGGCCCGTCGCCCCCATTTCTTTCGCCTCTTTTTGGCTGAGCTTTCCTATGCCTTGAGCTCTTTCGTAAAACATGCGATTTTTAAAAAATAAATCGTCATAATCTGGCACGCAACCACCTATGGTATGCAATGTTTTTATAATTTTATCTTTAAATCCTTTCGGGAAATCCCGTCTTACTCCGCCAGGCCATATGTATATATGATAAGCTCTACCGCCGGTAAGCTCTTCAAAAAGGTCCAAAATAAGATCTCTATGATACATCGCCCAATTCGCCACCGTATCAAAACCAAGCATATTGGCATAAGCCCACAAACCAAAAAGATGAGAAGCGACTCTGGCAAGCTCAAGATAAACGCTTCTCACATAATGCGCTCTTTCGGGAACTTCAATATTGGCCAATTTTTCAACCGCCATCGCATATATCATCTCTATATGGTCGGGTTCAACAACATTTATTCTGCAAACTAAAGGAAAATTCTGTATCCAGGTTCTTTGCTCCATCAGCTTTTCAAAGCCTCTGTGCAAATATCCGGGATTGGCCGCTGCCTCTAAAATTTTGTCGCCTTCAACCTTTAGGGTAATGCTGAAATTTCCCACCATTCCCAAATGTTGAGGCCCGTAATAAAGTTCAAGTTCTCTCATTTTTTTCCTTCATCTTTAACAAAAGGAATTGTATCAAAAACATCTTTTACATATTTCCTCGTGTCAAAATCTTTTCTAAAGGGAGGTATTTCATATTCCCTCTCCAAAAAAAGCGGTGTCAGTCTAGGATGACCTTCAAATTTTATTCCGAAAAGTTCATGAATTTCCCGTTCATAGGGCTCAGCGTTTTCAAAAATAGAAATTACGGTGGAAAATTCCGGCTTTTCTCTGGAAATTCGTGTTTTTAGAATTATATTCGCTTTTT
>Ga0222636_1000860_pt1:5000-13435 | contig 13435 bp, 6 predicted proteins | sample AntAcemetagen141_FD_179811 | JGI IMG/M metagenome (GOLD analysis project Ga0222636, IMG submission 179811) | Saline water microbial communities from Ace Lake, Antarctica - #141 | ecosystem: Environmental > Aquatic > Non-marine Saline and Alkaline > Saline | place: Antarctica: Ace Lake...
TTGACTGTACCGTAAACCGACACAGGTAGGCAAGGAGAGAATCCTAAGGCGCTTGAGAGAACTCTTGTTAAGGAACTCTGCAAATTAGCCCCGTAACTTCGGGATAAGGGGTGCCTCGTTATTGTGAAGCGTTTTACACGTTTAGCAAGAAGAGGTCGCAGTGAAAAGGCGGGAGCGACTGTTTACTAAAAACATAGGTCTATGCTAAGTCGTAAGACGACGTATATGGACTGACGCCTGCCCGGTGCTGGAAGGTTAAGGGGAAGTGTTATTCTTCGGAAGAAGCTCTGAACCGAAGCCCCAGTAAACGGCGGCCGTAACTATAACGGTCCTAAGGTAGCGAAATTCCTTGTCGGGTAAGTTCCGACCTGCACGAATGGCGCAACGATTTCCGCGCTGTCTCAACGAGAGACTCAGCGAAATTACAGAAGCGGTGAAGATGCCGTTTACCCGCGGTTAGACGGAAAGACCCCGTGAACCTTTACTGCAGCTTGACAGTGAATTTTGAAATAATCTGTGTAGGATAGGTGGGAGACTTTGATATGTGGACGCCAGTTTGCATGGAGTCGCCCTTGAAATACCACCCTGGTTATTTTGAGGTTCTAACCTAGGCCCGTTATCCGGGTCGGGGACACTGTCTGGTGGGTAGTTTGACTGGGGCGGTCGCCTCCCAAAAAGTAACGGAGGCGCACGAAGGTTCCCTCAGGCTGATTGGAAACCAGCCGTAGAGTGTAAAGGCATAAGGGAGCTTGACTGCGAGAGAGACATCTCGAGCAGGTACGAAAGTAGGTCTTAGTGATCCGGCGATTCCGTATGGAAGGGTCGTCGCTCAACGGATAAAAGGTACTCCGGGGATAACAGGCTTATGCCCCCCAAGAGTTCATATCGACGGGGGTGTTTGGCACCTCGATGTCGGCTCATCGCATCCTGGGGCTGAACAAGGTCCCAAGGGTTTGGCTGTTCGCCAATTAAAGCGGTACGTGAGCTGGGTTTAGAACGTCGTGAGACAGTTCGGTCCCTATCTGCCGTGGGCGTAGGATATTTGAGAGAATCTGTCCCTAGTACGAGAGGACCGGGATGGACGAACCTCTGGTGTTCCAGTTGTTTCGCCAGAAGCATTGCTGGGTAGCTAAGTTCGGTATGGATAACCACTGAAAGCATCTAAGTGGGAAGCCAGGCTCAAGATTAGATATCCCTTCTTGATGGAAACATCAAGATTAAAGACTCCTGGGAGACTACCAGGTTGATAGGCAGGGAGTGTAAGTTCGGTAACGAATTCAGCTGACCTGTACTAATAAGTCGTGAGGCTTGACCATTATTTTTCATTAAACTTAAATCTGAAAAGAAAATCAATTTATCATATGTGAAAGTTTTTCGGTGGCTATAGCGAAGAGGAAACACCCGTTCCCATTCCGAACACGGCAGTTAAGCTCTTTAGCGCTGATGGTACTGCCGGGGCAGCCCGGTGGGAGAGTAGGACGCTGCCGAAATTATATATTAAAAAGGATCTGTCAAATGGCAGGTCCTTTTTTCATTTAAAAATTAAAAAAAGCATACTTTTTTTAATTTTTAAATGAAGCTTTTAGGGGGCTGATTGTTAAAAACTGGAAGAATAGCTTACAATAATGTATAGTTAAAGCTGTAAATCTAATAGATTTAATTTAGCTGATAATTGAACTATCCTCGTTTACAGTCTGTGGTAATAAAAAAATCTACTTTTATGGAGTAATAACATGTCCGGACATTCCAAGTGGAGTACCATTAAAAGAAAAAAGGGAGCTGTTGATGCAAAAAGAGGTCAGGCTTTTACCCGGCTGATCAAGGAAGTAACCATTGCTGCCCGTATGGGCGGCGGAAATCCAGAGGGTAACCCGAGACTGAGGACTGCGGTAGCTGCTGCAAAAGCGGAGAATATGCCTAAGGATAATATTGAACGGGCTATAAAGAAGGGTACGGGGGAACTTGAAGGAGTTAATTATGAGGAGTTTACCTATGAGGGCTATGGTCCGGCAGGTGTTGCAGTTTATGTGGAGATCATGACGGATAATAAGAACAGAACTGCTGCTGATGTGAGGCATATTTTTTCAAAAAATAATGGTAATCTTGGCGAAAATGGATGTGTGGCCTGGATGTTTGAGAAAAAGGGGACTTTTGTTTATGACAAGGCTGATATTGATGAGGAAAAATTGATGGAGTCTGTCCTGGATGCCGGTGCAGAAGATATCAGTGAAGAGGAGAGTACCTGGGTGGTGATGGCCGACCATAAGGACTTTTACGCTGTAAAAGAAGCAATCGATAAAATTGATGCTCTGCCTGCATACACTGTGTCAGAGATTACCATGATTCCTCAAAACACGGTGAAGGTGATGGGTAAGGAAGTAGAGCAGGTTATTCGTTTAATGGATGCTCTTGAGGATTGCGAGGATGTTCAGAATGCGTATGCAAATTTTGATATTCCTGAAAGTGAGATGGAAAAACTGGGGTAATTAAATCTAGTTCTATAATAAATTAAAAGGGGAATTACCTGTTAAAAGGTAATTCCCCTTTTTTTATTGATGTATCAGGTCAAGTTAATCTTCAGTTACTTAGAGCCTGTCCAAAAATATAAAGTGCTTAAGTGACAGTGGGGAAAAGATCTTAAGATTAAAATATAAAGGCAGAATTTGAGATAAAAATAAAATAAGGCATGCTATAATATTTTTTTACCACAAAAAACAATTATAGGAACCATGCCTTATGGAAAATATCGTAGCATTTCAAGATGAGTTTCGTCAAGCTTTACCAAACGTCACGGGCAATGTAGATTATAAAATATTTCGAGAAACTCTTGCTCGGATTACTGAATTGATCAAATTATCAAAGATTGATCAAAAAGTTATGGTTGAAGCGATTAGAGTATGCGAAAAGGAATATAAGCTACTCCGTCAGGCCGATGGTAAAGAGCCAAAACAACTTACAAATAAAGAAAAAATACGAATTCAGAAGCGAGCTCGCAGTGTACTACGGTGTGGAATTGCCCGGTATTTAACCGGAGATTCATACAGAGTATTCAGTTGTCGACTGGCAGATAGTGCGCTGTTACAAAATTTTTGTTTAATTGACCGTATTGATCAGATAAAGGTACCGTCAAAAAGCCGGTTGCAAAGAGATGAGGCTCTTTTTGAGGAAGGTTTCCTGCGAAAGATCATTGGTGAAATCACCGGTCAGGCTTCTCTGGTACCGGATTCTGAAGAAGGTCAGGTTTTAGGACTTACAGAGGAGGTCACTCTGGAGCAATATTTTATGGACACAACTTGTCTGAAAGCTAACATCCACTTTCCGGTAGACTGGGTATTGCTTCGGGATGCCACTCGGACATTGATGAAAGCTGTGCAGCTTATACGCGAGGAAGGATTGAAGAACAGGATGCTTGAACCTGGAACATTTATAAGCCAGATAAACCGCCTGAGTATTCAAATGACAAACACCCGGAGAAAAAAAGACGGGAAGCGTTGGCGCAAAAAGGTATACCGGTTAATGAAGAAGCTGATAGACAAAGTTGCCCGGCATGCCGTGTTGCATAGAGATATATTAAGCAATCGTTATGAAGAAACTCGTTTTACGAAGAGCCAGGCCCTAACAATAATTGACAGGATAGACTCGATTCTTAAACAAATTCCCCAGGCCGTTTATCAGGCACATGAGCGTATTATAGGAGAACGGAAAGTACCAAACCGTTCTAAAATTCTGAGTCTTTATGAAAAAGATATCCACGTAATCGTGCGTGGTAAAGCCAATGCTGAAACTGAGTTTGGAAACACATTGCTTTTGTGTGAACAGATAAATGGAATCATTTTTGACTGGAAATTATACAAAGATAAAGCCCCATCTGACAGCAATCTCTTAAAGGAAAGCCTTGAAAGATTTAACACTCATTATCCTTGCAAGCCAGTGTCGGTGACAACTGACCGTGGATTTGATAGTTTGGCCAATCGTTTGTATTTGGAGAAAGAAGGTATTGAAAATAATATCTGTCCCAAATCGGTGCCAGCGTTACAGGAAAAGATGAAACAAGCGTCCTTTCGAGAGAATCAGAAGAGACGTGGACTAACAGAGGCGAGAATTGGAATTTTAAAAAATAACTTTTTGGGCAATCCTCTTAAGGGTAAGGGATTTGCCTCTCGGCAGATTAGTGTAGCCTGGGGAGTGCTTGCACACAATCTGTGGGTGATTGCCCGACTGCCAGTTGCAGAAGATAAACATGACAGGCTCCAACAGGCCGCATAGAGTAGAGAAAATAAAACATAATAAAATGCATGGGATAGATGCGTCTGGAATTTGAGTTTCTGGGTCAAAAAGCAAACAGGCTGCTCAGTTTTGATGCAGATGGTCTGATAGACATGGCTAAGTGATTGCCTGTCTGTCCATTAAAACTTGAAATAAGCAAAATTGGGACAGGCTCTACTTAAAAGCTTATAATTCTCTCATCTTCGTAGAGTCTAAGAGGGCCTTCAAGCATACTTGCGACTTTCCGGCGGGAGTCATATATATGAAGGGACTTATTTTTCTACTAATATCTATATGTTTACCCACAGATTTTGTCGATGATCTTTTTTTATTAATATTTTATTATGTGTTTATTATTATATTTAACATGTTTATTTGAAGTTGGATAATGAAAATAGTTTTAAAACAAAAATTATTTAAAAGTATATTTGTATGTTTTTACATTGTATATTAAAATATATTTCGGAAGTTTTTGTGATTAGTTGAATATATTTAATTAAAGATTTGTCACTTTTTAATATCGGCTAAAGTGGTTTTAAACTGTAAGTATTTATTGTTTAACTATAAAATTGAAATTATAAAAAATTAAACCATGAAAGTTCAGGACAATAAAACCAAGAGTTGTTATTTCTATCAATACAGCTCTATTTTAAGTAAAATAAAGCAATTAATCATTGATTTATTTTTCTCAAGGATTATTGTAAATGAATAAAGTGTTATGTATCGGTGATTCTCATACGGCGGGTTTTCCTGACCATGAGCCCATGTTTGGGGGGAACCTGCAATCCTCATATCAGTTCTGGCTGGAAGAAAAACTTAAAGAAATGAATAATGACAATAATTTTCATTTTATAAACAGGGGGGTGTGCGGAGATACTTCAGAAGGAATCGTAACAAGGCTTATTAAATGTCTGGATACTCTGGATGTTGATCTTGTGGTTCTCCAAGGCGGTACAAATGATCTGGGGATGTTTTCTCCTGAAGAAACTGTTTCACACCTTAAAAGGGGATACAGCGCATGTCTAAAAAGAGATTTACCCGTAATAGCAGTTACTGTTCCTCCTCTTAATTTTAAGGAATGTGAAACAAAAGTTATTTTAATAAACAGTGCTGTTATGGAATATGCTGAAAATCACAGACATGCCTTTACCTCAGACTGGTTTAAGACATTAAGGACTGATGACAACATGTTAAAGGGTGAATACGATGCGGGTGACGGTGTCCATCTTTCTGTGGCAGGGTACAGGCAGGCGGGTTTAAAAATCGCCCGGCCATTGATAGAAGCGGCGTGTATCTGAAATAATGATACCTGCCGTATTTCTTGCGGAGGTATCCCGGTAGTTAAAATGGGTTTTCTGTTGTTTTTCTTCACCCTCATCAAAACGAGGTTTCACAAAACATTCCGGCGCGGTTTAATTGCCTGGACAGCCCGCATTCTGTTGCCGGGATTTATTTATTCCCCAATAATTTTAACCAGTATTCTTTTTTTTCTTCTGCCGTCAAATTCACCGTAGAAGATCTGTTCCCAGGGGCCAAAGTCAAGATCACCCTTTGTTACGGCAACAACCACTTCACGGCCCATGACCTGTCTTTTCAGGTGGGCATCTCCATTGTCTTCGCCTGTTCGGTTATGCATATACCTGGATACAGGCTCGTGGGGCGCAAGTTCTTCAAGCCATCTTTCATAGTCCTGATGCAGACCGGACTCATCATCATTAATAAAAACAGAAGCTGTTATGTGCATGGCATTGATAAGAACAAGGCCCTCTTCTATGCCGCTTTCCTTTAAACACTGATCAATTTCAGGCGTAATGTTGATGAAGGCACGTCTGGTGGGTATATCAAACCAGAGTTCTTTTCTAAAACTTTTCATGATTGTATTCTCCTATGTTTTTGTCATATTGAAAATATTAACATAAAAGTGAGCTGTAAAGAAATTGGTTTTTATGTTGACACCTGCCAAAGGTTTATATAACTTGGTGACAGAATCGATATGTATTTCCATGATAAAACCATGGTTTTTAGCCGTGGATAATTATTAAGGGGAAGAAAATGACTACAGATGAACTTAAACATTTTATTAAAACAGAGTGCGGTACTGAGTGTGTGGGGATAGCTTCTGTTCATGATATGACGGATAAGGAATTAAAGGATATTGTAGAGGTAAACCGAATACTTGCGGCTCATACGCCTCTTTATTCAGCGGACACGCCTGTATTGCAGCCTTCGGAATTTTTAGATGATGCAAAATGCTGTATTGTGATGGGCATGAACATTAATTTTGGAGAAAAAGAATTGCCGGGGGATCCTCCCTGTTCAGAGATTATGAATTTTTATGTCAATCATGATTGTCTGAATTATTTTGCTGAACGGGCAGAAAAAGTTGTGGGTTTTTTAGAGGGGAAAGGATACAGCGGATTTTCCTTAAATGCCGGAATATCACAAAAGCTTATAAGTGCAAGATCGGCTATTGCACGTTATGGCAAAAATGCGGTTGTTCAATTTGACGGTATGGGAAGTCAGGTGGGGATCATGCTTATTATTACCGATGCGCCGCTTGAAATTGATGAACCGGGCACGGGTGATTGCGGTGACTGTACGCTTTGCCGGGATGCGTGTCCTACCGGAGCATTAAATGAACCTTATGCCTGTGATATTGAAAAGTGCCTGACCATGCATATGATATACAATAAAGGTGATCTACCGAAAGATATACGTGAAAAAGCAGGTACTGTCATCGCCCACTGTAATATCTGTGTTGATATTTGTCCTAAAAACAGGAATTTGCCGGTGCAGACAGATATCTCTGTGCCGAAAGACCTGGTCTACCCTGAAATTGCGCCGCTTGTAAATATTTCAGATGAAAAATATGCGGAGATGTTTGACGGTACTTTTCTTGAATTTACTTTTCTGGATAAAAAATATCTTCAGAGAAATGCTGCTGTTGCGCTGGGTAATTACGGGGATCCTGAATATGTCCCAATTCTTAAAAAAGCGCTTGAAACGCAGACTGAAGAGATTGTCAGGGGGCATGCTGCCTGGGCCCTTGGCAGGATCGGCGGTCAGGAGGCAAAAAAAGTTCTTGAAGGGTCGCTTCAGGATGAATCCTCTCCCGGCGTTATTTCTGAAATAAAAGAAGCTTTAAGTGATATTTAAAATCTTTTTATCTATTTAAAATATGGAGTCAGGGCCCTGTTTAATAACAGGGCCCTTTCCATTACAACTTCTTTACCAATATTTTATTTTGTGCTAATATGAAAAATTATAAATTAATAAAGATTATATGAAAAACGAGAGTTTATTAACCAATGTTTGTTTACCCTGAAAAGTATGATGTTATTGTTGTGGGAGCAGGACATGCGGGCTATGAGGCTGCACTTGCTTCTGCCGGGATGGGCTGTCATACGCTTCTTTTAACCATAAATCTTGATACGATCGGACTGATGTCATGTAATCCAGCTATTGGCGGTCTGGCAAAGGGCCAGCTGGTGAAAGAGATCGATGCCCTTGGCGGTATAATGGGAAGGGCGATTGATGATACTGCTATTCAGTTTAGAACCTTAAATACAAAAAAAGGACCCGCGGTCAGATCTTCCCGAGCCCAGGCGGACAGACAGAATTACAGGCTCTGGATAAAAAGTGCTGTGGAAAATGCCGCCTGTCTTGACGTGAAGCAGGGGCTGGTTGAAAAACTGGTTGTGGACGGTAATTGTGTAACTGGAGTTGAAACGGCTATCGGTGAGAGGTTTAATTCAGCTGCGGTTATCGTCACCCCGGGTACATTTTTAAACGGGCTTGTTCATATCGGGCTTGTAAATTTTCCAGCCGGAAGGTTAGGAGAACTCCCTGCAATTGGATTGTCTGATAGCCTTAACAAACTTGGGTTTAAGCTGGGACGGCTGAAGACAGGGACGACGCCGAGACTTGATGCGTCCACGATAAACTATGATGTGATGGAACCCCAGGATGGTGATTATCCCCCCAAACCCTTTTCTTTTTCCACAACAGAAGTCAGGCAGAAACAGCTTCCCTGTCATATCACTTATACAAATGAGAAAACCCATGAGATCATCAGGGAGGGCTTTGAGCGGTCCCCGATGGTTACCGGCCTGATTACCGGCACCGGAGCACGTTACTGTCCGTCTATCGAAGACAAGGTCAGGCGGTTT
>Ga0222636_1000867_pt1 | contig 13388 bp, 18 predicted proteins | sample AntAcemetagen141_FD_179811 | JGI IMG/M metagenome (GOLD analysis project Ga0222636, IMG submission 179811) | Saline water microbial communities from Ace Lake, Antarctica - #141 | ecosystem: Environmental > Aquatic > Non-marine Saline and Alkaline > Saline | place: Antarctica: Ace Lake...
ATTTTTAAATGCTTTTACTTTTTCATTTTCTTTTACGGCGAATTTCTCATTTGATTCTCATTCATTTCTTAGGCTTGTTGGTAACGGTTTTGCTATGCGCCGTTGCCGCTTTATTTTGATTATTTTTGATTTGAAAACTTCATGTCAAATTTACTATTTCTGTACTAACCGAAGCCTGAACTGCGGTAATGGCGTATGAGCTTTTGTTAGCGTTTCGTGCTTTATGTTTTACTTAGATTATCTTTATCCTTTGTGATTAATATGGCCTTGTATTCTAATGATTACTTAATTAAACACATTCTTTTTCTAACTTAACAATGTATAGTGTATAAATTTCAGATATAGTATAAGATGATTAATATCTTGCTTTTTCTAATTTCAAATCAAGCCGTTTATCATAACTTGCATAACTTTTTTGTGCAGAATACAAATATTCTTTTACTGTAACTTCAAATCCCTCTTCGAATAAACAGTTTGTTTGGTAATACTTACGACCTACATTTGCCGGTTGACTTGATATTGTTTGTACAGATAGTGAATACTCAGTTTTAATCTGACGAATAGATATTTCATATACACCTTTGGGAAATTTAAGCATAAAAGTATCTATGTTATTATTATAGTCTGTTCCATAGAATTCCTCATAACCTTCATATGTATTGATTTCTTTAATAATTTTGGAATTTCTGTCTTTTTTTCTGTAAATAAATCCACATATATATTTACCACTACCTGTATATTTACTAAAACAAAATTTTCTTCTACTCTTAACTTTGTAAAAATTATCCATTATCTCTATTTGAGCTGGCTGAAACTCAATACTTTTATTGATCTCATTTAAATCTAAATCTATGTCACACCAAATAGCTTTGCCTATTGTATCAATAACGAATTCTATATATCTTGATGTTATACTATCAAACCAATTAGGTCTAGTTCCATTAATCATTTTAAAGGAGGGTGCAATACTTACTTCAATGTCATCATAAGTTTTATTTTTATAGTTAATTAATTCTGCGTTTGCTTTCTCAATTTGTTTTTGTTTCTTGGATTCCAATCTTTCAAGTTCTCTCAAATGTTTTTTAATGCTTTCATTTTCTATTCTATCCAGTTCAAATTGGGACATAGTATATTCATACAAAACAATGTTTTCTATACAACTACTTGCAGAAACCTTTGTGCCAGAATAAAAATATAAATCATCCAAGCTTTCTATTCTAAATGTATTCATATTTCTAAAAGGAACCTTAGATATGAGTTTAAATCTGAGTCGGTATGTACTATCAAAATTAGGGAAATCACCTGTTATTAATTGGAAAAGTATTCGAGGGGAAGACCTAAATGCCGCATCACACATGCTGTGCTCATCTGAATCAATTATCTCAACAATAGTTTCAGTTCCAGATGTTAACTTCCAGATTTTACCAATAGGTACTATTTTAGCAGGTGATGATTGTAAATTAGATATTACAATCTGAGTGCCATCTTGTGCTAATAATATACTTATTATCGACAATAAGTATATGAGGATAAGATATTTTTTCATTGGATCAAGGTATTACTTGTAAAATATATTAAATTCTTCTTTGTGTTTTAAAATAATCTCAGCAATATTTTTACTGACAAATGAAAAATAATTATTGCCATTCTTATCGCAAAAATTCTCATGACTAACAATAAATTTTCCTCCAGAAATACTTCTATGCAAAAGAGGGATTGCGTTTGTTTGATTAATATTGAAGTAATTTATTTTATATATAAATTCTTTACCAAGTTTTTGTGTGCTCCAATATTTTATACTATTCTGATATTTAACATTAAGTGATCTACAGCAAAATTCGTATGCAAATGATCCAAAACAAAAAATTATTATTGGTTGAAAATTTTGAATCTCATTTGAAAAAATATTGATTGCTTCTTTAATATGCTGATTTACCCATGTTTTATCTGTTTGTTTCGGTTTGTTTTTAGGATTCGTAATTGCATTTCTTATATAAATTTCCGAAGTGTTAATTCTTACTTTTAACTGCCTGAATAATATATCTTGAATTGGATCAATAACGGATGTCCAAATATTATGTCTAATAGGGTGTCTCTCATCCAAAGGGAACTCTAATACTTTTTTCCACTTTTGGGGCTCACTATCCCCAAGCAACCAAATCGGAAATTCTTTATTTCCATGTTCTCTTTCCATAATTCCTTAATTAGAACAAATTATGATGTAATGTCGCACGATTTTAATTCTTTTATATTACTTAATTCTTCTTTTAATTATCGAATTGCAAGCTAGGCAGCATGAACGCTAACGTTTTGGCTATGCGTAGTTTGGGATTTTGAAACGATTAATTTTCAATATACCGCCAATTTTATTTAATGCTATAATGCTCAATATTAGTATGTTACCCAAATTACGTATAGCCTTTGTTACCAACTGGCCTTTCTATTCTTTTCATTCCTTTTGTCATTAAATTTGCTGTATTTATTTTTTGTCCACTTGTCCACTTGTCCGTTTGACTGTGGCGGAAGGCTCTTTGGCAAAATTTGGTCAAGCGTTGGCTTTGTGCGTTTTGACAATGTGCCTTACAGCAAAGGGTAGTGTTTTTAATAATCCGATTTTCCCCTCTGTTTTTTCAACACAAGCAATAATTCTATGTTGCAGCAACTTTAAATAACTACAATAAATACGTTTGAATATAATCACGGTGACATGTCATTGGGTGTCAGCAATAGTACGATATCGATGTAGTCCGTGATGTTGTTGACGCTTGCGAATGTGTAGGGTTTTCCGTTCACGAGTATGGTCTGCTTGTTCTCTATCAGATTCCGTGACTTCACTGGTACTACTTTCATGTAGATATACTCGAGTCCGTTCTTGCTGAAATCGAACGACAGGCGGATCTGCTCTCCCGTTGCGGTGATCACTGCGACCGTTGAGAAAACCATCACCGTGTCGAGGCGTTTCGGTAACGGAGGACCTCCAAACCACTTCCACCTTCTTACGTGTTCGGTGACATCCACTGTTTTATCGTCGAGTGTGTAGTACTCGTTGGAGTAGGTCGGGTTTCGTAGGTACTCAACGTTCATCACGAGGTCTCCCGTTTTCAGGTTGAAGTTGGTTGCGTTTACATCTACCGAAAGACCTGCTATCTCATACCAATCGACATCGCTCCACATCTGCATGCTTGATTCTTTACTGGCAATGTGCGTTACTGGCACCTGCGCTATTGCGTTATTGACAATTATAAGTAATACTATGACAATTTCAAATTTGATTTTCATTGTTGTAATATTTTTTTGAAAAACCTATCTATATCAGCACAAGGTCAGTTCACTAATTCTTGTCCGCTGTCAGCATTACCAATTGGTAAAGATGTGTAAGCAGTAGAAAAAGAACGTGAATCAATAGAGTTTAAATGAAAGTTAATTGATGGTGGTATTGTTAAGCCAACCTCAATTTGCCCCATCGTATATCCTTTTTTAACAAATACCGAATCCAATTTGTGTGCTTTTATCAATGAACTTACTAAGGTTTTTTGAGTTTTTGTTAACTCATTGTTTTCACGTAATACTTCAAGAGAAACAACGCCACCTTCAGTTTTTTCAATTACTACTGTTACGCCTAAAGGTAACCCTAAAGTAATTTTTAAATCACCTATAATATAGCCTGACTTTAATAATAAAGGCTTTAACTCATTTAGCTCATTTAATGTATCTTGAAATGACTTCTGAGCTTGGTCTTTACTCTTATCAAGTGCCTCTGTCGCTTTTTCTTTTACTTTGTTTAAAAAACTATTTAATGCCATAATGATTATTTTCAGAAGATTAATTTACTATTATTATTTTATATTTTTAGCAAATTTCATTGATTGCTTTTCTTTAACGAATAAACAATTAAGAGGTATATTAAAAATAATACTCCAATGCTAATTATAAAACCTGGTAAATTTGATGAATAAATTGAGAACAAAATCAAAACACCTAGCCCAACAACAAAAAATATAGCTGATACTGTTCTAATTAAAATAGTGGTTCTCTTTGAATTGTATACCATACTTAAAGTGTTGGAAATACAAAATAAAGAATACACAAAACTGCTAACCACAACAGCAAAGTGCATATCTGACCCTTTCGTTGTTACGTTCCAAAAGGCATAAAAACCATATGAAATCAAAATGCTTAAAGCAAAGCCAATTATAAATCTTACAAAATTTATTTTCATAATCTTATTTATTTTGTTGAAATGGTGGAGGTGCTAAAGCAACCAATTTTAAAACTTCAGGAATTTGTTCTGCCATCTTCCAACTTGGCAAACTTGGCATCCAAACGTAAGTTTCTTTTACAACTTTCTTTTCGGCTATTAAGCGTGCTAATTCCTGTTCAGAAAAAGGTCCTGCTTGTTTACCATCAATCATTGCATAAAAAAACTGCTGTTGTGGTTTTTCCATTGGGTTCATTGCCCCCGGTACATACATATTAGTCATCGATTGGTTCATGGTTTTAACCATTTGTTGAGCAACAGCCATGCCCATCCCAAATTCAACCAACCTATCCATTGAAAAAAAACTACTATCATCCATGATACATTATTTTAAGTTAATACTAAATTAAGGTGCTGGGGGTGGAGGTGGTGGAGGAACTTCACCAAATAATGATGATAATTCCTGAACATTGCCTGCAATTTCCCAATTTGCCATGCCTTGTTTCCAGACATGAGTATCTTTTATAATTTGACCACTTTGCACCATTTGTTGTAATTGTTCCCAGCCAAACGGACCACTTTGTTGTCCACTAACTGAAATATTATATTGAACTTGGGGCGGGGGCGGCGGTGTCTGTTTCTGTTCGTCCATTCCTTTCATCATGCCGCCAACGGCACCTGCCATTCCAGAACCTACTGCTCCTCCCATTGCCATACTTGCCATCATTGAACCCGGATCCATCGTCCCGCCACCACCTCCAGTGCCTCCACTGCCACCCGAACCCATTTTGCCCATACTTTCAGCAGCAGTTTTTGCCACTTCGGTTTGTTGGTCTAATTGGTGTGCAGAAAGATTAGCGCCTTCAGTTTGCAATCTTTGTGCTCTCTGGGCTTCTTCTCTTTGGATACGAAGTGTTTCATCCATATTCAGGGCATTTATTTCCTGAGTATCTTGTAAATTTTTAATATTTACGTCTGTTTGAGCACCAATAGTTTTTGTGGTTTGCTCTGCTGTAACTTTTCTTAACTCAGCATATCCTTCAGCTTCTTTGTCAACTTCAAGATTTGCAATATCTAAACCTTTCATATTTACGCCAAAATCCGTTTCAAGGCGAGTGCCTAAATGCTTTGCAACCAAGTCATTTATTTCAAGTATTTTTCTTTCCATTTGCAATACAGGTATTCCATTATCTACTGGAATATTTGCAACTACACCCTTAATATATTTTGCTACAGCATCCTTAATCTGCTTATTAAAATTGTCTAATTCAAAATTTATAAGACGATTTAATTTAATAAAGTTTTTGTAGTCTGAAATATTAAAAGTGATAGTACCCCTTACTGCCATAGGTACAGCAAAATCTATAAAACGAGGGTCGAAAACATCAAAATAGGGTATCCCAAAACGTATTTGAATATTACCAGAAAGGTTAATAAAATATACTTCTGCCTGAAAAGGGGAAGAACCACCAAAAGCAGACCCAACAATACTTGTAAGAATTGGAAAGTTTGCTGTTTTAATTGTTTGATCGTATGGACCAACGATGAAGTCCTGCATTGTGCCGTTGTTTTGTTTGTACATAAAAACAGCCAGTTCACCATCTTTAACCCGCAAACTACTTCCATAACGTATTGCATTTTCTTTTTTTGTTGAATTGGCTTCACTCGAAGGTCGCCATTTCCAAACAAGATATTCTTGCTCATCACAACGAATTACATCCATAAATCCGCCTTCTGATTTTTTCCCAAATAGTCCCATATTATTTAATTTTTAGTTCTTTTGCATGTCGTATTACATCTTTGGCATATTTTTTCAGAAATATTTAATTAGCTCTTCCATCTAATATTATACCCATGATAATTATACCAATAAAAAAGAGTACAAGAATTGCAACAATAGTAAAGCAACCTATATTAGCTTTTGCTCTCATTTTGTGGTGGTGTTCTTTAGTATCCTTAATCTCCAAATCAAGTTCTTCAATTAAAAGCTTTACTTTTTTATCATCACCGTAATAAATTTGAATTTGCCGCTTTTCTTTATCGCATTTTGCAATTAGATTATCTAAAGATTTCTCTTTAAAAATACGTCTGTATACAAGGTAAAGTCCAAATGTGATATATGTAAGAAATATTAGTTTAAGTCTACTTACAAAAGACGGCTTCGGGCATGTTTTTATATCAATAATTAAATTTTCAATTTTTTGAATTGTCTCGTGAAGATTGGACACATTATCACTATCTATCGTAGATTTTTGTAAAATATAGTCACAAGAGGCACATATTTGCGTTAAACCACTAATTGTATCCCCACAATTTGGACATTTATTAATGGGTTCTTTTTTCTGCTTAGATTCCTTAACCTTGTAGAGTCTTGCTTCTAAAACCATTTCAAATTCATCTAAATCTACTCCCATCTCTTGAGCTTTTTTTAAAAGAACTTTTCTTTCTTTCTCGGTTATAACACCGTCCAGTAGTGCCATTTCAATTAATTTCTCTAATTGTTCATCGTACATTTTTTGTAAATTTTGTTTTAACTGGCTTCGATTAAGGTTACTGCCTTGACCTCTGCTTAGTTATGTGTATTATAATAAAGCATAAAAGTTATTTCAAACGAAAGGTCATAGAAAAAAGCAGATAGATTATTGTCCTATGACAAATCTTGATTTTTATTTCTTTTTCTTTTTTTGTCGAATTGGCTTCACCCGAACCTCGCCATTTCCAAACAAGATATTCTTGTTCATCACAGCGGATTACATCCATTAATCCGCCTTCTGATCTTCCCCCAAATAATCCCATATTTATTTAATTTTTAAAATGTTATTAAACGCACTATTAACAAAAGAGTTTTCTTATGCAACAAGTTGTTTTCAACTTTCCTTTATTTTGGGTTTTATATTTAAGACCCCATTTTTTATCTAAAAATTCATTCTCTCTTTTTTTATAAGATTCGAAAAATTGTTTTATGATACAAAAAATACTCCTTTGCGATATTACTATAGAAATAGAAAATAAAATAATTGAAGCCCACCCAAATCCTTTTATTAAACCGTTGTTATAATATTCGTTGATATTACTCCCCAATTTCATAAGAGTAAGAATTGTAATTATCCAAAACAAAAATTTTAATATGCAACAAATTTCACCGTACAATCCTTGAATAAATTCAGACTTACTTTTACTGAAAGGGTGGTAGCTATTTGGAAAAATATTATTATAATCGTTGTCTGCTCCACTTTGTTCATAATGTTTGCGCCGAATGGCATATGTAATAAATTGTTCTTTACGCTGATTCGTACCCAAGTAAGCTGCCAAGTATATAATAATTATTAAGATAAAATATGATGCAATTGTTGCAAACAACAATATATCCAATGAGTACTTACCTTTATCAACTAAGTTCCCCAAATCTGGGGCAAAAGTTATTGAGGAATTTACAAACACATAGCCATAAACACCAATAACACCAAGTAGAGCAGTAATTAATGTAACAATACTTACCATGTTGGCATTGTTATTTATCGCATATTGTTCATGCAATTGCTTTTCTAATTCAAATTCGTTATTAGAGTTACGCATTTTTTCTATTTTATTCCTAATTCTTTTGCATATTGCATTATTTCTTCAAGAGTTCTTTTATCATCTTTCATTGTAAACTTTGATTTCATAATAATTTGCTCGCATTTCTGAATCCACACTCCAGCAATTAAATGATTCCAGTTTTTGTGTTCATCATCACCAAATTTGGCCGCAGCATTTTTCATAAAACCAAAACCGCCTTTCTTTGCAGGTTTTGCAAGTGGTACAGCCATCATTAAAAATTCTATAATGTCTTCTTTGCTGTTGGGAATAGGAAAATGCATTATAAATTCTTTCTTCTTTGAAAAAACCAGTTTCTGCCGTTGCCCTTCGCTTGTATCTACCATAAGCCCAATCAAACCACCTGTTTTTTTCACACTTACGCTTTGTTCAATTTTCTGATAGTCTCTAAAAAATTCCTCTATAGAATTTACATTTTCAATATTTCTATATTCATGGCCACAATCTGGACATTTTGTTTGAAAAGACTGAATCATTGAACCACAGCCTGGACATTTTTTAACATCTCCAAATTTATCTGATTTTGGTGCAGCAGTAGTTTTAGTTTTTTCAGGCTTCATACTTTGTTGCTTTTCGTATAATTTTGCCTCAAGCACCATTTCAAATTCATCTAAATCAACACCTTCTTTCTCTGCATTTTTAAAAAGAACTAGTTTCTTTTTTTCTGTTAACTCTCCATCCATGAGAGCCATTTCAATTAATTTGTCTAATTTTTCGCTATACATAGATTTTTGAGTTTTAATATTATATTCACTTTTTGATTCATTCTTTTTGACTTTATTTATTGGTTCATCTTTTTGAACTTTTTTCTCTGAATTTGATTTTTTTTTCATTTCGTTCAGCTTATCAGCCGCTTTATTGGCAGAGCTATCAATGGCGTCACTTATACTATTACCTGTAACAAAGTCGACTACTTCGACAATTGGGCTGATGCTTACTATTGACATTCCGAGTACATCTTTTGATACTCCGAGTACTGTTGAACCAACTTTCGATAATAATGATTTTTTAGTTTTTTTTTTCATTTTTAAATGCTTTTACTTTTTCATTTTCTTTTACGGCGAATTTCTCATTTGATTCTCATTCATTTCTTAGGCTTGTTGGTAACGGTGGCAATATGATAAGTTGGGCATTTTGGAACACAAATATTTCAATTTACTACAATGTTTATTTGATGTTAAAGTGTTCATATTTAGTACTATCCGCCCAATTTATTATATTGCGTGTTATGGGCTGGTTTTTATATAGTTCTGATTTTTTTGATTCATCTTATTTTCAAAATTCTCACTGGTTTTTAATGATAAGATATTAAATTCATCTTCACCATACTTTTCTAAGAAATCATTTTCTAAAGAGTCAATTTTATACTTTTCACGTATCTCATTCCAATTATCTTGAATCCAACTGGTCCCAATCAAAGCATTCTGTTCTCGTCTTGAAAGACCAATTGGAGCAAATGTATTATTTATCTTTTGAACATTATGTCTGTGTTCATAGATGGCATTATTGTATGTCACTAATATTTTTGTAGTGTCTTTTTCAATTTTATCATTACATGAACTTAAAATTACTAAGCCAATAATTACTAACAAATTAATTTTTTCCATACTAATATGCTCTGAAGATTATTTTTTATTCTCATGAAACTTTCAAAAAAAATAAGCAATACTTTCAATTATATGACTAAGAGAAAATAATAACTAAGACGATAATACCAATAATTAATGCTATTACAGCACATCCAAAATTTAGAGTTTGTAGAAAGCAACCTTCTTTTGGTTTAACAATTACTTCTGGTTTAATATCATTTTTCACCTGAGAACTATTACTTTCTATTTTTATAGGAAACGCACATTTTGGACATTTTTCTGCTTTGTCGGAAACTTCTGTGCCACATTCGGGACATTTAATAAGTGCCATATTTTTTTATTTTAAGTTTTTATTAAGTAATTTTTGTACTTCAACTCTCGCGTATCATTGCCACTTAAATTCTTTTGGAGGATTACTCAAAAAACCATTGTCGAATAGATATTTTGACAATTCATTAATGTAATTTAATGCTTCTTCATCATATTCAATTGAAAACCCCAACCTGACTAAACCAAGCGTTTGATTGTTAATCCGCAAATCATGACCCACATAGGCACTACCCATACATGAATCATGTTCACCAATTTGGAACGAATCAACAGATTCTAGGTTTAGGTTACGGGGTTTTTCTCTAAATGGATATAAGCCAGTAAAAAATGAACGTTTAAGTAGAGAGAAATGAATTTTCTTGCTGGTTACTACAAAACCTGTAAATGGCATAAGTTTTGCTAATAAACTTTTCTTACCATTTAAAACCAACAGAGGCTTTTCATCATTATCCAATTTTAGATATTTTTTTTGATGATTAACTAAACATTCATCGTTTATTGCATTTATCACATAAACATTTTTGCTTTTCTCGTTTACGTACTTTAAATCGAATTCTTTAATTGCTTTTTCTAAATCGTTAATTTTATTCATATTGCTTTCTTTTATGGATTTATAATAATTTAATATTCTACGAAATGTAATTCACCATCTATTAACTGAACCTGCTCTGTTCCTTCTTCTGTTTCAACATACATTGTGTTGTTCATTATTTCAAGAGAGGGTTCTGCTTCACCGTCAACTTTTATATTTTTTAAAGTTGCAACAACAGTTTCTGTTGTTTGGTCAATCTCTAACATTAAAACAAATGTAATCTTTGGATTACTTAAAACCTTACTTTCTACGTTTACTGATACATCAATAATTGGCCAAGTATGGCCTTGTGCAGTAAATTCATCATTTGATGTCTCAATTTCATATGTTAAATCAGGGTCAATTTCAGAAAACCCAATTGCAAGGCTTGTTCCCACACCTTCTGCAATCTCTGTTCCTAAACTATAAACAGTGTCTTCTGTTTGTTCATCACAACTTGTTGAAACGAATGAAATAAATAATAACACTCCAAAAAATTTAATAAGTTTTTTCATTTTAATCAATTTAAGATTACCTACTCATAGGCTTTTCGGTTTCCGCCACGTTTTTTTAGTGGGCACTGTCTCCACTTTTTGTTTTTTTTATAAATATTTTTTTTAAGAACTGTCAAAGTATTGTTCTGTCAATTCTCTTTTTTTTAGTACTGTGTCATTTTTTTTAAACTTGCCCATAACGGTGGCAATATGAAATTTTGGGCGTTTTGAAACTCCAATCTCTCAATTTACTACACCGCTAAATTAAAACAATAAACTACAAATATAGTACGTTCTGCCCAATTTTTTATATTGTGTGTTGTGCAACGTAATTCATTGTCAATCAAATAAAAAGGGGACTAATTCGCCCCCAATCTATTAACCTACTTTTAAATGAAATTAATTTTATTGGGTCAAAAGAAAAATCCACCAACCTGCTGTTATTATACTTAAAATCCCCCACCAAATTGTCATTTTTGACCTTACTCGTTTGATGAAGAAACAAACAATAGAATAAATTATCATTAAAGGAATACCTATGTATAAGGCTGACATACTCATTGTTTTAAAAAATATTGTCATTACAAGAGCAATTATTGCAATTAGAACAACAAACATTATCAAATTTGAAATTATTTTTTTCATCGCTATTATTTTTTAGTTATACATCTCTGCCGCTGCTGTGGCAAGTTTCGTTTGCAATTTCATAAATTTGGTCATTTGAGAAACTGATAAATCATCACCAGCATTACTCATCTTTTCAGATAAATCTGTTGCTTTCTCCATCATTGATGCGTATTCAGTCATTGCAGAAGCGTCTCCATTCGCCGCTTTTTTCATTAACTTAATGTATTGGTCAATGTAACTTTCATAGCTTTTCAAAACAGCATCCCAGTCTTCATTACTAACTGTTTCTTTTGAAGAAGAATTTGAATAACTTTCGTTAGATGATGAATTATCTGAACTTGTTTCTTCAGCTATTTCAACTTTCTTTACTTCTGTTCTTATTGTAAAATTAGTTATTCCTTCGGGTAAGTATTCTTCGTAATCAGAACCATAATCAACATCCATAGGTAAAGTAAACCACTCCTCACTGCCTGGACTTTCAGTAATCAAAGCTCTTAATTTTTTTAATTCACTAGCCGTCCCCCAAAGACCATCAGACATCCAAAATTCTTTCAATCCTGTTATTGGTTTACCACTTTTGTCCGTTAAAACAAGCTTAAAATCTAAATCATAGTTTTCATCATTTAAATCTCCTGTCTTGATGTTTTTTAACTTAAAAGTCATTACCCAATCTTGACCCATTTCTTGGGATTTTACAACCTTGCATTTTTCGTTAGAAATTTCAATAAAATCTCCAACATCTCCTTTAATCTTTGCTTTTAAAGGGCTTATTTCTACCTCTTGAAGCCCACCTCCACCACAAGAGGCTAAAAACATTACAGCCGTTAAGGCTACTCCTAAAAATTTAATTTTTTTCATACTAATATGATTTTTGTTTGCCCCGACCCAAAAGCGTTAAAATTTAGATTAAATTAAATAAAGAAGCGTGGGTCTATAACTCATCCGTAGTAGAGGTATCGCCAAACACCCACGCAAACAAATAAGAATAGCCCACGCCTGTGGCGTGAGCGTATCACTTATTTCTCGTTTGCGTATAAAAATTGGCGATTTTCTACTACAAGAAAAAAAGCTAACGCTTTTTATTTTAATATTTTTATTTTTCTATGTCATTTATTAACGTTTTAATTTAAAACTCAAAAGTATTATTTTTTTCTTGAAAGTAAGATTGCATTACCTTCTTTTTTATTTTTGTCTTTTTTCATATCCTTCGATAATCCTGTTTCTGCGTGTTTGAAAAATAAAATGAGTGTCCAGAAAAATATAATTATAAAAGACGAAGCATTTATTATTTTTTCAGCTAAATCATTCTGCAATATTTCAAAAACGTAATCAATGGAATAAGAAAGGATATAAATCCAAATTAGAATAATGCTAAAACTTAAAATCTGATTTATTTTAGAAACAGACAACGGATATTCTCCTGTGATATTTTTAAATTCTATTGGTTTAGGATTTAATATTGTCCCAAAAAGCGGTCCTATTTGTTCATTTTCAAGTAAATCAACGTGTGCCTCCCAATTTTTTTGCCAGTATTTACTTCCTCGGTTTACCAAATACCAACCAATAGAAAATAATAAACCAATAATTGCAATAATAATTGACATTTCTTTAAATTCTGACGATTTCATTGCAACAAAATAACCTGCAAAAGAAGAAGCAATAAAAGCCCAAAAATATGTTGTCCTTTTCCAATAAAGTTCAATTTCAAATTTTCTGACTTCCAACGCTTGTTCCAAAGTTTTATTTAGAATTTCATCTTTCTTCTCAATCTTTTTAGAAAAATGGTCTTTGTAGTCTTTACTATTAAATATTTCCTTTTCTATTTCCATTAGCTGTTAGGTCTCCTTTTATGTTGCACAACGGATAGCGGTATGAAAAGTTGCCGATTGCGGGCGATTTCCTGTCAAGTTACACAGAAGTTGGAGCGGGCTACAACCCTTGAATAACCTACTGTCTCGGCAATTTTTTATACCGCATGTTAT
>Ga0222636_1000868_pt1 | contig 13385 bp, 11 predicted proteins | sample AntAcemetagen141_FD_179811 | JGI IMG/M metagenome (GOLD analysis project Ga0222636, IMG submission 179811) | Saline water microbial communities from Ace Lake, Antarctica - #141 | ecosystem: Environmental > Aquatic > Non-marine Saline and Alkaline > Saline | place: Antarctica: Ace Lake...
TCCAGATTATAAATGCCATGCATTTCATCAAAAACCATTTCAAGTTGCCACCCATCATCTAAAAAACATAACTCTGATATTATAGGTGGAGGTATTATCGGATTTGCCATCGAAAAAGAAATGCAAGAAACAATTAATAAAGTCAACAAGGATTTTTTATTAGGAATTACCATTCGAAAATATTTTTTTAAGGCTGCCATAATTATCTTATTTAAATAATTTCATAAAGATAATGAATTCAAGCAGTAAGTCCAAATATTTGAAAATAATTTCGGATCAAGAAATATTAATTATTTGTATTGGTTACCAGAATCAAGAATCATAATTTCCTCTTATTGCTTATCAATTCTATTCAGCCCTTCAATAGCCTTTTTATGATTTGTAACTAATTCAAGTGTTTTTTGAAAGTCATTTCTTGCATTAACAAAATCGTTTAGTAGTTCATAACAATATCCACGATTATAATATGCATCGGTATAGGCAGGAGAAATATCTATTGCATCAGAAAAATACATTATTGCTTTCTCAAATTCATTTAAATAAACCAGATAAATATATCCTGTGTTATAATATGCTAGTGTATTATTAGAATCAATTTTCAAAATACCGGTATATTTATCTAAAGCTTTTTGATATTCTTTATTTTTTTGATAATACATAGCAATACCGTATAAAGCTTCTATACTTTGTGGATTTACATTTAAAGCATTCTCATAATACCCAATTGTTCTAATGTCATTTTTATTAAGGAATAAAACACCTAACTGAAGATAGGCTTCATAATAATCTTGTTTTTGATTAGCAGCAATTTGAAAATTTTCTATTGCTCTTGATGTATCATATAGTTCCAGGTAAGTATATCCTTTAATATAATAAGCCATTGGATTATATTCATCTAGCTTTATTGCATTATTCAAAAGTTCAAAAGTTTTCTTATAATTTTTAACAATGAAATTCAACTCCGCCGATTTAAGAATAGCATTCATATTTTCTTTATCCAAAGATATTGCTTTATTAAGTGCATTATTACATTTTACGGCTTCACCCATTTTCAGGTAAATATCAGAAAGAGTGATAAAAAAATCTGAATTTGAGTTATCAATCTGAAGTGCAATATTTATATCGTGAAGTGCTTCGTTAATTTTATTTTCCTGAAGAAAAAGCAAAGCACGTTGATCAAATAAATTTGCATCAGTTGAATCATCACAAATCTTTTCGTTTAAAATTGCAAGTTCAGTTTTTGGGTTTTCACTATTTTCGTTTGTTTTATCTTTATCGCTTTTGTTCACACACGACCACTGAAATATGACTAAAACAAAAAATAATAAAAAGCTAAATTTAATTGAATTCATATTTATAATTGATTTATTTATTAATTGATTACCAAAAGTTTATAATACGTAAAATGCCTAAAATTTCAAATAACTTTAGGCACTTTTAACTTTAGAAACTTTAGTTTCTATTTTTCTTCACCTTTCATATTCTCAAAAACCTTTTTTTCAAGTTCTTCAGCAAGTTCAGGATTGTCTATCATAAGTTTTTTAACCGCATCTCTGCCTTGTCCAAGTTTTGTTTCGCCATAAGAAAACCACGAACCACTTTTATTAATCACGTTATACTCAACACCAAGATCAATTATTTCACCTAATTTTGAAATTCCTTTTCCATAGATAAGATCGAATTCAGCTTTTTGAAATGGTGGAGCAACTTTATTTTTCACAACTTTAACTCTCACACGATTGCCAACAACTTTATCTCCATCTTTAATTTGCCCTATTCTTCTGATATCCAATCTTACCGAAGAATAAAACTTAAGAGCATTTCCACCGGTAGTAGTTTCAGGGTTTCCGAACACTACACCAATTTTCTCACGCAACTGATTAATAAAAATACAACATGTACCAGTTTTACTAATTGTTGCAGTAAGTTTTCGAAGAGCTTGCGACATTAACCTAGCCTGAAGCCCCATTTTAGAATCACCCATTTCGCCTTCTAATTCACTTCTTGGAGTAAGTGCAGCAACTGAATCAATTACTACCACATCAAGTGCTCCGGAACGAATCAAATTTTCAGTAATCTCAAGAGCTTGTTCTCCACTATCGGGTTGCGAAACAAGAAGGTTTTCAATATCTAATCCTAGTTTTTCTGCGTAAAATCTGTCAAAAGCGTGTTCTGCATCAATAAATGCAGCAATACCACCGGTTTTTTGAGCTTCAGCAATAATATGTAACGCAAGAGTAGTTTTTCCTGAGGCTTCAGGACCATATATTTCAACAACTCTACCACTTGGAACACCTCCTACTCCAAGAGCAATATCACAACCTATTGATCCTGTTGATATAGATTTAATATTTTCAATAGGCTGATCTCCTAATTTCATTACGGCACCTTTTCCATAATTTTTTTCTATATTTCCCAGAGTTGCTTCTAGAGCTTTTAACTTTTCATTTTTTGCTTTATCGTCTGAACTTATTTTGTCTTTTGCCATAATATTTAGGTATTTATTTTTTGATATTATCTCTGTTTTTCATTTTTATGATAAAAAAGAAATAAACAGAACTTTTGGAATTTTATTTCAACTACAAATATATTATTTTTTAAGAAAGTTATAACAAACAAAACAACTACTTTTCAACAAAATTAGATTTTTTATTTTTCCTTGAAAAATATTTACAAAAAGTATTAATATTACATTCTAAACATTTTGGATTACGTGCTTTACAAACGTATCTTCCGTGTAATATTAGCCAATGATGAGCAATTGCAATTTTTTCTTCCGGTATGTTTTTAACAAGTTCTAATTCTGTCTGCAGTGGATTTTTAGAATTTGTTGTTAATCCTATTCTTTCCGAAACCCTAAAGACATGAGTATCAACTGCCATTGCAGGTTTATTAAAAACAACTGATAAAATTACATTTGCTGATTTCCTTCCAATGCCTGGAAGCTTTTGTAAATCATCAATATCTGAAGGCACTACTCCTTTAAATTCTGATATTAACTTTTTTGCCATGCCGATAAGGTGCTTTGCTTTATTATTTGGATAAGAGCATGATTTTATTATTTCGAAAACTTCGTCAACGGATGCTTCAGCAAGTGTATGCGGGTTTGGGAAATTTTGATAAAATGAAGGAGTGATGATATTTACCCTTTTATCGGTACATTGGGCTGATAAAATCACTGCAATAATAAGCTCATAAGGATTATTAAATAATAATTCAGTTTCGGCGTTTGGAAAATGTTCCGAAAAATACTCAATGACTTTTTTATATCTTTCTTTTTTATTCAAATTTATTAAAATAAAAAATCCCGATTCAAATATTTGAATCGAGATTAAAATTAATACTATTTTTTTTAATTCATAATCAAGTTACAATTACCGGTATATCTTGTTTTTAAAACTGATAATGCTCTTGAATAACTAAAAATGTTTTGCAAAACTCCGTCACTTGGTCCATATTGCAAATTATTCATATTCTTTTCTGCAACTAAATGATTCTTTGAGTTTTGTTGGTTTAGAGTAAAGGTTCTTTTCATATAGTTTTGGTTGGTTCATAAATATATTTTACAAAACACTAACGCAAGAACTAAATGGTTTATTATAAATAAAAAAGAAAAATCTATTTTATGAAAGACATAATAATCAATCCAAATTAAGCCAATTGAAATTTGCTTAATAAATATGATTATTTGCGAATAGAATTATTCTACTTACTGAGAAAGAATTATTTCTTTTTCTTCAATAAGTTTACGAAGGTTGATTAGAGCATATCTCATTCTTCCGAGTGCTGTATTAATACTTACTTCGGTTTGTTCTGCAATATCTTTAAAACTCATCTCAAAATAATGCCTCATATATAGCACTTCTTTTTGCTCAGCAGGCAAAAATTCAATCAGATTTCTTAAATCCTCATGAATTTGTTCTTTTATTAACTTATCTTCAATAGATGCATCCTGAAATTTTATCGTATCAAAAATGTCAAAATCATCAGAATTGTTATCAATAACAGGAATTCGTTTTGATTTTCTAAAATAGTCAATAATTAAATTATGAGCGATTCTCATTACCCACTGCACAAACTTGCCTTCCTCTTTATAAGAACCGGCTCTCATTGTATTTATCACTTTTATAAATGTATCCTGGAAAATATCATCTGCAAGCTGTTTATCCTTAACTATCATAAGGATATAAGCAAATACTCTGTTTTTGTGACGGTAAATTAGTTTTTCCAGACCGGCTTGATTACCATCTAAATATTTACGAATTAGCTCTTTATCGCTAACTGAATGGGCTTTCACATTGCCTCCCTTTTTATTTGTTAATAATTTTTAAAAAGGTAAATATTTAATCGATAAATGGTCCTCCTGATTTCTTGGTTTGTTATTAATAATAACGAAAAATATGATTTTTGGTTACAAATTCATTGCAAATATAATATATTTCTCTTAATAAGCAAATAAAATTAATAATTTTGCTTCTGAAATAACATTAAACATTTAGCGAAGATCTGTGAAAAACTCTGAAAATAAAAATCATATAGTAATAAAAGGTGCCCGGGTAAATAATTTAAAAAATATTTCTGTAGCAATTCCACGTGATAAACTTGTCGTGATAACTGGTTTATCCGGTTCAGGAAAGTCATCCCTTGCGTTTGACACATTGTACGCCGAAGGTCAGCGAAGATATGTTGAAAGTCTGAGTTCTTATGCCAGGCAATTTCTTGGGCGAATGAACAAGCCCGATGTTGACTACATAAAAGGTATTTCTCCTGCAATTGCCATCGAACAAAAAGTTAATACAAGAAACCCCCGCTCAACGGTTGGTACTTCAACAGAAATTTATGATTATTTAAAACTTCTGTTTGCCAGAACAGGTAAAACTTTTTCGCCTGTTTCTAACAAAGAAGTTAAACGTCAAACAGTTACTAGCATTACAGATTACGTTTTTTCTTTCCCCACTAACTCGAAAATTATAATTTATTCTCCTTTAAAAAAGAAAAAAGATCGCACCGTTAAAGAGCAACTTAACATTTTATTGCGGCAAGGTTTTAGCCGGATATCATGTAATGGGGATATTTTACGTATTGATGAAATTCTGGAAAATGATATTGAGATCGATATAAAAAAGAATTTTAGAATTGTTATCGATAGAATAATTATAAAACATAATGATGAAGATTTGCTTTCTAGGATAGCAGATTCAGTGCAAACTGCATTTTACGAAGGTGATGGAATTTGTATTATTGAAAATACAGACAATAAGATAATTAACGAATTTTTAAATAAATTCGAACTCGATGGAATCATTTTTGAAGAACCATCAGTAAATTTATTCACTTTTAATAATCCTTATGGAGCATGTAAAAAATGTGAAGGCTTTGGAAGTATTATTGGAATTGATAAAGACCTTGTAATCCCTGATAAAAGTTTATCGGTTTACGAAGAAGCAATTGTATGCTGGAAAGGCGAAAAAATGAGCGAATGGCAAAAAGAACTTTTAATGAATGCTTATCATTTTGATTTCCCAATTCACAAAGCCATTTACGATCTTTCTCCTGAAGAAAGAGATCTTCTTTGGACTGGCAATAAATATTTTAAAGGCTTAAATGCATTTTTTGTGTTCGTAGAAGAAAACTCATATAAAATTCAATACAGAGTGATGTTATCAAGATACAGAGGAAAAACTATATGCCCCGAATGCCTTGGAACAAGAATCAGAAGCGATGCAAACTATGTTAAGATAGGGGGGAAATCAATAACCGATATTGTTTTAATGTCTGTTGAGAAATCGCTAAAACTCTTTAAAAACCTAAAACTTTCACAAAGCGAAAAAGATATTTCTAAAAGACTACTTATTGAAATTGTTAACAGATTACAATTTTTAAATAATGTTGGACTTGGATATTTAACCCTTAATCGGACTTCTTCATCACTTTCGGGAGGCGAATCGCAAAGAATAAATCTTGCAACCTCGCTTGGTAGTAGTTTAATAGGATCAATTTATATTTTGGATGAGCCAAGTATTGGCCTTCATCCCCGCGATACACATTTGTTGATAAAAGTTCTGAAACACCTACGCGACATGGGAAACACAGTTATTGTTGTTGAACATGACGAAGAAATAATTAAAGCGGCTGACAATATTATTGATATTGGACCATTAGCCGGAAGGCATGGTGGTGAGCTTATTTTTCAAGGTAACTTTAATGAATTAAAAAATGACAAAAAAAGCCTTACAGCCAAATATATTAATAATGAACTTCAAATAGCTGTCCCTGAAACAAGAAAAAAATGGAGAGATTTCATAGAAGTAAAAGGAGCTTCAGAAAATAACTTAAAATTTATTGATGTAAAATTTCCATTAAATATTTTAACTGTTATTTCTGGAGTTAGCGGGTCAGGAAAATCATCTCTTGTAAAAGATGTTTTACTTCCATCGATAAAAAAAATTTACGGAGGTTATAATAAAAGTACCGGCAAATTAAAAATGATTGATGGCGATATCAGGCAAATTTCCTCAGTTGAGTTTATCGACCAGAACCCAATTGGTCGATCATCACGATCGAATCCGGCAACTTATGTAAAAGCATATGACGATATTCGAGCATTGTTTTCAAATCAGAAATTAGCAAAAATAAGAAATTACAAACCTGGTTATTTTTCATTTAATATTAAAGGCGGACGCTGCGAAGAATGTGAAGGTGAAGGAGTTGTAAAAATTGAAATGCAGTTTATGGCCGACATTTATTTAACTTGTGATGCCTGCAAAGGAAAAAGATTTAAAGACGAAATTCTTGATATTCAATACAAAGAAAAAAATATTAATGACATTCTTAATTTAACCATTAATCAGGCAGTGGATTTTTTCTCTTCAGACGAAAAAACTGATTCTGTTGAGAAACGAATTATTGCCAAACTTAAACCATTGCAAGATGTCGGGCTGGGATATCTAAAAATGGGACAACCTTCAAGTACTTTAAGTGGTGGTGAAGCACAGAGAATTAAGCTGGCATCATTTCTATCGAAAGGATATTCTAACACTCCTACCCTTTTCATTTTTGATGAGCCTACCACGGGACTACATTTTCATGACATTAAAAAATTACTTACTTCATTGAGGGCATTAATCGATAATGGTCACTCAATAATTTTAATCGAACATAATATCGAAGTCATCAAATCAGCAGATTGGGTAATTGAACTTGGACCTGAAGGAGGTGAAAAAGGAGGATATCTTGTTTTTGAAGGAACACCCGAAGAACTTGTTAAATGCAAAAAATCGCATACAGCGGTATTTTTGAAAAGCAAGATTACTTAATCTGGATGCCGGATTCAAAACTTAAATCATAAAACTCAAAATGCAAAAATCATTTCAAATTTCAACCAACAAACACAATGGACTTTTTGATATTACAAATAAAGTAAAAGCTATTATTAAGGAAAGTAAAATTGAATCGGGTTTGGTAAATGTTTATGTTCAGGGAGCAACTGCAGGAATTATGATTCAGGAAAACTGGGATGATTCCGTTCAAAATGATGTAATCGATCTTTTCCAAAAACTAATTCCGGCAGGAATATGGCAACACGATGCTCAGGATAATAATGGTGATTCACATCTTAAAGCAGGAATAGTTGGACCAAGCGAAACTATCCCTATTATTAACGGTAAAATTGGATTATCCACATGGCAAAATATTTTCCTTTGTGAATTTGACGGACCTCGTGAAAAGAGAATCATTGTTGTTAGTGTTTTGAATAGATGATTGATACTTATAGTTTCTTGTCATGTTTATAAATTTTGTACTTTAGAGGCGTAGTATTTTTTTATGAAAAATAAATAATTTAACACAACAGATAAAGGCGAAATAATATGCAAAGGGTAGTAATTATTTAGAAGCTGTGCTGTATGCTAATCAACATATTGCAAACAGATAAAAATTTTACTAACAAATTAAAAATGGTAAATTAACAATAATGATTAATTTTGTAGTATGGCAGACACATTCCATATAAGAACAAATAATGACGTATTAGTCTGGGCAAGGGAATCAATTGTTCTAAGTAAAAATAAAGCAGCAGAACGAATTAAGATTTCTGTAAAGTATTTAGAACAACTGGAGAATGGGACAAAATTTCCTTCGATGCTGGAATTAAAAGCAATGTCAAAAATATACAAACGGTCTATTGCTACATTATTGTTAAAGAAGCCACCACAAGAGAAAACACTACCTAAAGATAGAAGAACTATTAATTCTGAAGAAATTGGAAATTTCAGTGAGAAAACCATACTTGCTGTTAGAAAAGCAAGAGCATTCGTTAATTCACTTGCAGAATTAAAAAAGGAATTCAATATACCACTAACTTCTTTTGACTATACGGCTAAAATATGGGATGACCCAAAAGTGATTGCTCAAAAACTACGAAATGAACTGAAGTTATCAGAGGTAAAAGAAATTGAAAGTGCAACTGACGCACTTGATATTTACATTAGACAACTTGAATCGTTCGGTATTGCTGTTTTTCAAATAAGTCTTACTCAGGATAATTTAAGAGGGTTTTCTTTAGTTGATGAGCAAATGCCTGTAATTGTCTTAAAGCGAGGTGGAGAAACATCAACCGCAAAAAATTTCACTCTCTTTCATGAACTAGGGCACATTTTACTTAATGAAGGAGGTCTTTGTGATATTACTTTCACCCCTAACTCACAAGAGATTGAAAAATGGTGCAATGCTTTTGCTGCTGAAATATTAGTTCCATCTCATGAACTCTTAAAGTTAGAAAATGTAGAGAAACATCGAATAAACAATGTTTTTGTTTGGCAAAATAAAGAATTAGTTGAAATCGGTAATTCATTTCATGTTGGACCTTTGGTGGTTTTGAGAAGACTTTTAGACAATAAATTAACAACTAATGACTTTTATGAGAAAAGACATTTAGCTTGGAATAAACCATCTTTTGGCAGGAGTAAGACATCAGAAGGAAGAAATATCCCAAAAGAAACCATTAAAGAAAAAGGATTTAATTATTTAAGTCTTGCCTTTAATGCATATGATAAAAACAAAATAGACCTGAAAGATTTATCAGATTTTATTGGTGTTAAGTTGTCTTATATTCCCAAAACCCGTCAATTATTAAATATTTGATTTATGCAATTAGGGTTTGATGATAAAGATAATATTGTATATGTAATTGACACAAGTGGATTAATAAAGTTAGATTCTACATTTCCAAAAGTAAATATTACTTTCTATGCAATATGGGAAGAGATTGAAGAATTAATGCTAAAATCTCAATTCATTACTATTGATTTTGTCGAGAACGAGATTAACGATTATGAAGGAGACCAAGATTTTCTTAAAAAATGGGTAAAAGAATGGAAAAGTAGATTTGTATTTCCAACTGATGAGGAAGTAATAAATACTGCCATTCCAATTGTCAATGAAGAATATAATACTGGATTCTTTGATTCTAAGAAACAGGCAATAGGTAAAGATGAGGCTGACCCATATCTAATTGCTTATTGTAAAGTTAATGGTTGTGTACTTATTACAAACGAGAATAAAAATAAACCAAACAAAATTCCTAAAGTGGCAGAAAAAAATGGAGTAAAATGTATTGATATTTATGAATTTCTTATAGAAAGAGAATTAAGAATGGAAAGAAAGAAAAAACAAAGAGAATAAATCATGAGCCTATTTCAAAACTCTGTACTAAATAAATATTTAAAAGGATTAGAAACTGTTATCGTTGATGAAGCTTGGCAAAAATATAAAGCACATTTCCATAACCTCGCTATTCAGGAAAATATCCGCAATTCAAAAGAAGAACAATATCAAGGCGAATTTCTGATCGACCTTTTTGTAAATGTATTGGGTTATGTTAAAAATCCTACACCTGATTTTAACTTAACTACTGAACTAAAAAACATTAAAGGTTCGAAAAAAACTGATGGTGCAATTCTTCAGGAAGAAAAGGCACTTGCAGTAATCGAACTTAAAGGAACAAATACAACAGATTTAAGCAAGGTAGAAACACAAGCCTTTGGTTATAAAAACAATCAACCTGCTTGTGTTTATGTTATTACTTCCAATTTCGAAAAACTTAGATTTTATATAAACAACGCAGTTGATTTTGAGGAATTTAATTTATTTAAGCTTACTAAAGAGCGTTTTGATATTCTTTGGCTTTGTTTGTCAGCTAAATATTTATTGAAAAATACAGCTAAACAAATCAAAGACGAATCATTATCTCAAGAAGAAAATGTTACCAAAAAACTATACAAAGATTATTCACTTTTTAGAACTGAAATTTTTGACAGTATTCAAAAGAAAAACCCGGAATACGACAAACTGACTTTATTTAAGAAAACTCAAAAATTACTCGACCGTTTTCTTTTTATCTTTTTTGCTGAAGACAAATTATTGCTTCCTCCGAATTCAATTGGTTCGATTATAAATCAATGGACCGACTTACGCGACAAATACGACGAATATCAACCACTATACAAGCGATTTAAAAAATATTTCGGTTATATGAATACCGGATACAAAGGAAAACAACACGATATTTTTGCATATAATGGCGGATTATTCGCTCCCGACGATATTTTGGATAATATAAAAATTGATGATGAACTATTATGCAAACATGCTCTTAAACTAAGTAATTATAATTTCGAAAGTGAAGTTGGCGTAAATATTCTCGGACACATTTTTGAACATTCGCTTAACGAAATAGAAGAAATACAATCGGGAATTGAAGAAACAGCTACGGATCAGAGTAAAAGCAAACGTAAAAAAGATGGTGTTTTTTACACTCCGAAATACATTACTAAATATATTGTTGACAATACAGTCGGTAAGCTTTGTGAAGAAAAAAAAGTTGAACTCGACATACATGATGCAGATTACGAAAAAGAAAGAAAAGGGCGACAAAAAGCTACTCTACAAAAGCTTACTAAAAAGCTCGAAGAATACCGAAAATGGCTTTTGCAACTTACAATTTGTGATCCTGCTTGTGGTAGCGGGGCATTTTTAAACCAGGCTTTGGAATTTTTAATAAGCGAGCATAATTATATCGACGAACTACAAGCTAAACTTTTTGGCGAATCATTAGTTTTGAGCGAAGTTGAAAATTCAATTTTAGAAAATAATCTTTTTGGTGTTGATATTAATGAAGAAAGTGTTGAAATTGCAAAACTATCGTTGTGGCTGCGTACAGCCCAAAAAGGCAGGAAACTAACAATCTTAAGTAATAATATTAAATGTGGGAATTCCCTGATTGATGACCCTGAAGTTGCTGGAGAAAAAGCATTTAACTGGAAACAGGAATTTCCTGATATTTTTAAAAATGGTGGCTTTGATGTGGTGATTGGTAATCCGCCGTATGTTAGAGTTCAAAATTTAGATTATTCCGTAATTGATTGGCTAAAGAGTAACATGATTTCTGCCTATAAACGTATAGACATTTCTATTTTATTTATCGAACAATCCTTAAAATTAATAAATGAAAAAGGAGTAATTAGTTTCATTACTTCAAATCAGTTTTTTAAAGCCGAATATGGAAGAAAAATTAGAGAATTAATTCATGGCAAACTTAAAAGAAATCTTGATTTTTCAAAAGTAACTGTATTTGAAGGCTTATCAACGTATGTCTCTATACTGAATTTCAGCAAAACTAATTCAGTAATTTTTGAATATACTGAAGTAGCAAATAAGGATGTTGTAGTAAATGAAATTAAGTGGGATACGTTTGATTTTTCTGACTATTCTGACGAATCATGGGAATTTAGCACAGATAAACCTTTAAAAGATAAGGTTTATAAAGATAGCCAGCTATTAGAGAATGTTGCTGATTTTACATATGGAATCATTACAGGTAATGATAATAGTTTTATTCTAAGTGCTGAAGAAGTAAAAAATTATAAGATTGAAAATGACATAATATTTCCATTTTTGAAGCCACAAAATTATAAGAGATATTGCATTCAAAACATTGATAAGTTTATCATATATCCTTATGATTCTGAAAACAATATTTTACCTGAAAATATATTAAATAGTAGATTTCCAAATGCATTTTTATTTCTACTTAATAACAAAGATATCTTAGAAAATCGTAAAGATAGTAGAACAACAATTAAAGAAAAAGGTATCGAATGGTATACAATAATGAGGAGAGTACCACCTAAGGAAATTAAAAAAGAAAAACTGATATTTTTTGATGTGGGTAATCATCCAAATTTTATTTATGATAATCGGTCTTTGAGTTTTGGAGGTGGAACAAGTCACTCAATATATTTCAAAAATGAACAAAATATTAAATTCATTTTAGGTGTGCTAAACTCAAAACTTTTGTCTTGGATAATTAGAGACGTATGTCCAATTAAAATGGGAGATGCAAGAAAATACGGATTAAGTTATATGAAGAGATTGCCTCTTAAATTTTATTCTAAAAGCTCAGAAGATTTTATTACACCATTTGTAAACAAAATAATTAATCTAAAAGAAGAACTTAATATCAAAGAAACTAAATTTCAAAGAATCATACTTAGAAAATTTGATTTAGATAAGTTATCCAAAAATCTTCAAAAATGGTATTATTTAACGTTCTCTGACTTTGTAAATGAACTTAAAAAGAAAAAGTTTAACCTAAGTTTATCTGAGGAAGCAGAGTGGGAAGATTATTTTAAAACTGAAAGAGAAAAAGCCCAATCCCTAATCTCAGAAATAAATAAAACCGATAAAGAAATAGACCAAATGGTTTATAAGCTTTATGGATTAACTGAAGAAGAAATAAAAATTGTGGAAGAAGCTTTATAACAAAATTTGCAAAAATTATTTAATTAACTTTGGCAATATTTTCTATAAAAGAAAAAGATTCTTAAGTCTATTTATTGTTAAAAATGAATGAAAATAATTTAAACAATCATTATTATACATCATTCTATACCACAAATTTTCAACCTCACAATTAAAAATAATGCAAAAAAAATATTACAAATATCAAAATATGTTTCCATATATTGAAACTATTTCATACCTTTGCATTTTTTTAAATAAATATGAAAGTAAAATTTGAAGTATTATTTCTTGAACAAGCAATTGAATTTGTTGAAACATTAGACTCAAAAACGAGAAATAAGATTTACTATAATATCGACAAAGCAAAATTGATAAACAACCCAAAACTGTTCAAGAAATTAGAAGGAGAAATTTGGGAATTTAGAACTAAATATAACGGAATTCAATATCGACTATTTGCTTTTTGGGATAAAACAGAAAGAACTTGGATATTCCGGTCATATTGTGCCACCTATTCCGGACATATTGTGCCACATAAAACAGATGTAATTTCTAGGCCAAATTTACACATTAATTTATAATTT
>Ga0222636_1000869_pt1 | contig 13376 bp, 10 predicted proteins | sample AntAcemetagen141_FD_179811 | JGI IMG/M metagenome (GOLD analysis project Ga0222636, IMG submission 179811) | Saline water microbial communities from Ace Lake, Antarctica - #141 | ecosystem: Environmental > Aquatic > Non-marine Saline and Alkaline > Saline | place: Antarctica: Ace Lake...
AAAAACCTTAAGGAATCGATCATTTCCGAGGGAGTTGTGTCCGGGACCATACAGATACCGGGAGATGCTCAACCTATTATTATCTTAGGTGAAACAGTAACGGGTGGATACAGAAAGATTGCAACGGTGATCTCTGCTGATCTCCCCCTTTTAGGGCAACTGAAACCCGGTGACAGGGTTAATTTCCGCAAAGTCTCCATGGATGAGGCATATCAGGCAGTCCAGGTAGGCTCAGGTTCCCAGGTGCTGGGCACTTGCAGTGACCCTTAGCTCATTCAGTTCACTATTACTTCTCCGGCCGCAGGAGTAATTGCTGCCCCGGACCAAAGCAGAGCCTGCGCACGATAAGCACTGCGAGAAGAGAGACGATGGCGGTGGAACCCACGAGCATAATCATAACAACGATCTGATAGCGTATTGCTAAAACCGGGTCGGCCCCTGCCAATATCTGGCCGGTCATCATCCCCGGAATAAAAACAACTCCAGCCGCCATCATGGAATTTATTGAAGGGATCATCCCCGCCCTCATGGCAGTTCTCACCATATCCTGACTCGCCTCCTGATAGTCCGCCCCTAAACAGAGCATCATCTCTACCTCCTGACGCCTTTTCCTCAGTTCCCCTAACAGGCGATCTAAGGAAATGGCCATGGCGTTCATGGAGTTGCCGATGAGCATTCCGGCTAAAGGGATGAAATACTGAGGTTTCCACCAGGGTTTGGCCCCCACCACCACACCGGTAACCAGAATAGAAACCAGGGAGTAGCTAATGACCATGGAGATCAGAATGGGCCAGAAAAAAGAGACCTGTTTTTCTTCCACACGGCCGCGGATGATCCGGGCGGCGAAAACAATCATAAACATAAACACGACAAGAACCAGCCAGGCAGAATTGAGATGAAAAATATACCTGAGGATATAGCCTAAGAGAAAAAGCTGTACAAAAGTGCGGAGCGCCCCCACCAGGAGATCCCGCTCTAATTTGAGGCCGTGGTATAGTGATGTAGCCCCGGCCGCGAGGATAAACACTAAGGCCAAGGCCAATTGGCCGGGGCCTATTTCTAAGAGTCCATGTTCCATGTAACCTCCCTGATCTGGCCTTCGGCCACTTCTATAAGCAGCGGTGTGATCAGACCAGTCTTTGGTTCTTTGTGGGTGACTGTTAACACGGTGAGCCCGGACTCCCTGTTCAATCGTTCAACCATGGCTTCCACAACCTGGCTGCTTTCCCTGTCGAGGGCACTGGTTGGTTCGTCTAACAACAGCACATCCGGTGAGAGCAGAAGTCCCCTGATAAAACAGAGCCGCTGAAGCTGGCCAAGGGAGAGGGTCAGGGCGTTATCACCAAGGCCCACACCCTGGAGTAGGAAATCGGCTAATAGCGTTTTGAGTCGCTCATCTTCCGGTTGTTCCAACTGGGCGTTATTCTTAAAGGAAAACGGCAGCAGGAGGTTATCTCGTACCGAGGCATCAATGACAGTGGGGGTTTGCTGAACGTATAAAACAGACCTGCGAAGAAGTGGGGGAGAATAGGAAGAAAGGGGACTGCCCTTGAACAGTATTTCCCCTGCCGACGGTTCTTCAAGTCGATTGATCAAACGGAGAAAGGTTGACTTTCCGGCGCCGGAGGGTCCTTGCACCAGATAGAAGCCCCCCTTCCTGATCTTAAGCGTAACCCCGGTAAAGAGCGGCGCTTCATGGGAAAAGGCAAAGGATACGCGGCAGAAATCAATTATGCTGCTGGCGGCCATGGTCTATCCGATCTCCTTTTCATTTTAAACCCCATCATTTTCAAACAATTCTCCGAAAAGCTCTCTGACCTTGCTCTTCGCCTCTGTCAACATCTCCATGCCCTGACCTGTAATGGAATAAACCCTTCTGATCTTCCCGTTTACAATTTCCTTTTCTGATTTCAAATAGCCCTTTTTCTCCATACGATGCAGCGTGGGATACAGGGTGCCGGGACTCAGCGCATAACCGTGCCTCCGGAGTTCTTCGATAATCCAGAGCCCGAAAATCTTCTCCTTAGACGCATGATACAGAATATGCAGCTTTATCAAGCCGGCAAAAATGTCTCTATCCATTTGAACAGCTCATCCTCAAAAGGTTCTATCGAATTGCGATAACGATATACGATAATAATATCCAGATTTACTCAAGTCAAGGAAAAAATGGGAACCTACATTACTCTCGACAACTCCCTTAGGATCATCTAATATCGTAGCCGTTCACGGCTTGAAACTTGAAATTGGAAATTAGTCCCGCGGGGCGGGATTGGGGAAAGATAAAACGAGTTTACGAGTTGGATGTCTACAAACTGGCGGAAGAATTATGGCCGTTTACGGCTTCCCTGATGAAAAATGGTGTTTCTCGGCTCGCGAATAGTTTGTAGGTTTTCTTTGCGGCTTTGTTTACCACGCCTGCCCCGTAGCTCCGGCAGATGGTACTGGGGCGCATTTGTGTAAGATTTTTTCGGTTCCGGCTTACCCGGCTTAGCACTTATTTGTTCAAATCACATCATTGTTTGCATATGATTTTTGCCATAGCGAGATCGAACATTTAAGAACTCTATCGATTCTAATAGAAAAGACAGCGCGAAGCGATACCACAAATAGTCAATATTCAATAGTCAATATTCAATTTTATTCCGGTTCACCCAGCTTAAGAACGAGGATAAAATCATGAGGATTATAGATCTGCGATCAGACACCATTACCCGGCCAACCCCGGCCATGCGCAGGGCCATGGCAGATGCGGAGGTTGGGGACGACGTATTTGGAGAGGATCCCACGGTGAACAGATTGGAGGAGATGGCCGCCAAACGCCTTGGTAAAGGAGCGGCCCTCTTTGTCGCCAGTGGGACCATGGCCAACCTTGTTAGCCTGTTAGTTCATTGTGGTCGTGGTGATGAGGTTATTTTGGGTGACAGATCTCACACGTTTTTCTACGAGCAAGGCGGATGTGCCGGCCTCGGAGGAATTCATCCCCGTACTCTCCCCAATAAACCGGACGGCACACTCGGTCTTCGTGCTATAGAAGAAGCAATCCGACCGGACAATATTCACTTCCCGAGGACACGACTGATCGTTCTTGAAAACACACACAACAGGTGCAGCGGGAGTCCTCTAACTCCTCAATATATGAAAGATGTGGGGGAAATCGCGCGCCGTAACATGGTCAAGGTGCACGTGGACGGCGCCCGTATTTTCAACGCCGCTATTTCATTAGGTGTTGATGCATCTGAACTCGTTTCAGAAGCAGATTCGGTCTCCTTTTGCCTGAGCAAGGGCCTGGCCGCACCGGTCGGGTCAGTGGTGTGCGGCGGCCGTGATTTTATTGAAGAGGCTCGGCGTGCGCGAAAAGTATTAGGTGGTGGCATGCGTCAGGCGGGTATCTTGGCCGCTGCCGGTATCGTTGCACTTACTGAGATGGTTGAGCGTTTGGCAGAAGATCACGACAACGCCCGGCGATTGGCAGAAGGCCTGGCAGGAGTAGAAGGCTTGTCTGTTGATCCTGAAAGCGTTAAGACCAATATCGTGTACATTAATACTACTCACAACGATGTTTCATCAAATGATCTGGCAGATCGGCTTGGCCGGGAAGGTGTACTCCTCTTGCCTACCGGACCGAGGCAGATGAGAGCGGTTTCCAATTATCACATTTCCGCGGATGACGTGGAGTATGCGGTGGGGGTGATCCGTCATGAAATCAACAATAGCTAATAAGCTGTGGTTCAGTTTTTGGATGTTGATTGCTGTTCTAACCATTTGTGGGGTTATCTCTTACTGGCAGATCCATGGGATTAATAGAGTAATTGAGCAGTTCGTACAGGTGAGAGTCCCTCTTCAAGAGGTAATCTTAGAGATGGAAATAAATATGGGAAACACCTCCAGGGCAGTGATGGGCTATGTCATGGAGAGGGACCCCTCCCATGTAAAATGGCTGCATGATTGCGAGAAGGAGTTCGAAGGTCTTGTTTCTGACTTTGGCAAATTAGCCGAGACCGAGGAGGAGAAACGGTTTCACAGAGAAGGATCTCTGTTTTTTGAGCAATTCCGGAAACTCTGCCACGATATCGTAGCCCTTGTGAACGAACAACACGATGCACAACGGGTTTTCAGAGAAGCCGCCAGAGGGATCGATGAATCGATTGATAAAGCACTCGAAGGAGTCATCAGTAAGAATCCGAGTTGGACCAAGACAAAGGGAGAAGTCTCCCTCAATATGCAAATCTGTTCTCATGAGGTCTTTGCAACAATAGAGCGATATCTAATTCAGCACACCGGCTTTCAGCGGGAAGCCGTGAAAAGCGCAGAACAGGCCTTCAGTGAATTCAGGAAGATGTACAGCAAAACCGGTCTTTCTGATGAAGAGAGCCATGCTCTCAGGCTAATCGACAGGGACTATAATCATGCCATTAAGGTCGGATATGATGCCATGTCAGTCACAGATCAGTTATATGTGAAACTCGACCGGTTTCGAGACGATCTCACGAAAATAGATAAGGTTCTGAATAAAGACATCCAGCCCCTGATACATGCAAACACAGTCAGGGCTGCTGAGGATTCTAAGCGGTCAGTCTCCATAGCCTCAGCAATAACGCTGACCATGGTGATTTCAGCCCTCATTATTATGGGGCTGGTAACATGGATTACAACCAAAGGGATCATTGCATCTGTACGCAGGTTGAAAGAAGGTTCCGACGAATTCGGCAGGGGAGTTCTTGACCATAAAATTGATGTAAGAACCAAAGATGAACTTAGTGAACTGGCCACAGCCTTCAACCAGATGGCGGAAAAGAGGAAAAAAGCAGAGGACGAATTGAAAGAAAGCTCTGAAAAAATAAAGCTGTTTGCCTATTCGGTTTCACATGATCTTAAGAGCCCGGCTATGGGAATCTACGGGTTGACAAGGCTTATGTATAAAAATTACGGCGATATCCTTGGGGAGAAAGGGAAGACCCATTGTGAGCAAATCTTAAAGGCTTCAGGGCAGATTGGGGCTCTTGTTGAGGAAATCAACGTTTACATATCAACCAAGGAAGCTCCCCTTTCTATTGAAAACATCAAAATTGAAGAGGTCTTAGAGGTGGTCAAAGTAGAAGTTATGGCCCGGCTTGCGGATCGTCAAATAGCCTGGTCTCAGCCTGAAAATCTGCCCGAAATCAAGGTAGATAAATTGTCCATTATCAGGGTAATAAGAAATCTGGTGGATAATGCCATTAAATATGGCGGCGATGACTTGAGAGAAATTAAAATAGGATACAGGGAGTCGGATGAAACCCATATTCTTTCAGTAACAGATGATGGCATCGGTCTGAAGGCAGAAGATTCAGAAGAGATCTTTGAGATGTTCAAACGAAAGAAGACTTCCAAAGGGATTCAGGGAACAGGTCTGGGGTTAGCGATAGTAAAAGAAATCGTAGAACGGCATGGCGGAAAGGTGTGGATTGAACCAGACGCAGAGAAAGGGACGACCTTTAGCATATCCATCTCAAAACATCTTTGAGCTAACCCCAACGTTGCAACTAAGGGGCTAACGCTGTATGCCCACCCTTTTGACGATAACCGTCCCCTTACTTCTTGTCAGTGAACTAGCGTATGAGATTGATGATTGGGTTGTATATGAAGAATTCCATCCGCCGGAAAGGGTTACCTGTTTGGATGTGCTTAGCGTGACATTTTCGCTGTAATTTCCCTGGAGTATTTTTATGGTGGTCCCGGTGCTGGCAGCGTTTACCGCTGCTTGGATGGTGGTATAGCAAGGCGTATTACCGCCGCATGAGCCGGAGCTATCAACATAAATGGTCGTGCCTGTAGAAGCTGTAGCGATACCAACGGCAGGGTCTCCGTACAGGTTAAAATCAAATAGATTCATCCAAGAAGAACCACTCGACCACATAATAGTGCTGTTAGCACCCATGTCGATTTTGGTATCGTAGAGGGCCACAGATGCCCTTTTGCTGTTAGCAGCTAATTGTTGTCCATAGTAATAACCGATACTGGCATTATCGCAGTAGTATTTGAACGAGGTAGACCATGACGCATTAGAAGCATACCAACTCACCCTGCTGGCACATGTAGTAGTGATTCCGCCGTTATACAGCACCGCTGCTCCCAGGTTACTTGAGTTTTCCGGATAACCATTAGTGCAGGAGCACATATATACATGCGACGGATAACTATTGTTCAGTGAGGCGGCGTCAAAGCTATCGAATAGCGTGTAACTCGTTCCGGGATGACACCCACTGTATCCAATATAAGCACCGGTTTCGCTCCCATGACCCCACCACCATACCATTCCATAGGTATTATTGCTCCATCTGGCTGCTGTAGCACCGTCCAGCAGCTCTTCATCGCTGCTAAAAATCGAATTGGCGGCAGCGCAACCGGTCCCCTGTTGGTACAAGGTGTAGTTTGAATAGCTGTTTGGGGTCAGATAGTTGGTTGTCATCGCCTCGGAGAGGTAAGCCCCGTCTGTGGAGGCATCTGAAAAACTCATCGGCAGCAGCGCATTTTTTCTCCACGTAATACTTGTTGCACCCCCGTAGCTAATTGTCTTTGTCAAAACTGAATCCAAATCAGTAACGCCTGAGTAAACCGGAATCCTTCCCACATAAACCTCATTTGCAAAGTCGACGCCACCTGTGCCTCTGTCTCCGTTATATTCCCCAAAATACCCATTACCGTTGAGATCCCAGTTCCCGGTTAGATCCGCATAAAAATAATCGGTTGGGGACTCTCTATCGGTTGAGGAATCACTTCTTGGCCAGCACATCTTCATCGGTACATCCCCCACCGAGTCACTGGCACTGCTCGGATCATCCGGGTCAGGATCCCCTATTAACAAGACATATACAATTCCATAGCTGCTGTAATTATTTATCAGCCACTGCCTTATCTTTTCGGCAGTGCCGTTTGGGGATTGCCCGGTCAACCCCCCGTATTCATCTTCCGTTATGACCAACGGGGAGTATCCTTTGCCTGAGAGGTAAGTGACAAAATCACTGAGCTTGCTGCTGCTGCTTTCAATCGTATTTGTTGTGATGATAAGATAGTCATATGTGGCAGATGGTGCAGGTGTTGTTTTCAGCGGTTTGTACCATTCCTTGCCTTGCTGATAGTTTTCAAACAGTTCCTTTGCCCTTTCCTCCATTGCCTTATCCTCAAGCTCGGTTTTTGGAACGGAACTCCGAGCTGATCTATCATAAATAATCTTTATTTCCACTTCAGGTATGTAAGTCAGATCTTTAGTCACCGGATTGTATTGAAAGGGTGTATACTTGACATTTATGAATTTCCATTTCCTCATCTGCGAAAACCCTAAATATTCAATGGCTTCCACTGGGTAATATTCGCTGTTTGAGTAAATGCTGACCTTGCTCCCAAGAACCATCCGATCATCGTGCCGGGTTGCCATGGGCGGCAATTCCCTAATATCAAATTGTCCAAGATCTATTATGGTTTTAATGGAATATTCGACCCTTATACTCTCTCCTACAACATCAGCGGGTACCACAAAACGAAAAATGTTACATGGTAGATCAGGGTAACCCGGCACACCATATGAATAGTACCCCTTAATCAACACATGGGTGAAACCTTCATCAGTCAACTCCATTCGATAATTGGGCGCCTTCAATGAATGGACCTGCCCACCATACAGACTTGTAGGTAGGAGAAGAATGAGGAAACAAACAAATGCAACCCAAAGCATATCCTTTTTTTTCATAATCATCTCCCTCGACCAAATTTCAGTTATCGGAAGGCTTCAACTTGTTCGGCTCAGCCAAAAGGTCTTCTTTAGGCCTTAGTCTGCTTTGGAGTTCCGCAACTTTCTCCGACAACTCGCCTATGGTTTTCTGCTGTTTCTGTGTAATTTCTTTCTGTTCTCGAATAAGTTTCTGCTGTTCCTGAACCACCTTTGTCAGGACAGCAACAACGTCCATGGAACTCATTCCTTTTCTATCTTTCGATGCCACGATATCAGGTACATCTTCCGAAATGAACCCTACGTGCCTTTCTTTTGAATCCGCCTTGTAGGCAAACTCGACCGGATTGAGTTTTGTTAAAGCATCCATGGCTTTTTGTGTGGAAAGTTCTTTTATATCTTTCTTGTATTCCCTGCTCGATGCATTGGTCCACACGCCACCAGTTGAGACATAGGCACCGCTTCCCATTTGTAGCGGGTACGAAGGACTGCTGGTTCCCATGCCGACGTTGCCGCCAAACGGTGCAAGAACAAAGTTTTTGTAAGCAACACCTTCCTGGAGGGCAAAGATTTCCACATATTCCATAGTAGCTCCGGTATTCCACCCGAAATAGATTCTCTTGGGATTAGTCGCGGCCTTGTCTGTGATGACAATTCCCCTGTTACCAATATTCTGCCCGAGGACAAACGGTGCAGCGCCCACTCCTGATGCACCATTGGTATAAAGCCTGGAAGCAATTGTGGTAGCACCACTATCTTCCACCTTAAAAGTTGTTGTCCCACCACTGTCTTCCACAACCAGCGCTCCGGTGGTTGCAGGAATGGTGGTTGTCGTTGTGGTGGTAGCGGAAGTGGTTGTTGTTGTAGTGGTGGCAGCGGTGGTTGTAGTGGTCGTCGCGCCGCTGCACTGGGAACAATTATAAGCGCCGCTCGTCCCGCAACCTGGGGAACAACACGCCCCCCCGGATGGCGGGCATATCGTAACCGTGTAAGAAGATGTGCCATTCACGGTTATTGATCCTGATCCTGTCAAACTGCAACCGCTGACAGAATAGGAGTATGTGCCTGCAGGAACCCCGGTCCATCCAACGTTTCTGTCACAGTTCAACGTACTGGAGTGGGTTTGACCGCCAAAGATGACAGTCATTGAAGAACAACTTGCTTCCAGACAAAAAGTGACGGTGGATGCTGCCAACGCTTGTAAATGAAAAACCGATAGGGTCAATATTATCGCAAACACGACGCTTAAAGTGGTCTTTTTAAACATTATAAATACCTCCGTGGTTGTTAAGTATCAGCCTTCTTGACCACCAGGGTAGCTACTCCAGTCTTTTCCCCAGCATTGTAATAACCTGATAAACCCTTATTTGCTATTCCTATCCTTTGTTCTGTCAGAAATGCGCTCTAAGGTAATGCTGACCTCTTTTTGATCAGAGGAAGTGTAATTTTTCATTTTTCTTGCCTCATCTGGGGATATCTGTTTGTAGGACCCCGGAGGTGGGTTATAATAGCTGATGTCCTTATTGCATTTCTCTTGAGCTAAGACAGGGGTCGCAATAAAACTTATGGCAATTAGACCTGTCATCAGAATTTTTATTGCTTTCATGATTTCCTCTCCTTTTTTGTGGTCAATGAATTATCCATCAACGGTTTCTCTCCAAATAAAACAAAAACCCCACCTCTTGATTCAAGAAATGGGGCATAGAGTTTACAGCCATGGCAACCCTCTTTTTTGTGGTTGTGTCTTTCAGTTTTCGGGAAATATAGCGATATCGAGCAATAATACTCAAATGTTTTTGAGAAGTCAATGTTTTTTGAGTATGGGCGAGACAGTGCTCAGGATGGCCAGACGTAGTGAATGCCGTGGAAAGGGTTAAAACAACCCCATTTTAAGGCCGGTTGTGGGGTATAGTGCGGGGTACGCTAATTAAGGTCAATAATATATTTAGCCTATTGCAGAACTACATTTTCAATTTCAACGGGTCCACTCATGCCGGTAATGGTTAGGGAGTTTATGACCGTGTCGGATGACTGCGTCGTGAACGTGGAGTCCCATCCTCCCTGTAGAATTAAGTCATTATCCGTATCTATAATAAGGCCTTCATCATAGACCTCTTCTGCTATCTTGATGATGGTCTCAGAACTTACAGTATCTATTGCCTCCTGTATCGTGGTATAGCATGGTATATTCCCCCCGCATGAGCCAGTAGATTCAACGTAAATAATGGTCGTGCTGAAAGTCTTATCATTACCGTAAGAGGTCCCCATGCTGTTAACAGCCGCAAGTCGATAATGGTAGGTTGTATTTGGGGCGAGGTCGCTTATAGAGGCACTGACCGAGACAGCGCTTGTTCCTGATCCGGCACTCGTGCTTGTCGTGCTTGTTCCATAGCTTGTAGTAGTTCCATATTCGAAGTAATAGGTAGTGCTTACCCCATTTGGGTTGACTGTCCCGTTCAGCGTGGCGGAATTAGAGGATACAGACGTGGCGGAGTTTGTCGTCAAAGTAGGCAGATCCGGATATTCAAACCTCACCACTCTCCCTGAAAACTTGTATTCTCCTACCCACAATCTGTCATTGAGAAACGCGAGACCTGCGGGCCAGAAAAGGCTGTCCTTGCCAATGGCAGGCGCTGTGCTGCTCAAATCCTCCTGCCCGAGAACAACATCAGGGTCATTGCCATTGATGGCATCTTCGGTTGACTCCCACCCTAAGACTCTATTACGTCCCGTATCAGCTATAAAGAAATGGTCTTCAGCAATGAGAGCGCTTTGTGGTAGATTTAACGTGTAAGAAGCACCTGATCCCGGGATCTCAGCAATTGGAGAAGAGGATGAGGAGAGGCCGTCAACACCATATATCTCTATCTTGCTATCAATACAAAAGGCAACCGTCAGGTAATTTCCATCACTTGAGAGCCTTCCAGGGCCGCTTATATCGAGTGAAAAAAGGGGAGAAGAAGATGCATCCGGCAAGGCATCCCAGACATACAGTTTTCCGGCACTATTATCTGCAACATACAGGTACTTATCATCAAGGGCAATTCCATGGATATCCTGAAAAGATACGGTACCAATTCCGCCATCGAACGTTATGTCGGCAGGGTTCCCGGTTAAAGGGAGGGTAGTCCATATCTGTATCTTTTGCCTTCCTGCAATAGCAAAAATGCTGTTATGAAGGGCATTATCCCAGGGTGCAAAATCACCAAGATCATATACGGTGTCAGGATAGGTTCCGCTTTGAGACGGTATGGATTTCCAGACATATAGTTTTTTGTCGAAATCAGAACTTACAAAGAGGTTCGAGCCGTTTGTTGCAGGCATGCCGTTCGTTATGATGTAGTTTGTATCGAGTGTATTTGTGTCTATGTCCGGGGCGCCAATGGCAAAATCGGGGCACTTTGTGGAGGAGGTTGGCACCGAGTTAAATGCCACGACTTTATTACTGTTGTAAAGGGAGGCATAGAGCTTTCCGGAGGATGTTACCACAAGGCCCGAACCATCTCCGTCATTAAAGTAGTAACCTGTTTCGTCACACGGACCAAAATTCCCCCCCACAAAGAGATCGGGATCTGATACTGATATGGGAACCGAATTCCATATTGCAATACCTGGCGATGCAACGGTAATGAATTTACCATCACTTGTCATTACCCCTCCCCACATCATCTGTCTGTCATCTTGTGGGTTTGCCATAAAAAAATCATACGGCGGATTATCGGTCGTGGGGAATGAATTCCAAAAAAAGTTGCCGACGACTGTTGATTGTCCTACTGGATTGTGATCCCCGATCACGAGATAAGTTTCTCCATCAGTTCCTATGGTTCTCGGAGTACCAAAACGGTCTGTGCCATCAGATGGGCTCTTTCCCTTCAGGTATAAATCTGCCTTCTGGTTGTTAGCAGTTGGAAATGTATTCCAGATGAGAACAGCGCAATGCATCGTCTCTGTACTTGTAGCAATGAGCTTTGTCCCATTGGTCCATACTGCCCATGGCCATTCCAGGTTCTCCTTCGGGTCTGCCCGATTGTTAAATTCTATCGAAAGGTCGGCTGCCTGGGCGTTTGAGGTTGGGAAGGTGTTCCAGATGAGGAGCCTGTCATTATAGGTATCTGCCACAATCACCTTTCCATCGGCTGTTGCAACCGATACGGGCCAGTTAAGCCCGGTCATGCCTGTTCCAGGGTTGTTTGTCGTAAAGTTCCCCTGCCCGAGGACCAGGTCAGGGGCCACATTTCCTCCAGGGAGGGTGTTCCAGATAAGTATGCGGTTGTTGCGGGTGTCCGCAAGCAGGAGCCTTGTATCGTCAGTGGTTATATTCATAGGGTGGTTGAACAGGAGCGCACCTCCGGTATTATTAAAATCTATGCCGCTTAGCAAAATATCGGCACCCTGCCCGGTGGCAAACCATGCAAACACAGCCCTACTGTCAAAGACTAATATTTGGGCGAATATTGCAATGACAAACGAAAATTTCAGCAAGGTCGATCTCATATTATCCCCCCTTTTGTTTTGCTTCCAGCAAATAATCGATATATCCTTTCTGGGTGACTGATGTTCCAGAAACATACGAAGTACCATAACGGAAAGTCTCTTCCATCACCTTAAACCGGATCGGATACTGCCGATTGTTTAGGGTTTAAGGCACCTTGTCCAATCTTGCTCCGGCCTGAAGTTCAACAACTTTTTCACGCAATTCACTTATTGCCCTTTGTTGCTCCTGAACTACCTTAGTCAAGACCGCAACAACGTCCATGGAGCTCATTCCTTTTCTATCCTTTGATGCCACAAGCTCAGGCGCATCCTCTGCGATAAATCCCACATGCTTTTCTTGTGAGTCAGCCTTATAGGCGAATTCGACCGGCTTGAGCTGTGTTAGTGTATCCATTGCCTTCTCTGCTGTAAGCTGTTTAACGGCTGTCTTGTATTCTCGGCTGGATGCATTGGTCCAGACTCCTCCCGATGAAACATAGGCACCGCTTGCCATCTGCAGGGGGTGTGAAGGACTCGTGGTGCCGATGCCGACGTTGCCAGCATCTGGATTTAGAATCAGATTCTTATATCCCACACCTTCTTGAAGTCCAAATATCTCAGCATACTCGTGAGTTGCCCCCACATTCCAACCGAAATAGATTCTTTTGGGATTAGTCGCTGCCTTGTCCGTGATGACAATTCCCCGGTTAAGAACATCCTGTCCGAGGACATACGGTGCAGAACCCACCCCTGATGCACCATTGGTATAAAGCCTGGAAGCAGTTGTGGTGGCCCCATTGTCTTCCACCTTGAAAGTCGTTGTCCCGTTTCCATCCTTGATAATCAATTTGTCAGCACCCAGTGCAAAAACGGGTATGGCGATTGAAATAAAAACCGCCAGTAAAATGGCCAATAAACTTTCTCTTGCTTTTTCCATGATGTCTCCTCCTTTTGGTTGTTAATCCCTCAGTATTGGTTAATCGTTTAATACGTTTAGTCGACCTGGTGCAGGACTACTTTATCAACTTCAACAGTTCCGCTCGTGCCGGTAATGGTTAATGAGTTGAAGACTGTGTTGGATGACTGGGTCGTGAACGTGGAATCCCATCCTCCCTGTAGAATTAGGTCATTCGCTGTATCTATAATAAGGCCTTCATCATAGATCTCTTCTGCTATCCTGATGATGGCCCCAGAG
>Ga0222636_1000871_pt1 | contig 13323 bp, 11 predicted proteins | sample AntAcemetagen141_FD_179811 | JGI IMG/M metagenome (GOLD analysis project Ga0222636, IMG submission 179811) | Saline water microbial communities from Ace Lake, Antarctica - #141 | ecosystem: Environmental > Aquatic > Non-marine Saline and Alkaline > Saline | place: Antarctica: Ace Lake...
TCTTCCTTTCAGTTAGTGAATTTGTCATCACCAACAAGAAGAACTGAAATGGCTCACCTTTTCAACCCCTAAGTTCATGCGGAACTGGGCGAAGAGTTGAATTTACAGAAAAGAAGTTACACTACCCAGTAGCAGCGATCAGATGACCCGTCATTTGGATATTGTCCCCACTCTGTTGCCGCTGTTGAGAGTGACCAATCCTTCCGAAGATTATTCACTCATTAAGTAATATCAAGTCTTTTTGACTTGATATTGTGTCTGGTGTTGAGGTCAAAATTGAAACATTCCCCAGGTTGACCGAAAGTCCTAACCTAAAAGTAAGTGCTGCTGCGTGAATCCAAGGTAAAGTAATTTAATGATCTGCGGGCACGCGGACATGAATGTGATCTGTCCGGTAAAGATTTTCGGGGTCTTGTTCTGCGAGGCATGGATGTGGATGGGATTGATTTTTCAAATAGTTATTTCAGGCAGACAGATCTCAGGGGGCTTAACCTGACAAGCTGTAATCTGGAGGGCGCCAGCATTCACGGTGTACGAATGTCAGGCGCGTATTTTCCCAAAGAACTCAGTTCGATGGAGATTCAGCTATCCAGCATGCATGGTACGCGTATGCGTTATAATGTTTAGGATGGTCTGAAGCTTTATCCTGAAAAATGTTGTAACTGCGGGCCGTTGTATTTTAAGAAAAAAGTTATTGCCCGGTATTTAGAAGTTAAGACTTATATTTTATTCTGTCAAATCCTCTTCTTTGATCTCAGAAAGATTAATATTTCTGTTCCCGGATGATTTGTCTCCGGGGCGCGGTTCTTTTTTGCAGTTATTGATTGTTGTATCGTTTACTGTTTCATCAGGTGCTGCACTGCCGTCTTTGTTAATAAACAGCTCGTTATTTTTTGATATATATATGCTTGTGCCTGCGGGGAGAGACCGGAAATATTTTGTGCTGTATTTTTCGGAATTCTCTTTCATGATGTGAAGTGCTTCTCCCATGTCTTTTGTTCGTATCATCAGTACTCTCATAGGATTCGGGTGTTTTTTTGATATTTTACCCACAAATAGCCGCTTTTGAGTTTGATGGGCGATTTGTTTAGTGCAGGATGATGACGTTTTACCGGTTGAAAAAGCAGGCGGTCTGCACCCGGCTATACTGATTGTAACAACGATCAGAAAAAATGCTTGAATTAATTTTGCCATTGTCTCTCCCGTGGGTTAAAACCTCCGGATCTTCCGACAGTCTCAATAGTTACTACCGTCGAATAACGATTAATAAATATTTTGTTGCTGTTATGTGAAAATTGACCTTTCAGGATTTCTTTTTTGTTTTTTTGCTTTTGTTTAAATATTTGTCGAGTTCAACTGGGGTTGAGATCATTTTATCATACCATTTGCCATAACGTTAGTATTCAGGGGGCATGTGGTTTCTGCATATGTCTGATCTTTTTTCGTATATAGTACATTTGTTTTTTTTGTCAAGGTAAATGCATCTTCCCTTAATAAGTGCATACCATCTTCTGTTTCTTATAAAGACTTTAACCGTGTAAAATGAAGATGCCATCTGAGCACCTCTTTTTCATTTTTTGTTCTGGACCGGCTAATCATAAAAGATAGATCATGGCAGCAGTCTGCAGAACATTCATTGCATTTATCGCGGGATTCTTTTTTATTTTGTTTTTTTGTCATTGTGATTTTCAATAAAAGTTAGAAATATTTAATTTTTACATTCTATGTTCAGCCTGTTTTTGTGCCGATTATATCGGCGGACTTATTTTAAGCTGTTTTGATGTTTTAAAAGATTGGCAAGGCTTACTGTGCCTAAAATAAGGAAGGTAAGTCCTGAAAATAAAAGACCGTCTCTAATCGAAGACCTGTCACTGATATGTCCGGCAATGGGGCCGATGACTGAGAAGATCAGGCGGGTCAGTAAGACCCTGATGGATAGAACCGTCGCGCGTCTTTCGGAGGGTATCTGAACGTTGATGCGGTTTGTAAAAACAGGCAGGGTAAATCCTCTTGCAAAGTAGAAAAAAATAAATAAAATAAAAGCCCATTTGAAATACAAAAAAGATAAAGAAAAATATCCGGCAATTACCAGGATGATCGGGATGCCGAATGAAATTTTATTTCCAAGAATATTTCTAATCTTATGTGCTGAAAGAGAGGCTGTGCCCACTGACAGATTAAGAACTGTCCAGACAAGCCCGAACATCACAAGCGGAATGCCGCTCATCTTTAGATAGGGTTGTACAAACCAGACAATGTTCAGGGTGGCTGCAAGTATTACGGCATTACAGGTAATGAGCCAAAAAAGAGGGGGGGCGGCAAAGGTCTCGCAGATGATATTATAAAAAGCCTTATAGGTCATACGGGGTTTTAGGCTTTGCTGGGTCTTGGGTTCTATAATGCTCAAAGCTGTCGGAATGGAAAGTGCTATTATTCCGGTTTCGATATAAAAATTAAGACGCAGGCTGTATACAGCAATAATTCCGCCCAGAATTGCCGCAATGGTTTCTGAAAAATTTGCAGTTGTACCTAAACGGCCCTGCCTTTTAGTGAAGTCCTGTTCTTTTTCTGCTTCAAGCAGGGTATCATAAAGGAGCGCTGAATCTGTTCCTGAAATAAACGTGTAGCCGAAGCCGAGAATCATTTCGGCGCACAGAAATCCAAAAAAAGAATGTGACAGCGAATAGACAATAAATCCGATTGTGCAGAGAACTGAACCGGCAACAAGAGAATTTCGTCTGCCGATGGTGTCAGAAAAATATCCGGAAGGAACTTCAAAAATAACAATCGTAAGAGAATAAAGGGCCTGCAGTACCATGATGTCCTGCATCGAAAGGCCGTTTTCTTTGTAAAAAAGGACAATAACCGGCATGATGAGCATGAACCAGCGGAAAGCTTGGATCAGGTTCAGTTTCCAGATGTTTGAAAGGATCTGGGCCGGAGTTTTTTCTGATCGCATAACTTTGATAATTTACAGGATACCGATGATTTAATCTATAAAAAAAGCCGCTGCGTTTGTTATAGCAGCGGCTTTTGCTTGTGGCTTTTAATGGGTGCAATTATGTTTTTAACTGTTCAAAACAGGCTTTGCCTTTTGTAGAAAACTGTTTCTGGAATTTCCTATTTCTCCCAGCGCAGCCAGGGCACGCCTTTGGGCATATTCATGTAAGTCATTCGTTCCGGTTTAACAACAATCACCCGGGCGGTGACTGCCCGCTTAACAATGTTTTCCAGCGGCTTTACCGCTTCGTACCAGTCTTCCAGAAAACTTTTCATCTTTATCATGCCCGTTATAAATTTGGGATGCGGAGCTTTATACACTGAGGCAGCTCCGTCAATGGTAAGGCCGTATTCGGATTCTATAGTGCCAGCTGTAAAGCCAATGGATACGGATACTTTATTAGAGTCTGCCAGGTTAACAAACTTTTCACCGCCGGCACTGGCAATAATAATATCCAGCCCGTCACTTACGTAGTCCAGTAAGGTCTGACGCGGTGAGCCTTCCGGGGTGACTGTTGCCAGAGACAGGCACTGGGGCTGTTTTAAAAAGTCTTTGAGCTCTGTTTCCAGCTCTTTTTTGTTTAGATCTCTAACTGGGGTGCCCAACTTATTTAGAAAATATATGGCCTGTTCATGCTGTTCTTTAAAGGTTAATCCGGGTTCATTTATCTTTGCCATTTTCTCTCCCTATGTCATTAAGCGTTTTTTTTAAATTTAATTGTTTCATTGTAGTTTTTGATCCGGATGCTTTGTTTTGGTGCTTATTAAACTATAGAATTCAAAATAATAAATCCATATACAAAGTCACTGTAGTTATGAATGCAGCGGCTTTTTTATAGGGTCATAAAATAAAAACGGTTGTTGTAAGCATTTCTTCATCTTTAGGCATTTAAGGCTGGCTCATCGTAAAGGTCTCAATAATCTCACCAAAAATAGTTATCGCTTCCAGGGTGAGCTGATCCCCATCAATTGAAATTGTTGTAAAATGAAACTCCTTGGCAAACTTCTCAACATAATCAGGTAGTGGATCGATTGGATCATAAAGTCCGGAAAGTCCACCGGCACCCGCAGTTGTTACATGGTGAACGCCGTTGACCGAAGCGCGTGCATAATAATGTGAATGACCGTAAAATACCATCGCTACGCCGTATTTCTCGCAAAGCGGCTGTATGACGGCGCGAACATCAAGGTTTTCTTTATAGTTACCCCCTGCCCCGTAGGCGGGTTCATGGATTACCAGGAACGTCCAGGGTTTATCCGTTGAAGACAGATCAACCTCGAGCCACTGGGCCTGTTGATCGGACATAACTCCGGCAATGCCGTTTAGCCCACCGTCGTAGTTGTCTAACATGACAATATGGGCAGGGCCGTAATCAAAAGACCAGTATTGCGCTGCCGGATCGACATATGGAAAGGGGAAATATTTTATAAACTGTTTAATTCCAATAAAACCGGAGGATATATCCTCTTCACTGGCTCCGAAGCTATACGTTTCATGATTTCCAACGATAGGCTGATAGGCAATTTCTGAAACAAGCTGGCGCACATTTGGATCATAGACCTGATTGAGAATTCCATGGTCCCAGTTAAAGGTTGTTCCCGAAAGCACAATATCGCCGATTTCCAGGGCCATGGTCTGCCATGAGGGGTCCTCCTCATACATGGCTATCATATCGCCGGCAAGTGGGTTATGAGTAGGGTTGCCTGATTTACCGTCCCAGTAATAGTCGCCGTAAACGAAAAAATTAACATTTTCAGCATCTTTTGCCGGTGCTGCAACAAAAGAACCTGTGCGCTCAATGTTGCCCATGGATATTTTGTAATAATATTTTGCCCCTGGATTTAAACTGCTTAGTGTGGCATTGTAAAAGTAGGAATCCTCTTGGTCGGCAGTTATTTTCTTTTGAGAAGTCAGATTGTCTGGATTGTTTCCCCAATTGATCGTACAGGAATCAAGAGGTTTAATCGCTACATTCCTTCCTTCAATGGTGGAATTGTCCTCAAGCTGCCAGAGAATATGCATTTCAGTCGGTTCGCCATAATATAAGACCCAGGGACCTTTCCGAACCGCTTGATTGATTGCCGACCAAGGGAGACAGCTGCCAAGCAGCAAGATAGCAATAAAAATAGCCGCACCTCTCTGACCTGAGAAGAATTTGTTATTTCTATTCATTTTCCACTCCTCTTTGTTGGTAAAAATTTATTTGATATAAGCATTTTTACTTGTATTTGCTTATGACACATTACCCCGGCTTAATAATAAAAAGGGTGCTGTAAAAATTAAGCACCCTTTTTGATCGGATTTGAAGGTTTACATAAACTATAGCTTAATATTGAGCTCTTTAAACAGGTCCCGGCTCTGGTAGTAGGGGTCTTTTAGCCTTGCCATGAATTTTTCTTCTGTAAGCCAGTTGATTTCAGCACCGTGTTCCGTGTTTTTCAACACTTCTTTGGCCAGAAAGTCGGTAACCGTTTCAACGGTGTCGGCACCCACATTAAAGCCCTTGATCATCGCGTCGTGACCCTCTTTGGGTGAAGAGCGTATGACTTTAAGAATGAAGTCGGTGATAACGGTTCCGGGCATAAGCGCGCCCACGGTAATGGGGAGTTCTTTGGTTTCCTCTATCAGGCATTCTGTAATGTACCGTACAGCCCGCTTGGTCGCGCCGTAAGTGGTGAGGCCGGCAGGTTTCCTTTCGTTATTTGATCCGAAACCGTAGAAATTATAGATTGCGCCGTCTTTCTGTTCCAGCATACCTTTCATGGCTGTGCGTACTCCGTAGAGAAGCCCGACAACATTGGTGTTGATGATAGTAGAGATTTCTTTGGGATCGACCTCCCAGAGGTCTAGAAATTCATTAACCACGCCGGCATTATTGATCCAGATGTCGACTTTGCCAAAGGCATCCTTTGCTGTTTTCCACAAGTCTTCCATCTCTTCTATTTTAGTAACATCGCATTTGCACTTTATAACTTTTTCATTTCCATATTTTTCTACAAGTTCTTTATGTGTTGCAGCCAGGCCCTCTTCTTCAAAGCTTGATATTGCAACAGAGCATCCTTCTGCCAGAAACACCTTTGCCAGTCCCAGACCGATGCCCTTTGAACTTCCGGTGATAACTACTGATCTTGTTTCTTTTTCATTTGCCATAATTTTCAATCCTCCATTATTTCTAAAATTAAGATTTGTTAATAAAATATGTATATAGCATAGGGCAGAGAGCAGAGAGAATAGTGCATGGAACTGTCTGTCAGTTGCACATAAATCTTTAAGCCCGGATTATCATACTTCAAGTACTTTAGGCACTTTACATATTTTAAGTACTTTCACAACTTCGTACTCTGTGGTGACGTATTTTTTTCACCTGAATAATTACGCTGGAAGCCAAAAAAAATTATACCCCTGCAACCATAACACTAAAAAATGCGGCCTGTACTTCAGCGGTTACGGACAGACCCATTTTTTTAAATAAATGGTGCTCTGCTGCAGAGTTTTTAAATGCCATCTGATTTTGTACCGGCATATAATCAAAATTTTCAGCCGGATCAGTCTGTGTGCAGAAATTTTCATATGATGTCCAGGCTATATCCCTGAGCTGCTTAATCATGTCAGGACAAATTCCCTGTTTCCCGGCGCTCCAGATCGGGCCCCAGAAATCCGGCAGGACCGGTATCGTTCTGTTGGTATAAGATATGTTTTCTTTTTCCGCTTCTTTACTTAACGAATCAAAGAAGATACTTCTCTTTTTTCCGTCTGTCTGGGGCATGTGAAGGGCTACCCGGGTGGATATTTCTTCTTTTTGGGCGGTTCGCGGGCTGACGTTTGATATGGCTGCATCCAGGAACAGAAAGGGATATCCCTTTCTCAGGATGGAGAGCGTTCCGACCAGTCTGATGAATATTCCTTTTTCTTTGTCTTCGGTGTTCTTGTAGACCTCGATCAGCCGGATTCCCTCTGACTTGCTGAAATGTTTTGTGATAATGTTTGTAGAGCAGGTATTGTCAAGTTTGCCCTGGACAATATATTCTCCGCATTCCTCAAGGCCGGGGATGCCCGGTAAGGGCATGGTAAAAGTTTGGTCCAGACCGTTTTCAGAGGGTTTCAGGTAATTGTTTAAAAAATTGTTATTTTCCAAAGTCAGGGTCTCCTCCTAAAGGTTTATTTTTTAAGCAAGCTTATTTAGTTTTTCAAGTTCATCCGCAACAGACGAAAGATCCAGACTGTCGAGTGTTTTGCGTGTGGGTATGCCGGCATTATCCCAGCCTCGGGCCTTATAATAGTCATCAAGCATCGGTTCCAGTTCAAATACCTGTCCCTTGACCGGGCCGTCTTCCATGGGCTCTTTCAGGAAGCGTTCGGGAAAGGTGTCGTCCCTGCGGTCAAATCCCTCCCTGATATTAAATGCCCGCTCAATGTTCCAGATTCGTTCACCCAGTTTGTACATGTCCGCTTCTTCTTTTAGGTGATCAAAACCGGTTGCGGCATTTATCATCTCTCTCAGGGCCGTCATATCAATAATGCGAAACTGCATGGGAAAGATGCAGACAATACCGGTTTCGAAAGCTGCAGTTTTATCCTGGTTGAGTTTACACAGTTCACCTTTTTTTTCTATGGAAAACCGATCAACACCTGCTTCGCCTGAGAGTTCCTGAGGGCACTGACCCACGCAGTGACATGCGCCAAGAGCAGCGGTGGCCAGGTTCAGCCCTGCGCCTTTCAGACCGCGAGGTTCATATCCGGGCAGCTCAAGTCCTTTGACCTGGATCGCATATTTTTCAGATCCTTTGCCGATCTTTTGTGCTGCGATTCTGGTTCCTTCTGCCAGGATGTTTCCAAAGCCTTCTCTGTTAACGATCTTTTTCAGCAGGGCGATAATTGCTTTGGTATCTCCCCACTTAAGGTCTATGCCGTCAAGATCTTCTTTTGTAATGATATTGTTTTCGTAACATTCCATGGCAAAGCCGATACAGCAGCCTGCAGTCATGGTATCAACACCGTAGTCATCACAGATCTTATTGGCTTCAATGATCATTCCCAGATCCGAGTTTAACAGTTCTCCGCCGAAGGAATAAAAAGTTTCATATTCCGGACCTTCAACCGGTTCGCCGGCATAATCTCCTTCTTTGGGATGGAGAATGCTACCGCAGTGGATCATGCACCGGTGGCAATGAACATCCTTCACAAAAATTTCTTCAACTTTTTCCGGGGTCAATCTTCCGTTAATCTCTTTAAATTCTCCTTTTTTGAAATTCTTGACCGGATATACGCCGATCTCATGACAGAATCCGGCAGCCGCTGCGGTGCCCAAGTGCCTGAAGCTCTGCAGCCTGGGTTCATTTTGAACAGCGTCAGCCTGTTTCCGGGTGATTTTCATGAGTTTTTCTTTGTCTGCCACCTGTACCTTATGGGTGCCTTTAACCGCAATAGCCTTTACATTTTTTGATCCCATAACTGCGCCCACACCGCCCCGGCTGGCGGTTCTGCGTTCGTCAATAATTGCGGAAAACCGCACAAGTTTTTCACCTGAAGGGCCGATACTGGCGATCTTGATTTTTTCATCGCCCTGTTCTTTTCTGATTGCTGCGGCTGTTTCGTCGTTTAACAGACCGGTAAGGTTTGTGGCATCTTTTATCTGCACCTGATCGTTATTTATCATTATGTAAATCGGTTTTTCAGCTTTTCCTTCAAGGATCAAAACGTCAAAGCCCGCAGATTTTATTTCTGCGCCGAAACCGCCGCCTGCACTTGAACGGAAATATCCGCCGGTCAGGGGTGATTTTGTGGTGACCATCCAGCGGCTGCAGGACTGGGCAGAAGTATTTGCAAGGGGGCCCGTGGTAAAGATCATCTTGTTTTCCGGAGATAATGGGTCAATCCCGGGTTTGAGCTCATCAAAAAGTATTTTTGCTGCAATGCCTCTTCCTCCGATAAAGAACCTTGAGGTTTCTTCCGGAAGCGGTTCCATGGTGCTGCCGCCTGTGCTTAAATTGATTCTAAGGATTTTCCCCATATATCCATTAGAGAGATTTTCCATGATTTTCCTCCATGTTTTTAAACTATCGTGTTGTATTTTAGTTATTACACTATATTTTATTTTACTACCAACCCGCAGTTTGTATAACTTAGGGTTGAATCTGGATTCAGGGCCAATTTAAGGGTGTCCAAATAATTTATTCTAATTGTTATGCTTTAATCATTAGTAAAATTTAAAAGATTGTATGTGCTGGCTTGAATTTGGATTCATAGCCAAAATCAATTATATCTAAATTAATACAAAATGTCAAGAAATAGTGGCAGGGGTAAGGGATAACTTTAAGGACGCAGAGTACCGGACCTGCCGGCAGCGGCTGGGGGGGGGCGAAAAGCTTTCTACCTTGACTGTCACACCCGGCAACGCAAATGTTGAGCTTGACCGGACAACGGGACCAGATAGTGAATTAAGTGGATCTAATATCAACCCGGCTGTCCATTGTTTTTTGAATCTTATCAAGTGATAACCGCAAATTCATTGTCAGTGTTACCGTCTTTCTCCGATCCAAAATATTTATCCATAGATAGATGCTTCGGTGTTTACTGACATTTTGTTTTTGGCATCACATGATTTAAGTTTTGATTGACATGCAATTGCTGTAAATCTATACTTTTTTACCTGCAAAGCAGGTTCTGGTCAAGCAGGTATTGTTTTTAACAGGAGGTGGCTCTGCATCCATAATGCAAGCACTGCGGACGTTGCAGCCAGGCAGTGAACGCTTATTTACAGATCATGATAAGGAGGAAACCCATGATTGCACACAAATGCTTTATGCTGATGTTGACGCTTTCTGTCCTGTTCATGGCAACCGGCGCTCCTGCCGGTCAAGAAAAAAACAAACCCGCGTATACAGCCCCGTATCTTTCGACGGAGACAGAGTGCTTCAGCTGCAGCGAGACCCTGGATTTCTCCAAACCGTCATATGCTCCCTACCAGAAAGCGCTTCAGTTCTGGGGCCCCGCGTGCCGTTACTGCATTACCCGACAGGTGCCGCAGCAGAGCTTGGAAATACTTCTTTTTTTGCATCCCAAAAACTTTAACCAGACTTCCTGGGCAAAAATTAAAGCCCTTCACTTTCCTTTTTATAATCAGTGGAAAAAAATGGGGCGGCCTTATCCTACCGTCATTTCTGTCTCATTTGGACCTGTCTGGTTCATGGCGCCGCAAAATCGGTCGCCGCGAAGCGGACTTTTGGAAGCTTTTATGGAAGTCATTGTGCCTGAGATCGAACAGTCGATCAAGGCGGACCCAAAGGCGAAAAAGCTAGTGATGGGATTTTCAATGGGCGGCTATAACGCCACCCAGCTCGTACTCAGATATCCTGAAAGAATAAAACGCGCTGCCATCATGTGTCCGGGTATTTTTTCCGACCGCATTTTTAAGCTCGACAGTAAGGAGGCACTTCAGCGTTTCATTAAAAAAACCGAAAAATATTCATCTTTTGCCGATGCAGACAGGCTCTGGGATGCCCTTCAAAATTTTAGAGACGTCTTTCCCTCGCATGCTATCTGGAACGCCCAGGCATCTCCGGTGGGTGCCTATGCCCGTTCGCGGCTGGGCGCACAAACACCGCCGTTGCTGCTCTTCAGCACCCAACGGGACCCCTTTTTGATTTTTGAGGGGGCCAGTCAGTTTGCTGACATTGCAAAGGAAAAGATGAAAGACCGTCTCTTATGGCTGCCGAGCAAAGGGCTTACCCACTGCCTGCCTTTTCCGGCAAAGTCCGCTGCGCAGTTCCTTAGCGGACAGGACCTTAAACGCATTGACCCCGTCGTTCCTGAAAAAACCTCCGGTACCGCTTTAGATGACAGTGATGGGTTTTGCTGCGATGAATTGTAACTTGAAATGGTCTAAAGTTCTTAAAGTATTTTAGACAATTTGAGTATTTAAATTGCAGATATTTTCTGTTAAATCGATCCGGGCCAAAACTACATTTTCTTTTTGGCGGTCCACTTTGGAATAGCATTCATCCCGCTTTTGTGAAGCAATTGGGACAGTAAAAGGAGATATCTCTGAAGTTGTAAAGTAAAATCAGTATCTTGGTTTAAATATAATGGAGGGTTTTGTTTGTTTGGAATGAACAAAACCCGGTGCTTCATTTATTTCACCATACTTTTTTTTCAGCTCATCAATGGGGCCGAAATCAAGAGCCCGCATCGGGCAGGCGTCTACACATACCGGATTTTTATTATCAGCCAGTCTGTCCACGCACAGGGTGCACAACTGCATTTTTGAATTTTCAGCCTCACCGAACTGCGGAGCGTCATAGGGACAGGCTTCTTTGCAGAACATTTTGCACCTGTCTTTACCCAGGCATACATTCTGGTCAACAACCATTATGCCGTCTTCATCTTTTTTTGATATTGCCTCAACCGGGCAGGCTTCTTTACAGGCGGGGGTTTTGCAATGGTTACAGGAAAGAGAGATGTATGATAGTTTTACATCAGGGTATTTGCCCTGTTCAAGGGGGATGATCTTTCGCAGTTCAATGGAGGTGTCTTTTATGTCATGCCAGTCTCTGCAGGCAATCACACAGGCATAGCAGCCTGTACATCTCGACTGATCAAAATAAAAACCAATTTGCATAATTTAAATCCGTTCGTAGTTTTTTATAAAAATTTATCGTAAAAGTAGATACCGATTTTATCAAAGCCAGATCGTGAAGATTAATATTATATTTTATCTCAGCCTTTACCGGAGTCCTGCCTCGCAAGCCCCGCCTTGTAGGCGGGGTTAGAGGTAGGTATCAAAAAAATATAATTTATTTACCGGGATGCCCCGCGCTGTGCGCGGGGAGCATCACTTTTTTCGACTTCCACCAGACAGGTATTACTGCAAAAGGCACCGGCAGGTGAGTGTTCATCTTTTAAGAGAACGTTCGCGCATCCGCCTCTGTCTATACCCTTTTTGTCCGGGCTGTACCAAGCCCCCTGTCCCAGGCTGACCACACCCGGTATGATTCGTTCTGTTACTTTAACTTTAATTGATATTTTGCCCCTGTCATTAAAGACCAGAGCGTTGTCCCCATTGACGATTCCCCTTGTCTCTGCGTCTGTCGAATTGATCCAGATTACGTGTGGTTCCAGACTGTTAAGCCAGGGCATGTTATCCATATTTGAATGAATTCTTCTTTTTGAGTGGGTGGAGACAAGCTGTAAAGGATATTTTTTTGTAAGGGGATCGTTTTTTCCTTCCCAGGGTTCAATATACGTGGGTATGGGCGGAAGATCAGGCGTGTTCCTTTCTTTAAGCTTTTCAGAATATATCTCGATTTTTCCTGAAGCTGTGGGGAACGGATTATTTTCCGGATCTTTTATCTCTTTTTCAAAGGCAATTACAGGTTTGTCTGTTTTGACCTTAAATATTCCTTCTTTTTTAAATGTGTCATAGTCCGGCAGGGGCTTTGAATCGGTCATGTCCTTTGCGGCCTCCCAGAAGTCTCTAAGCCATTCGTCTTCTGTTAACTCGTTGTATCCGCTTAAGCCCAGTTTTTCCGCGAGACCTGTGCATATCTCAAGGTCTGATTTTGATTCATAAAGCGAATCGATTATTTTGTTCATATATATGCAGTAAGCCCCGCCCTGCCATGGACGAATAATATCATTTCTTTCAAACTGGGTATTTACCGGGAGAAGAATGTCCGCATATTTTGCTGTGGGGGTCATGAACTGTTCATGGACAACAATTGTTTCTAGTTTTTTTAAAGCTTCTGTTGCTTTATTGGAGTTCATGAACTGGTTAACAGGATTTCCGTTTGTGATATAGGCCATCTTAATGTCCGCCGGATACCCGCCCGCTTTTCCCTTGAGGATAGCATCCCAAAGCTTTGTTATATGAAGTGCGGGTCTCTGGCGCGCACCTTCAGGAAGATTTCCGGTCATTTGTCTTGCAATAAGACCGGTTCCGGCTAAAGGCTGAAGTCCTACCGGCGGCAGGCCGAAAGCTGCCGGTTCTCCGCCGGATACACCAATATTTCCGGTCATTGCTGAGAGAGTGGAAAGGGATCTGTGAAACTGTTCGCCAAATGCAGTACGGCCGGGAGCTCCCAGGGTCAGGATCTTTGACGGTTTGTTACCTGCGTACTGTCTGGCAATTTTTTCAATTGTTTCTGCTTTAACGCCGGTTCTGGTTTCGGCCCATGCAGGTGTCTTTGGCTGCTTGTCGTCGGTTCCCAGGACATATGCTTCAAATTTGTCAAAACCTGTAGTGTATTTTTCAAGAAATTTTTTATCGTGAAGATTTTCGATTATCATCACATAAGCCATGGCTATTATCATGGCGGTATCCGTAC
>Ga0222636_1000873_pt1 | contig 13299 bp, 9 predicted proteins | sample AntAcemetagen141_FD_179811 | JGI IMG/M metagenome (GOLD analysis project Ga0222636, IMG submission 179811) | Saline water microbial communities from Ace Lake, Antarctica - #141 | ecosystem: Environmental > Aquatic > Non-marine Saline and Alkaline > Saline | place: Antarctica: Ace Lake | collected...
CAGTCCGGGCCTGTGGGGGGTGAGGTAGGGGCGCCCGGTCTGAAACCGGGTGGGGGGAGAGAGAGGAGATAAACTTTGGCGACCGGGAGGCTTAGACTACACCCGGAAAGTAGCTGCGCCGCGCGGTTTCTTGTGCGGCGCGGCGGTGGCGTTGAAGGGGGGCGGAGGGTTTCAGTCGGCAGTAGAGGGTGTGGTTGGGGGCCGACTGAAGCCCGGTGGGGGGGTATCTTATTGATTGTTGATTAACGATGCCGGAAGGGGCCAACCACAAAACTATGCTACCCCGGAAAACATCGGTTAAATAAAAATGTTCGACAGTTGCATCAGCCATTCCGGGCGGCTTCAGCGACTGGTTCTGAGGCATTTTATTATTTTAAGTTCGTCTCCAATGACACTATATTAGGATCTCGAGGATTAACAGCTACCTAACCATTGTCCACTCTGCCGGTCACCAATATGAAGTTGGGAGACCTATCTCTGCGTATCTTGCAGGAATATATGGTTAATCCTTCGCCCCGGCCTCTTTGAGTAATTGAATTATATTCCGGTGGCCCATACCCCGGGCTATTATTAAAGCTGTGTGGTTCTTCTTGTTTTTGATTCCAACGTCAGCCCCTTCCTTGAGCAGATCCCTCGCAATATCAGTATAACCTAACATCGCCGCTTGCATCAAAGCCGTCATGCCATTGATGCCTTGTGCGTTGACTGCGGCACCCACCTTGAGTAACTCTCTCACGGCATCAGAATGTCCCCTCCCTGCCGCCATCATCAAAGCTGTGATGCCCCTCTGATCTTTTGCATCAACGACGGCACCGGCTTTTGTCAACTCTCTGATGGCATCCACATGTCCGCCCTCTGCGGCCGCTATTAAAGCCGTATAACCGATGTTGTTTTTCTCGTTAACATCGGCCCCCGCCTTGATCAGCTCCCTCACGGCACTGGCAGAGCCATTTAGAGCCGCCCACATCAAGGCCGTTATACCCTTGGTGTCCTTTGTATTGATATCAGCACCCACCTTGACCAACTGTATTACGATATTGGCATGACCCCTCCCTGCGGCCCATAACAAAGCTGTTTCTCCATTATTGGTTTTTGCATCGACATCAGCACCGGCTTTTAATAGCTCCTTTACAATATCGGCATGACCCAAGAAAGCGGATATTATCAAAGCTGTCTGACCCTTTTGATTTTTTGTATTAACATCAGCCCCAGCTGCAATCAGCTCTTTTATCCTTGATGGATTACCCTGCTTCGCCGCTTCTATTAACTCTGGATTTTTACCGGCCCATCCGATTCCACCAAATAATCCTCCGAGTGACAAGGTAGTGATAAGAATAAAAATAACTAAACGCTTCATAGCTCCTCCTTTATATCGGTAATCATTCTTAGAAGTCCTTTAAACCGTAAATATTATCACATGCTGTATCTTTGACCTCAGAACTATTGATTGGATAGAACGCTCAATTTACCCGGATAAGCAACTTACCCCTCATAGTATTCTGACGCAATTGTTAATTTTCGTCAAGCTGAGGCATGGGACCATCGATGGGTTGGTCCTATGATCGAACCGGATTTTGAATCCCTACCCTTGAAATCTTCTATTAGTAGAAGGTTAAGGAGGGAAAGATCCGGTGAAGATTTACAAGAAAAAGAAGATTATAAAGGCATATTCCAGGTTTCCCCGGCTGAGAATCCGGGATCTTATGTTCGGGGACATCATCAATTGGACGCCCGGGCGGACTGTCTGGCGGCCGGCGTCAAACTGGATGGCCTCGGCCGCGCAAAGAGGGATTATAGCTTTTCAGCGGTGGAAGTATCCCAATTCTCCCCGGATTTACAGCACCCATTCCATCATCCATCTGATGGAAGGTGTCTGTTGGAACGTCACCGCGCCCCGGGCGGATTACCTGAAGCTCCGGGAAGGGAAACTCGACCGGGACAAGGTTTATATTGTCTGCCGTTACCGGGATTTCCGGATCAAGACCGCCACCGATCGGAAAGTTATCTATCGGGGAATCGAGCTTCTTCAGGGAACCGCTTACGACTCCCTCCAGCTGTTGGCAATCCTCGTTCAAGAATACCTGGGATTTTCCGAGAAAGATTATATTAACGTCTTGGATCCCCGGAGGAGGACTGTTTGCAGTCCGGCCGTTCGGGGGCTCTGGATCAGACTCTGGCTGGAGAAAGGCGGGAAGAGAAGCGGCTACCGCCGGCCAGGAGGGAAATTGCACGTTGAGAGGACGCCGCCGGTGCTGATGGAGAATCACAAAACCTTTGAAATTGTGGGGATATTGGAGGGGGGGCTTATTTGATTAGCTGTTGCGTGGTGAGAATTAGTTAAGCTGATAGTTTTATTCTCCGTAACTGTCACTAGTCGAGGTTTGCCCCTGATGCTTGTAAAAAAATGGGTGGCCCATAAGGGCCACCCATTAATTTTTAAGGGCTGGTGTATATGCAACCGGTATAATCCCCCTAGCTCCACCAGCAAAGGTAGAGAGGAAAACCAGACATTGCAATCTAGGATTACAATGAAAGTTAGGGTATAACTAATAGTCTGTCAATGAAGAAATTGATTTATTTTACTTTTTTTTATTTGTATATGGCTGGCTTGCTTCGATCCATTTCAGCAATTGCTGGTGATTTTGGCAATGGTAAGCTGTTATGAATTTCAATGGTTTCCCTGATTTCTTCCTACATACAACCATAAAATGATTGATATCAATTTGTCCAACTCCCGAATCATCGGTATAAGGAACTTCAAATTGAGACACATAAAGAAAAGTACTCCATTTTTTCTCTCTCTTCTCATAAATTTCCTTAGTACGCTCTAATGTAGGTCTTATCCAGCGTAATCTCTTTGCTCGCCATGATGAAAAATTATATGGATCTACGATATGTGCTCCTGTTCCCCGTTCTTTATATAAAAACACCATAGCTTCTGTATTGATCTCAATCGTACGATCATATTTATCTTTAACCGAACCTATGACGTAATTATCGAAAAAATTTAGTGCTTCCCCTTCATCAAAATGTTTGATTCCCACATGAACTGTATAACTATTGTGAATAGTCTTGTGGTTATTCACATGGAAATCAATTAACCTTATAACACCCGATACATCTGACTCTTTCAAAGAAAAGGCTGCGGTTTTTTCCCCTCCCATGTTTTCCCATTTCTGTTTTTTCCTATGATAGCGATATGCCAAAGTGCGGCATACAATATTAAATATTCCGTATACCTTCCGCCGTATAGGCAGAGGAAAAAAATTCAAAAATCTTTCTATTTTTCTGATTTCGGACATAAATCTAACGTTTAGGTCTATTTTAAAATCTTAAATTGGAGCCAAGCATTATAATGAATTATTAAATCATCGGCACTCGCTTCTGTCGGAATACTTCATATTTCAAATACTTTCAGCACTTCATCTCCATAGTGATTGATAACCTTGATGGCGATTTTGCCTGATTCTGGATTATCGAATGGTCGGCTCGTTGTACTATAGAGACTATTCCAAGCATCTTCATCAATCTCCGCCCGGAGCGTCCGTTTGAGCTTATCGTAAGGTTGGCCTGCTCCGGTAAAGTAGGCATGACGGACAAAGAAGCTCTCGCCGTTATAATCAGTATCAATGAACCAGCAAGCTATATCATCAGTAGAGGAACTGCGAATCTGTCCGGTCGTCGGATCGTAGACATCCACACCCTTGATCTCAGCGATGATCTGGCCGTTTTTCTGTTTTTTTATCTCCACATCTGGTTCACCAAAGACCATGAACAGATTCCCCGCACCGGTCTTCTTGAGCAGTTCATCGTCCATCGCCAAATCGGGATTCATCTTGACCGGTAATACGGTTAATTTCCCGTAGCGTTTTGCCTCTTCAGCAACATGCGGGTCGAAAGCAAATCCGCAGACGGCAAGCACATCGTAGCCAACTCCCTGGACGGCTTCCTTGGCAGCTTCTTTAACCTGCTGTGGTCCGACCGTACCATGCTCCGGGCCGATTGAGACAGCCATACGTCGAGTCTTGCCATTTGCTTCAGTGTATTCTCCTGCGGCATGAACCCAAGAACCGGCCAAGGGATCGAGTCGGTCAAAACTCAACCGCTCGCCTTTCTTAGTGTTTTGAACACCGGCCTTCCTTAGGTTGTCGAGAATCATAGTAGCGAAGTCCTGCTGGTTACGGGCTTCCTGCTCAGTCACTGTCCCGTCCAAATTATCATCGGCAGTGGAGAGTACACGATGTGGTGATAAGCTCTCCACTGAAAAGGGCCCGCATACCCTCACGCGCTTTTTGTCGCCATAAGGCTGATCGTATAGCGTTTCGGTGCCAGCATGGCGGGCGATAGCGGCATCGATCTGTTGGCGCGTCATGCCTTCCTTGATGTCCGGATTGTTGGCTATGGATCTAAGCATAATATGTGGCACGCGCTCGTAAACAAAACCCTTCTTGATGTCTCTTCCTGTTTCGTATTCTGGAGGTTTTTTGCCAGTTAATTCGGTTTCTTTTTTAATACCTTCGGGCGAGTCGGCTAGTAGATAGTATGGGTACCTGGCTGACATCATTCGGGTCCGGGCCAACGCCAAAGCAACACGACTGGTATCACAGGTAATCCAACGCCGACCCCACTGCTCGGCGACATAGGCAGTAGTGCCGCTTCCACAGGTGGGGTCGAGCACCAAGTCGCCGGGATCTGTAGTCATGAGAAGGCAACGCTCAATTACTTTTGTGTAGGTTTGAACAACATAAAACTTATTGGCTGCAAATGTGCTCTCTTGGGTATCTTCCCACCAGTTGTTAACCCTGACAACTCGGAAATCATCTGCAAAACGCACATATGAAAGAGTGTTTTTGACTCCGATTAGACGCTGCGCTTTCTTCAGTGCATCCATTCCTTTGCGATTAGTCTTCCAATATCCAACAGTTGGGACGTATTTCTTGCTTTCAAGTTCTACCTCAAATCTGGCATTGTCGCCACCGCTCTGACTATTGAGCGGGGCGGTTATGAATCTTCGCCCCTCTGGGATCGGGGTAACGTTTTTCAGTTCCGAACTTGTTAGTCTCCGCCTCGTACCGTTTTGCAACTGAATCCATTTATAGCCTTGATCAAGTGATTTCTTCGTCCGCTCCTTATACAGAGGTCGATATTTCGCCTGTTCCTTGGCTTTCGCATACCAGAGCAGATAGTCGTTTATTGTATCTAACCCAGCACCCCCTTTCCCGCTGGTCTTGACGAATGGAATTGATGACATAAAATTTTCGCTACCAAACACCTCATCCATTAAACAGCGTACCAGGTGAACGTTCTCATCCCCAATCTGAACAAAAACGCTACCCGTTTCTGTAAGCAAATCGCGGGCAACCACCAATCGGTCCCGCAGGTAGGCCAGATAAGAATGAATGCCAAGTTTCCAGGTGTCGCGATAGGCGCGCACTTGCTCCGGTTGACGGGTCGCGTCCGTTGCTTTTCCATCCTTCACGTCACGCTTGCGAGTGCTTACCTGCCAGTTAGAAGCAAACTTGATGCCATAGGGAGGATCGAGATATATTGTCTGTACCTTTCCCTTCAGTCCTTCTTTCTCGGCCAGTGAAGTCATCACCAACAGTGAATCACCGAGGATGAGGCGGTTGGACCAGTTGCCCTCGTGATGATAAAAATCGACACGGTCAGCAAAATCTGCGGGCAAGTCATTAAAAGCGGCGAAGAAATCAGTCTGCTTATCGTCGGCCTGTTCGATTCGAGGCAAAGAGTCGATGATTGCCTGTGGGTGAATTTTCTCCTGGATATAAATAGGAACCACGGGAACGGAAAGGTCTTCACGGTCCTGCTCATCTTTTCCCTGCCAGACCAGCTGTGGATCGAGGGAAGGATCGCGCGGGTATAGCATGGTAGCGGGGGCGAGTTCGTCGTCGGATACAAAGTCGCGCAACTCCTCAGTCGGGATGTTCTTGCGCTTATCCTTGTGGAGAATAGTTTCGACTTTTTTCTTGGCAGTTTTCTTCTTAGCCATGAGTAACTTCCTTTATTGTTTCCTAATGTTCCTGTGTCAGAAATCCACGGATGAGGTTTTGCGCATCCCATGGATCGGCGATTTCTATAAATGTCCAACGGCCAAAACCAGCATGGTTATTGATGGCCGGCACCCACAGGGTGCGCGCAGTCGCAACCTTAGCCGCTTTTTCTTTCCTTTTCTCCCCAGTTACCTCAATGATCAGGTTCAGAAGATCATCCTTCCCGCGCTTGTCGTCAATACAAGCGATAAAGTCGGGGATGTAGTGTCTTTCTTCGCCGTTCAGCATATAGGGAATGGTAAAGCCAAGGTTGTGGTTCTTGACATAGCGGATAACCTCGGGCATATCTTCCAGAGCTTGGGCCATCTTCTGTTCCCAGGAATCGGTATCGGCGACCACATGGGAGATATGACATTTATCGTCTCGGGTGGGGAAAACGGGTCGGGTGGTATCAAAATCAACGTAACGGGTGGTGCCAATATTGTCATACGGGCGTAAGATAGGCTTAAGCGCGGCTGTGCCATCGGTCGAAGTAACGATGGCCTTATAAATGCGATCGGATGCGTCGTTTGCAAACTCAATAAGGAGTAGCAGTTGAGGAAATGTATTATCCTTGAGAATGACGCATTCGGTGAGCCAACGCTTGGCGATACCGAGGAGTTTAGGGAAGAGCCAGGGTTTATCGTTGCCGTCGTCGTCACGGAAATATTTCTCCAGGGTGAGCTTAGCCAGCAGAAAGGCGACCTCGTTAATCCGGTGACGTTTGAGGTCATCAAGCCGATGCTTCTCGGACGTACCAACAATAGGCGACATTTCTGTCTCGGTCGGAATATCAGCGGTGGAGAGCGCCAGGTGTGATTCTTCGGTAAAAGTGGCGGTGAGCTTCTCGCCGGACATCTCATAACGGTAACCAAGCAACCGGGGAAAAGAAATTTCGCAGGCTATCCGGTTTTCCATAGCACGAACGCGGGTAGGTATCGGACCGGGTTCGGGGTTCGGGGTTGAACCGCTGCATGGGATAAAGGAAAACGGGACTCCATAGACTTCGGCATATTCGGGATTGAAACGACCTTCATCATTGGGAGCATAACTCATGCGGCGGAGGGCACGGCCGACCACCTGCTCGCATAACAGTTGCGTACTAAAGGCGCGAACTCCGAGAATATGAGTGACTGTATTGGCGTCCCAGCCTTCAGTAAGCATGGAGACGCTAACTACACACTTAACATGTTCTCCAAGTTTTCCGGATTTGCCAACGGTATTCATTACCTCTCTAAGCAGGTCTTCATCGGTGAGTTTATCGGCATCACGACCTGGGAAACGAATACGGTATTCGTCTTTGAACTCGTCAATTTCACGGGCAGCAATCTTCTTGAAATCCCTGCTCATCGCTTCTCCGGATTCGAGTTGCTTGCTATCGACGAGGATCGTATTCGGGCGGTGGAGCCAGGAGCCATTGCCATCATCATTGCGGAAGATAGGTAGTTGGCCAGCCTGTACGATGGTCTTTTCCCCGATCTGCTTTTCCCAGCCGGAAATAAAATCGTAGACCAGCTTAGAGACGTTGCAATTGTTACAGACGACAATAAAAACAGGCGGGGTGATTCCCCGGGCGCGGGCTGCGGTATTCTGCTCCCAGAGGCAGTAATATTTTTCGTAGTTGCTGTAAAGGCTATGGAGTGCCCCTTGTAATTCGCTGGGGAGCTTCGGCTCTCCCGATATAGGATCAGTTTTTCGGCTTTTTTTCGGTAGATGTTCCCGGATACGGAACCACAGATCGCGATAGGTTGGTTGGTCACCGGTCATTGAATTATCGGCTACCGGAACTCGGGGCACCTTGACTATCCCAGCTTCGATCGCATCAATTAAAGAGAAATCGGAGACCACCCACGGGAAGAGTGTTCCTTCGGAGTAGCCCGAACCGCGCAGGAAGAACGGGGTGGCCGAAAGATCGTAGATGGCTTTGACACCAATCTTGGATTTTATGGCCTTAATGCCTGAAATCCAGATGCGGGCCTCTTTCTCACGCTCCTTTGCCGCTATACGATCATCGCCTGTGAGTTTCTCATCCACCGCATCGGGTTTGCGGCGGTAACAGTGATGTGCTTCATCGTTGATAATGACGATATTCTTTTTCTTGCCCATGCCGCGACAGACACGGCGAACCATTTGATCCGGGGTTTCCCGATTAACACCGGTTACGGTTTGCCCTGCAAGTTTTTTGGTCAATCTTGCACATTTGGATCTTTCGCGCTGCTGGAAGGCATGGAAGTTGGTGATGATGATTTTTGACTGGCCCAGTTTTTCCATCTCATAAGCGGGGAGAATATCCCACTGGGCATAGTAATTTTGTGGGTCATTGGGAAAAAGCACACGTAACCGGTCGCGGATGGTAATGCCAGGCGTTATGATCAGAAAGTTGTCGGAGAAGCGGGCATCCTGTGGGTTGGCACGTTTATTGAGCGTATGCCATACAATAAGCATGGCCATCACCACAGTCTTGCCGGAACCAGTGGCCATCTTAAATGCTGTACGTGGCAGCCCCGGGTTGGATGTGTCGTTTGCCGAGCGAAGCCTGTTCTCGATCCAAGCATCGCTATATTTCTTGGCTACCTCAGTAATGTAAATGGCGGTTTCGAGTGCCTCGTTCTGACAGAAAAATAATTTCTTCTCGCGGTTAGGATCAGTCCAATATTCAATCAATCGTGAAGTGGTGGGTGTTACACCGGGGTAACCTCCCTTTCGCCACATGGCAACGCGTTGGCGGATGTCATTGACAAGCTTGTTTTCTTCGATACGGTCTCTTGTCCACTCAGTGTCGAACAACCTCTGCTTATCAGAACCTTTTTTCTTGGGACGCGCGATAGGGACAAAGTAAGAGCTATTGCGGCGGCCTTTAACAACCTCGTCCGTTATTCCCTCATCTGTAAACCGGAAGTGGCGAGTCGGCTCGGCAAATGGTGAGTTGATGATGGGATTCTCGATAACGACTTGAGTCATGCGGATAGATTCCTCTCACTTCAAGATTTTCAAGAACTGAATATAATGGGATCAGGCGCCATTATCTTCCGGGGAATTATATTAGCCATAGTGAAGAACCATTGCAAGGCAATTAAAAATGCGAACTGGGAACGCGGACGCGGCCGCAGAGCGAACGAGCGTTGGGCGGCGCAGCCGCCCTCGCAGAGAGAGCCTGGGGCTGCGGGAGCTTGGAGTATGAGCAATTTATCGGGGGATGCAGCGTTGCGTCCTGAATGGCTCAAGCGTTACAATATCGGCGAAGTTTTTTGAGGGCGTAGGAAATATGTTGTGAAACCGTGGTTTGATGGATTCCCAAAAGATTACCGATCTGTTGTTGAACAAATCCCCGGAGGTAATAAAGCATAAGGCATTCCTTCTGGCGCGGCGTTAATTCCTGGTTTATTGCGCCTCGTACTTCGCGCATCTTTGTTTTGACGTAATCCTCCCTCTCCTGTTTTTTCCGTTCCTGTTCATCCCTGCGCCGGATATCCGGCGTGGGAAGACAGGATTCCAGAAGAAAAGGATCAACGCTGATTTCCTTAAAAAGATAGTCGAGTTTTGACATTTGGGGCCTCCAATACCCCCTGGATTGTGGAAATTTACAGTAACCATATAGTAACCATCGAACCGGGAAATAGGGAAAAAATGGAGAAAAATGGAGATAAATGGATTTAACGCAACCTTTTGGAATAAAACATGTTGCGCCATAAATCGCACAAATGGAGGGGGTTGCAAAAACGCCTTGATGGAATTAAGAGTCCGCTGCTCTGCCAAATTGAGCTACGGAGGCGAATTGGCACCTTACTATACTGATTTTTATCTCCTCGGCAAGAAATTTTTTCAGTAAACTAGGTTTCTCGTAGGGGCTGCCTTTAAGCTGCCACATAATGGCGGCCTAAAGAGACCGTCCAATAAAACCGATGGTGTTTGATTCCAGTGGTAACCGCACCTTTTAAGGTGCGCAATTGTTTGACTGTTACTTTTAAATCTTTGTAACAAAACGGGGAACTGCTTTCAGGTAATCATCTTCGTTATCGTATCTGTCCATGTATTTTTGCTGATTTTGGGCTGGGGGTGTTTATAACTCATTGCTGGTCATGGTATTCCGTTAAAGTGGTGGCAAAGACACCACTTTTGACTAAAGCATTCATAAGCAAAATAAGCTCCTTTAACCGGGCAAGTTTGGAATATTCCAGCGTAAGCTTGCTCTTATTCACCAGGTCCGCGATCCTGATTTCCTTTCCCAGAAGATCCTTGATCCCTGGATCTTTTTCGACAATCTGCAGGAGCAGTTCCCGATCGCCGCTCAGCCACTCTTCATCCATCCGGTTGGCCAATTCCCGGGCATCGGTTGATTTCAGATTTTCCCGGATAATCTTCCGGCAAAGCTTGATCATGGCTTTCTGGTTAGGAAGCCGATAGAAGTATTTCAGATGGGCGGCCTTTAGTTCTCCTGATTCAAAAGCGTCAATAACCTCTTTAGGAAACCGCTTGAAGATGTTGATCGATCGGACTACCACCGTATGAGACTTCCCCACCATCAAGGATAACTCCCGGATGCTCTTGAAGTACCCGGTATCCCAGGCATGCTTATAGCCCTTGGCTTTCTCGAATGGGGTAAGGTCCTGCCGGTTCTCATTGATAGCCACCTGCCGCCGGACCGCTTCTCTGGGGGACATCTCCTCTACGATGGCTGGAATCCCGATCCATTTCTGCCCTTCTTTATCAAAGAGCATCCGATAAGCGCGGAATCGTCGTTCGCCGTCAACCAGCTCGTACTTTCCCCCGCCCAACGGCCGGACAATAATCCGGACCAGCAGGCCGGCCGAGAGAATAGAGTCGGAGAATTTCTTGATGACCTTATCATCAATACTCTGAACCCGAATATGGTTCTTGGGAATGATGATATCCTAAAGGGGAATCGACGCCAACTTATCCATCATAACCTCCCTTTTCACCGTTTCTCTAAAAAGCTGGATTCTTAAAATGACACTGGATCTGAATTATAACCGGGGTGTTATGAAATAAACAAAAACATAAATACCATCAGGGTCACACCCTAAATACTAAGTCTGCGACACCTAGATTATTCCTCCCGGTCATTACTTTTCAAATCAGGATTTCCTGTTCCTCCTGATAAACTACTCCCTATGCGTCAAACTTAGCATTTGGGGTGTGACCCTAATTTTTTCCTATTGAATGGAAGAACGGGAACACTTACAATGTTGAGATAGTGGACTATCATTGAGGTAACATTATGAAAAAATCCCAACAATACATCCTGGCGAGATATTATTCGATGAATTTCTCAAGCCTATGAACATCAGCCAGAACAAGCTTGGGCGCGATCTTGGGGTATCCCCTCGCAGAGTAAATGAAATCATTCACAGAAAGAGAAGCATCACCGCGGACACCGCATTACGCTTATCCGCTTATTTCGGGAATTCCGCTTCTTTCTGGCTAGGCCTTCAGATGGATTACGATCTCGATGTCGCTGAAGACACTCTATCTAAAAGAATTCATAAAGAAGTACATCAGTTGGCCATTGCATAGATAATGACTAACAATCACATGGACAAGTATTTTCAAGTCGACGGATAAAATCTCCTCAAGATCCGCGATGACCCTTCCCGGTGCCTCCCCACTTCAGGTGATGAAACCGGTTAATATGGCAGTTTAATCATGACGATGTTTTCAGGGTGTATTTGATTGAACAAAAAATCTATTATGACCTATAGGGAGTTATGATGAGGCCTCTTTCCGACCAGACCCGCGGCACCCTTCTGGTGGTTGCCGCGGTGCTCGTCCTGAGCATTCAGGGCCTGATAATCCGGTGGATCTGCGTCGATCGCTGGACCCTGATCTTCTGGAGGGGATTTTTCATGTTCCTCAGCCTCTCGATCGTGCTGATAATATGCTGGCGAGGGAAAACCTGTTCTCGATTTTTAGCGATCGGCTGGACCGGGGTGATCGCGGCAGCCATCCTGGCCGTTAACAATATCCTTTTTCTAAGCGCCTTCACACTCACCTCAATCGCCAATACTTTGGTTATCACCGACTCCGCCCCGTTGCTGGTGGCCTTACTGAGCTGGCTGATCCTCCGGGAAAAAGTTCCGGGACGGACCTGGATCGCCATCCTGGTCGGGATGGGAGGAATCGTAGTGATCTTCCATGGAAGCCTGACCGGAGGCTCATTGGCAGGAGATCTCTGTGCCTTCGGAGCCGCCGTTATATTGGCGGCGTACTTGATCTTTCTCCGGCATGCCAAGAAGATCAACATGATCCCCTCTCTGGCCTTATCCGGACTTTTAACCACCTTCTTCGTCCTCCCCATGGCGAACCCGCTCTCCATCAGCTTCTCCGATCTGGGCCTCTGTTTTCTGGCTGGAGGGGGAATCCTCGCGTTTGGTATGGGCCTGATCACCCTTGCTCCCCGCTATATCCCGGCCACGGAGGTTAGTCTGATCCTGTTACTGGAAGTCGTACTGGGATCGACCTGGGCCTGGATAGTCTTGGAGGAAATACCCGCAACGGAATCACTGCTGGGTGGAGCGGTGGTGATTGGAGCGCTGGCCTGCAACTCACTGGCGGGCTGGAAGAGTTGCCGGGCGGTGAAAATTTCAACCTAAGTTGAGCGATTATTGCGGATGAAATGTGCTAAGATTATGAAGCTACATCGGTTGCAAAAAACGCAGACGCATTAATAAATGCGAACGAGTATTTTTGCAACCTAGTGTCGTAGCGTAGCGGAGATCCCGCATACTTGCGGGGCAGACCATAAGATTGGTGCAGTTCGCCGCATAGAATCGCTCAATTTAGGTTCAAGTAACTAAATTTTCAAACTAGACATTATTAACAATCGGGAGATTGATGAATGCTCGGTCAATCTGATTCCCGCCTACACCTAATCTAAAAGGTTCCAGATATAAGACCATTAATCCCCCGAAGAGTCCGTCTCCAATCTTGATGCGGGAGATTTATTAAATTGAGAATACCATCAGGGTCACACCCTAAATACTAAGTCTGCGACACCTAGATTATTCCTCCCGGTCATTACTTTTCAAATCAGGATTTCCTGTTCCTCCTGATAAACTACTCCCTATGCGTCAAACTTAGCATTTGGGGTGTGACCCTGATTTGTTTATCTGAATTATTAACCTTTTCTCTTTTTGCCAAGCAATCTCAGAGCTGTAGTCACGGTAGCAACGATTGCAGCACCAACCAATCCGATAGTCCCTTTCTGCACCTGACGGCTGGAGGCTTTCCC
>Ga0222636_1000875_pt1 | contig 13287 bp, 16 predicted proteins | sample AntAcemetagen141_FD_179811 | JGI IMG/M metagenome (GOLD analysis project Ga0222636, IMG submission 179811) | Saline water microbial communities from Ace Lake, Antarctica - #141 | ecosystem: Environmental > Aquatic > Non-marine Saline and Alkaline > Saline | place: Antarctica: Ace Lake...
CACTTCGAGTAATCTGGTATATTTTGTAGTTTCTGAAGAATTATAATACCACTGGCATCATCACCACGATCGGTATTTCCTAATCCAACAAAAACAATTTCTTTTTTATTATATTTAGAAAGTAATATATCGAGTGTTTTAAAATTCATCCGAAACAACGATTTTGTAACGGCATTTAGGACACACTTCTTTTATTTGATCTTCTCTTCGTATTCTATCTTTCGGTTTTGATGGGTCAACATCAAAAAATTGTGCTTGTGTCTCTAATAAGAAATTAGGATGTGCATAAGCTTTTGCACCCAATCTTTCCTTTATCCAGTTAAGATGATCACGGCATCCGATAACTTCACCGCATACTTCACAGAGAACAATTTCTTTCTCAATTGTATCTACAGTATCTGGATCATTAAGATCAGTTGTTGAGTGTGAATATTCTGTTGTGCAAGTAATTCCTTTTTCTGTGATGCAATGTTCTTCACATTGTCCACATTGAATACAAGATGTATAGTTTACTCTTAAAATTCGTTTTAAATTTTCTTTATCGTCAAGTAATTCGATTGCAGTTGCTGGACATACTTGAACACAGGCACCGCAACCGATACATTCTGTTTCATCAAATATTGGGAAACCACGATAATGTTTTGATATTTTAAATGGCTCTTTTGGAAATTTAGTAGTATAAGGTGCTGTAAAAAAAGAGGTTAAAGCTTCTTTTATCTCTCGTAATTTTGGTAAATACATTCTTTACTCCATTAAATAAAAAGAATTATTCTTTATTTTCATTATCTTCTGCATATTGATCAACAACTGTCTTTTCGTCTAATTTAATATTGCTACGGTGAGCAGCATGTGAAATGGCGTGAGCCGCAGTAGGAGAAGTAAGGAATATGAATATTATTCCTAAAATTGCCTTAAATCCAAAATTATTAAATCCTTGAAGAATAAAAATTCCAAGTAAAATTCCACCTGTACCGAAAGTAACACTTTTTGTTGCGGCTTGTAAACGATTATAGACATCTGGAAGTCGAACCAATCCCAACACACCAAAAAAATCAAATGCGATACCAATATATATCAAGCCATATCCAATTATTTCTCTAATCATCAAGATGCCTCCTTTCTAATATTTTTGCGAATGCAAGTGAAGCAATAAAACTCATTAATCCCCAAATGAGTGCGATATCCATATAAAATGATTCATCATAAAATAATCCAATAATTGCAAGCAATCCAATAATCAAAACACCGAAAATGTCAATAGATACAATTCTATCTGCCGCCGAGGGACCAAAAATTACTCGGTATAAAACAAATAAAGAAGCGAAAAGAATCACATTAATTAATTTAAATATAATTTCACCTTCATATACAAAGAAATTAAAATATGCTAAAATACTGAGAATAATTATTCCAAGTATCCAACGAAATATTTTCATTCGAATACCTCCATTAAGATTTTTTCAAATCGATTACCAATGTCTTTTGTATTGTCTTCTATTTTTTTTGAATGTACATCAATACAATGAATATACAATTCTTGTTTTTCTGGATTGATATCAACTGTCAATGTTCCGGGAGTGAGTGTTATGGAATTTGCAAGAATAGTCATTGCAGATTCTTTTGTAAGCTTAGTTTTGATTTTAACGATGCCAGGATTAATAGGTACTTTGGGATGTACAACCAAATAGGCAACATGAACATTTGCTTTAATGATTTCCCAAGTGAATTTAACAATATACAAAAGCGAATACCCAATTCTTCTAAAAATATGTTGTCGTTTTTCTGTTGTTATCAAAAAATGTCCGGCTACTAAGGATACAAAAATAGCGACAATAGTACCAAGTATTACCTCTTGTAAATCTGTAATATCAGTAAGCATAAACCAAACAAGTAATGATAAGAAAAAGACAGCTATTCTACTTCTATTTTTTAAAGACATATTTTTTTACCTCCCAAGTACCATATTCATATATTCACCATTATTTTTAATTACTTCTACGATTGGATCCAAAGTTACTTCTCTGATTCCGGGAATGATTAAAATTGCTCCTGCAAAACATAAAAAAGCTAAAGTTATCATCGCAAATTTCATTCCAAAACTTGTCTTATTTTCTGTAACTTCCGTTTTATTTTCACTATGAAATCCGAAGCGTTGAACTTTTAGTAAAGCGGCTAATGTCTGAATACTTCCTATTACAGCTAAAGCTGCTAAAATCGGATGTCCTGATTGGATAGCTGCAATAATAATAATTAGTTTGCTAAAGAATCCGTTGAAAGGTGGAATTCCTGAAATTGCAAGAGAAGCGATCATAGATGTTTTTGAAGTAACAGGCATCAGCTTTTTTAGATTTCCCATTTTTTTCAAATCTCGTGTTCCCGTTGTCATTTCAACCGAACCGGCGTTATAAAAAAGAAGTGATTTGAAAATAGCGTGATTGAATATGTGAAAAACAGCTCCGAGAATTCCTAAGGTTGAACCAATTCCGAGTCCTAAAAGAATATAACCGATTTGACTGATACTACTGTAAGCAAGTAATCTTTTCATATCCCATTGAGTAATTGCAAGGAATCCGGCAATCAAAATAGAGATAACACCCAATATCATAAAAATATTGAGGAAAAATTCAGGTGCTCCGAATATATTATAAAAGATTCTAATTATAGCATAAATTCCGAGAACTTTGATCATGACACCGGACAACATCGCAGAAATTGGTGCCGGAGCTGATGAATGTGCATCTGGTAACCAAGTATGAAATGGAATGATAGCAGCTTTTAAACCAAATCCCATGAGAAATATTCCGCCTACTAAATAGACGATTTTAGTATTGATATGTGGAATTTGTTCGGCGATTTTTGCTAATGTAAGTGTAGAAGTTGCAGAATAGGTAATGGCAATTCCTACTAATATAAAAGTGGAAGAAACAATTCCCATGATAGCATATTTAAAAGATGCTTCAAATTCTTCTGCTTTTCCTCCGTAAGCAACAAGAGCATAAGTGGATAGTAATGCGATTTCCATAAAGACAAATAAATTGAATAGATCGCCTGTAATAATGACACCATTCATTCCTGTGATCAAGAACATAAAAAGAGAATAATATTTCCAATTTGTGGAAATATAGCGAATATATTGTCTTGAATAAATTAGTGAAGTAAGTGAAATTAATCCAACAATTATCAGCATAAAAATGGTGAGGGAATCTTGTACTAAATTTATACCAATTGGTGCATCCCAATTCCCGATTTTGTAAACAATTACTTCCTGATTTTGAGTAATGAAATTATAAATTGCTCCAAATAGAAGTAATAAAGCGGAAATTATTGATAATCCGTTAGCAAAATTATCTTTTTTGCCAGATACAATTGCAATCAAAAAAGCAGACAATAAAGGAATAATAATAAAAAGTGGTAAGATCATCCTGATAGCTTCCTTATTTTTGTTATGTCATAAGTTTTGTATTTTTGAAATAATTTTAACGCCAATGCAACGAGTAGGGCAGTGGTACCTAATTCAATTACAATCGAGGTAAGAACTAATGCTTGCGGAAGTGGATCAACCATTGGCATTGTTTCTACTCCTTTTCTCAATATTGGGAAAATACTCCCATTTCTATACGCAAACAAAATAAGAAGTAAATTTGTAGCATATCCCATAATTGAAGCAGAAAGGATTATTTTTATCAAGTCTCTTTTAGTTAAAATTCCATATAATCCCACTAATAATAGAGTGAAACATAGTAAATATAGGATCATAATTCTTCTCCTTTATCTAATTTTAAGCCAGCTAATACCCAAACAACAAGAAACAATGACATTGCAACTTTTATTCCAATTATTATATTTAACACTGGTATCGTTCCGGCACTAAGTAATCTAAATAATTCTCCATGACTAAGAAAATTGAATAGAAATACACTACTGATTAAAAATCCTAAAATTCCTAAAATGAGAAATAGAGTTGCACTTATTGATTCTAATTTTTCTAAAAAATTAATATTTAACCAATTATTTGTGAATTCTCTACCAAAAGCGATCATTACATTTAATAATGCTAAAGCGATAATAACTCCACCTGCAAATCCACCACCAGGAGTCAAATGACCATGAAAAATGATATAACATCCATATAGAATTATTATTGGAACTGTGATCCGCGTAATGGTTTTCACAATAATAGTCATTCCAGATTTATTGTCCATTCAATATCTCCTATCTATGTGATTTTGATTTAATTCTTAAAACAGTTAATGCACCAAGAATTGCTGTGAATAATACCGTTATTTCTCCGAGTGTATCGTAAGCTCTATAATCTAAAATAATTGATGTAACTAAATTTGCTGCTCCTGTATCTGCAGCTCCATTATTTAGATAATATTGTGCTGTATTCATAAGTGGTTCACCAAATTGAGGTAGCAAGTTCAATACTGAAGCTGTAAAATATAAAATTGCAAGTAGAGTAATTATTGTAATTCCAATTAGAATTTTATTTACTTTTGACGGTTCTTCTTGATGATAATCCTTCTTTACAAATGCTCTCACCATGATGATCAAAGCGAATATCTCGAATAGGAATTGAACAATTGCCAAGTCTGGAGCTTGTAAAAAGATGAATGAAATTGAGGCACCAAGTCCAACTACACCAACTGCAATTACTGCTGAAAGAATGTCTTTAATTTCCAGTGCGGCAATGGAACCGATTATCATAAAACTTAATATAAAAATAAGCCATGTCTCTATAGGCATTTATTCCTCCGTTATTTTAAATTAACAATAAAAAATATAAGCAACCCAACAACGATATATAATAAATAGAGCTGTAATTGTCCGGGATGCGCTTTTTGTAATAATTTCGCTGTAGAAATTGTAAATTTTGTACTAATATTATAAATATCAAAATATTTCTTTTCTGCCCATTTATACAATGTATTTAATGGTGTCATTTCTTTTACTTCATTGTAAAATTCCGTTCCAAGCACTCTGAATCGTTCTTCAGAATCCATACCGCCGAGATAATTTTCGTCTAATTTGATCTTTTTGGTGAATAGAAAAATTATAATTCCAGTTATGAAAGCCAGTCCGAATAAAATGATCATTAATTGTGGATTGTAAGTTCCGATAAATTGTGGGCTGCTAAGTCCAGAATCTTGTAATGCAGGTAAAATAAAATTATTAAGTGGAATTTTTACTGCCCAAATTCCAAAGATAATACAGAGTAGAGAAAGTAATCCAGTTGATAGAATTTGATTGACAGGTGCTTTTTTGATTGTGGAGAATCTTTTCTGATATTTTCCAAGATAGATAGCGTGAATAAATTTCATAAAACTTGCTAAAGTTAAAGCAGAACCAAAGATAGCAAGAACTAAGCAAATTATCATCCAAATCTGATATCCTGCTGATAATGTTGCTGTTTTTTCAATTATTCCTTGATATATCATCCATTTAGAGAAAAACCCATTAAAAGGTGGAATACCGGAGATGGATAATGCACCAATAAGAGCCATAATGAAAGTAAATGGCATCACTTTTCCTAATCCGCCGAGTTTATCCAAATCACTTGTTCCTGTACGTTTTTCTACGGAGCCAAGTGTGAGAAATAAATTTGATTTGTAAATTGTGTGATTTATCATGTGAAATAATCCACCGGCGAAAGCAAGAACACTTCCGCTACCAATTCCCATTATCATATATCCAACTTGACTGACTGTGCAATAACCGAGAAGTTTTCTTCCGTTATGTTGTATCATTGCCATCATTACAGCAATAATTACAGTGATTGCACCGAGTGTAACAATTATTAAATTTATTATAACACTTATTTCAAAAATAGTGGTAACTATTCTTGCTAATAAATAAATTCCGAGTAGTTTGTCCAATGAAGCTGGTAAAAGTGCAACACTTTCTACAGGAGAATCCTTGCTATAATCAGGAACCCAAGTATGAAAAGGGAATCCACCTGCTTTAGAAAATGCAGCAATTAAGAATAGAAAAAATGCTGTGTAAGATAATCCATCAACAAGTGGAATATTTGTTGATAATAGTAACCAAGAATTTTCTGAATTTAAAAACCAAACAAGAGCTAATCCCATGATCAAAAAAGCATCGCTACCACCGATAATTAGAAATGTTTTTTTTGCGGTTTGTGGAGAATCTTTTGTCTTTCCAAGTAAGCTAAACAGGTATAAAGTTAATCCGGACATACCCCAGAAAATTAAGAAACTAAAAGAATTTTCACTTAAAACTACACCGTTACTAAAAGCTAATGTTAAAGGATACAATACAAAAAACTGCTTCTCAATGTTGTTTTCTACACCTTTTAATGAAAATATCAAAATGATGAATGAGAGTAATTGTATTCCAGCTAAAGCAAAATAAGACATTTTATCAAGAGAGAGGATAGTGCTTGAAAATAGTGTAAATGTTTCGTTATTTGCATTGAAAAGGTTTACGGTTATTACGGAAGTTACAACCAAAGTAGCAAAAACAAGAATTTTCCTGATAATTGTTGGTAAGAAAATATTTAAAAACGAGATAGCAAGTGGAATTAAAATTAATAATAACAGATTGTTATTTAACATTAGGCATTCCTCCTGATATACAAAGTTTTATCACGAGATAATTTTAATAGATCAATTTTTTTATTTTTATTATGTTTGTCAGAAACTCTGATTGCTCTTTCAGTGCAACAGTAACACGGGTCAACACCAGCTAAAGTTATTAATGCGTCAGCAATAGGAATTCCTTTACAAGATGCTTGAAAAGTGGGGATATTATTAAAACTCGGTGCCCGAACCTTATGTCTTACTACTCGGTTAGTGCCATCTGTTCTAACATAATGAAAAACTTCCCCACGTGGAGCTTCATATCTTCCTATTCCTTCACCGGCAGATATTTCTTTCACATTATTGAAAAACGGTCCTTTGATTTCTTTCAATTTATTTAAGCATTGACGACATATTTTTATAGATTCTATTGTTTCCAAAACACGAACAACAAATTTATCATAAACATCACCGTTTTTAGTAATAATTTCATCGAAATCTACAAGATCGTATGCATCTATTGGCTCATCTTTTCTTACATCGCCTCTAACTCCTGAAGCTCTGCTTGTTGGTCCAACTGCACAATAATCAATAGCATCTTTTTTTGTTAGAACGCCAACACCAATTAATCTTGATCTTAAAACTGGATCATCATTAACTATTTTGGCGATCATGTTCATTTTTTTAACTAATGTATCAAGGATTTTATTTAATTCCGGAATGGAAGCAGGATCAACATCTTTTCCAACTCCACCAACTCTCATCATGCCATAATGATTGCGATTTCCTGAAATTATTTCAAACATTTGCAAAACCGGTTCGCGATATTTCCAAGCCCACATCCAAACTGTGTCATATCCTATAAAATGCCCAGCTAATCCAACCCATAAAAGATGACTGTGAATTCTTTCCAATTCTCCCACCAAAGTTCTAATATACCTTGCTCTTAAAGGAATTTCAATATTGCCAACATCTTCAAGAGCATGAACAAAAGCAAGTGGGTGAGAAGTAGAGCAAATTCCACAGATCCGTTCAACGAGGTAGATAGATTGTGTAAATGACTTCTGCTCAGAGATAAATTCGTGTCCACGGTGCATCCAACCGGTATCCATATCAATATCAACTACTGTTTCACCATCGACAGTTAGATTAAAATATTCCGCTTCTTCTAATAATGGATGAAATGGACCAACAGGAATTTGATTTTTATTTGAAATCTCTTTTAAGTTACTTTTAATTTTCATAAAATTTTATCTCCTGCATCGCATTGGTTTATTTAAGTCTTCCGGATGATTTCTTGATAGCAATGGAATTGGTCTCGGATGGCCAATAAATTTTATTCCCCACCATTCTGCCATTTCTCTTTCAATCCATTCAGCACCTTGTATCATTGGCGTTATTGAATTCATTTCAGGATTTTCTTTATCTTTCATTACGACTCGTGGACAATAGTAATTTCCTGTATTATCATCGGAAAAATGATAAAGCGCTTCAATACCATGATATGTTTCTGTTGCAGTAGCAGTTGATAATCTACATTCCATTTTATTAAAAAGATAGTCAACTACTTCAAGAATATCTTCATTTTTTACCTGAAAATACAAACGCCTTTTCTTTCTTATTTCAACTTTGATTTTAGAACCCATTTTCTCTATAAATTCGTGATAATCAGCCATTTAATATCTCCATTAATTTTGCGACACCCTCTATCATTGCTTCCGGTTTTGGAGGACAACCCGGGATATACATATTTATTGGAATAACATCTTCCCTTGATTGAACTATATTGTAACTATCTTTAAAGCAAATTCCAGAAGAAGGACAACTTCCGATTGCAACGACAAAAATTGGTTTTGGCGCTTGTTCATAAATTTTTCTTATTTTTGGGGCGACTTTTTTATTGAATACTCCTGTAATGAGTAAAACATCCGCATGTCTTATTGAACCGACCAATTTTATTCCCAATCGTTCGACATCATATTTTGGAGTAATTAAATCCAATATCTCAATATCACAGTTATTGCAAGGTGAACCGCTAATGTGAAAAACCCACAGTGATTTTGCCAATCTTTTATTATACCATCCCATTTTATACTCCTAATATTGCTAAAATAATTGCTAATAGTCCAACTGGCGAAGCATATTTCCAGAAAAATTTTAAAGCAGTATCTATGCGAATTCTTGGATTTGTATTTTTGATAATTATCATCACAACAATAATCCCCAAATATTTTAATATAAACCATAAAATTCCCAAGCCGGATAAAGTGAATCCGCCGAGAAATATTGAAATTAAAAAGAAAGGAAAGATTACATACATCATAAAATGATTTAATTTCCAGAAGGCAAGGGGAGGACCGCTGTATTCCATCAATGGACCTTCTACAATTTCTGTTTCTGCTTCCGGAATGTCAAATGGTTGCAATGTCATTTTTGCTTGAATACAAATTATACCGAGTAAGAATGCAAGAATTCCCGAAGCTGAGCCAATAAAAGCGCCGTTTGTTGCTTGAAAATTAATAATATTTTCTAGATTAAGTTGATAACCGGATTTGATTATTGGAACTAAAATTACGAAAATAAAAGCAAGTTCGTCTGCAATAAGAAGTTTGATTTCTCTACCTGCACCAATACTGGAATATACATTTCCCGTTGATGAACCGCCGAGAATTATCATTACCGAATATATCATCATCAAATACATTATTACAAAAATGTCTCCACCGAAGCCGACATGATAAAATAATGTTACACCGATCATTGTTGTTAAAAGTGATAATACACCGAATGCAATAAAAGGAGTGGCAATAAATAATGAGTGAATACTATTTTTTATTAGAGTTGTTTCTTTACCAAGTAATTTAAAGAAGTCGTTAAAATTTTGTAAAAATGGAGGACCAACTCGAAATTGAAAACGAGCGGAAACTTTTCTATCAACCCAACCGATGATCAAGCCAAGAACTGTTGTGAACAATATTCCGGGAAAAATAAATATGTAAAACAAATATTCTAATTTCATTTTTTCCCCTCTTTTTGTAACCAATTAGGATTTATCACTGCGAGATGTTCACCAACGAAGAATAATTGTTCATCCGGATCTTCTTTTTCAATATTTTCCATTTTAAAAGTACCTTCAGGAGCTGTCTTTACACAAAGTGGAATGTAATCAGGATTTTCATCAAGTTGGTTTAGACAATTATCACACTTAGTCGTTATATAATTTATTGTCTCTGGTAGAATAGTTCCGAAAGGGCATGCGAGAATACAACTTTTGCAACCGACACATCTCATATTAAATCTTTTTATTGTTCCGTTATCCAGTCGTTCCAGAGCTTCTTTAGGACAAGCGTCAACACAAAAAGCTGATTTACATTGGCGACAATATGATGCAAATTGAGCAATTTCTAAAAGAGAAAACGTACCTGCATTTTTTCGATGGAATAAATATTCGCATTCTATCTTATCTGATGAAATACCTGATTCCATTAATTTAGGAATATTTATTAATAGTTTTTTCATTCCCAAATCGCCTCCTCATTTTTTATCATTTCATAAGTGAAAACAGGGCCGTCCTTGCAGGCGTAATATTTCCCAATTACACAATGACGACATTCTCCAAATCCGCAATACATTTTCTTTTCCATTGATAAATAGATGTTTTCATCAGTAAAACCATAATCTTTCAAAGCGAATGTTCCAAATTTCATCATTATAGGTGGACCACAAACAACAGAAGGATTATCTTTCGGATCAATCTTTACTTTTTCAAGTAAAGTTGTAACAACTCCAGTATTCTCGTTCCATTTTTGATCTTCGGGAATAGAATCGACTGTTCTTAAAAAATTTATTTTGTCAACTTCTCGCCATTTACAAATTGCATCTTTATAAATGAAATCATTGGGCGTTTTGGCACCTGCGAGAAAAGTAATACTTTTATAATTATCAATTTCATCTAATAATGTAAGAAATAACGATCTTGTAGGAGCCAATCCAACTCCACCACCCATAATCACAATATCTTTATTTTTAAACTTATCAATTGGGTAACCATGACCGTAAGGACCTCTAATTCCAACTCTATCACCGACTTCTATTTTGTGAATATGATCTGTAACAAAACCGGTTTTCATAATGGTTATATCCATTGTATCAGAAATAAAATGTGAGGAGGATGGAGTAAAAGGACCTTCGCCGATTCCTGGAACAGATAATTCTACAAATTGTCCGGTTTTGAAAGATATTGGTTTTTCAGGGCGAATACGAAATGTTTTAATTAAGGGTGATTCTTGAATGATCTCAAATATTTTTCCTGGAATGACTTCAAAGGGATTTTTCATATACTGATTCTCCTTGAATCTGTTAATTCGATTTCTTTACAACTTCTCTAAAATCTATTTCGGCAGGACAAGCATCTATACATCTTCCACATCCGACACAGCCAATTGTATCAAAATTACTATTGAAATATGAGAATTTACATAAATATCTATTTCTAAATCTTTGGTGCATCTTCGGTCTTGGTGAACCATCACCAGCAACGCGTGCATAACCATGATACTGACACGAATCATAACTGCGAACTTTCACAAATTTTTCCGCTTCCGTTTCATCATTTAAAATGAAACAGTAACATGTAGGACAAATATTTGTGCAAGCGCCACATCCAACACAAGCATCCGAATTTTCAATCCAGAGTTTTTCTTCACTGTTTTTTAGTTCGTAAAAATTTTCCGTATGATAATATTCTTTATTTTGTTTTTCTAATTTCTCGAGAATATCTTTTCTATTTTCTTCAACTAATGAAAAAACATCCTGTGGAGCTTTATTAACAGCAACATGCTCTTTCATTGTATTAAGGAATTTTTCACCTTTTTTTGAGCCAGCAACGATGTAATAATAGTCATTGTTATTAACTTTTGATAGGTTTATATCATAATTTGATTCGGAGTAAGGTTTTCCACCAACCAAATTACAATGACAACTATCGGTAATTCGATTGCAATCGGAACTGATGACAAGTGTATTATCACGCAATTTTTTATAGGCAGGATCTACAAAATCATCATTTATTAATGCCTTGTCCAAAATGTTTAACGCTTTAAGATCGCATGCTTTTATTCCTGCAACTATTCGTTTTTTAGAATGAAGAGATGTTGAACTTACATTTTCGCGTGATAAATAGAATAATGTTTTTATCGGATCAATTGTTCTAAATGATTCTAAATCATATTCAATATTTTCATCGCTATTGTATTTTGTAAAAGAAAATTGCTTTTCATCTTGTTTATTGTTTTTCTTTGGAAGTAAAACCTCTTCATAATTATCAATTTTTTCAGAAATACATCTATTGAAAAATAAAAATAAATCTTCTTTCCTTATTATCATTAATATACCCCCAAAGAGTGATTATTAAAAAAGTAATTTGAATTTAAAAATTTAGTAAAAGTATTAATTTTGATGTTGTGATGTTGCTTTCTATTTAAGAAATTCCTTTTCATCTATCGTAAACTTAAAATATTTTCTTTATTTTGTCAAGGAAAATTTTCATATTCGATGATTTAATTTCATAATCGTCCGCAATATTTGTCAAAACATCACCTAAATTTAGGTGATTGTCATCAATAATATCAATATAGTCATTAGAATTTACATAATCGTCGTAAGGATAAAACTAATATAAAGCGAAAGAGTGATTTTGGGATGAGGCGACTTTGAGAGTTGGTGATTTGAAGAATTGGGAATTTGTTGAAATTGTTTGGAATATCGAACCCCAGTTAAATAAGATTCGCTATCTCACGGGACAGGTATAAATTAACGATTTTAGATTTAAGAAGTAGGATGAAAAAAATCCCTAACTAAATATATGTATCAGAATGTCTTTCTTTTTTCCAAAGTTATTCCATTATCAAGTCGTAATGTCTTAAAGTCATTATATACTTTCTTGTATTTTAAAATAAAATTATGTATTTTTTACTTAATAAAGAATTGATAAACGGAATTTAATAAATGTATAAAAAAAATAGTAATTTATCAAGATCATTGGATTTGAATTCAAACAAGTTTGTGCAAGCCTGTGCAGGTGCTGGTAAAACATTTACACTTGCAAAAAGATATTGTGAAATTCTGGATGATTTTGCTGAGAAGTCAAGATCGGATTCACGAAAGAAATGGCTTGGAGTGGGAAATATTCTTGTAATTACATTTACAAAAAAAGCAGCAGCTGAAATGGGAAATAGGATATATAAAGATTTGAATATTTTATTATCAGGAAATTCTATTATAGCATTAGATAAGCAAGGCGTTAAATTTGGCGATAATTTGCGTTCCGAAGAATATAAAGAATATAAAGAATGGCTTCGTTCCACTTTTTCACAAAATATGATCTCAACAATTGATGGTTTTTGTAATAAAATATTAAAAGAAAATGCTTATAAGATTGGACTAGATCCCATGTTCAAATTGGAAGATGAAGCAATTGCAAAGAAAAATTTTGATGAATTATTGAATGATTTTATTGAAGAAAAATCAAAAAAATGGGATGATAATTTAAAAAAATTATTGGATAAATCGACAATTCACAAAATTAAGCAATTCTTTGAGTTTTTTGATAAGCATCAGGAGGAATTACAGAATTGGATACAAAGAATTGATTCTAATTCTACAAAAGAAATTTGGGAATGTTGGTTAGAAAATTATACACCAATATTTGATATTGATAAATGGATTGACAAATTCAAAATATTAT
>Ga0222636_1000877_pt1 | contig 13252 bp, 9 predicted proteins | sample AntAcemetagen141_FD_179811 | JGI IMG/M metagenome (GOLD analysis project Ga0222636, IMG submission 179811) | Saline water microbial communities from Ace Lake, Antarctica - #141 | ecosystem: Environmental > Aquatic > Non-marine Saline and Alkaline > Saline | place: Antarctica: Ace Lake | collected...
TACAGGAAGCAAACTTATTTTTCAGATATTAATTTCTTTAATCATTATTTATTCGGGAATCAGAATAGAATTTTTAAGAAATCCAGCGACTCCGGGTAGTTATATTTATTTTAGCTTTTTATCTATACCGCTGACATTAATCTGGTTGATAGGCATTACCAACTCAATTGGACAGACAGGCGAGTTGGGAGATATTACTCCTTATATAGTGTTTATTGCTTCTTTAACCTTTTTTACTGTTACCCTTCTTCAGAGGCAGGGACTAATTTTAGCAGAAATTCTTTCTCTATCTTTAGCAGTTATATCTTTTATTGTTATTAAATATTTCCCCAGAGGGAAGTTTTCTTCTTTCTATATGTTATTTGGATTTATTCTGGCAGTTATTGCCATTGTAGGTGTATCCAAGAGTACTGCCGCTTTAACCCTTTTTATTCCACTATTAATTCTGGGAGTGCCGCTAGTAGATGGTTCTTATTCTATCGTCTCCAGTTATGTAGTACAACAGGGGAAAGTAGGTGATTTTTCAACTACGGAAAGCAGGCTTCGTCAAAAATTACAATCTTATGGGTTTTCCGCACATGGAGCAAATTGTACCATTATTGCTACTTCTTTGTATCTTAGTCTTTCTGCTTTAATTGTTTCCATTTATCAAAGCCTTTACTTATTGGTGATAATGTCCGTTTTCGGATGGGTCATCTTTGAGATGCTCAAGAAAAAGGTTTCTTCAGAAGAATTAATCATTGAAAAAGATCTTGCCAATAATCGAATAAAACTCTTCCAAGTGGGAATTGATCGGGTAGATGTAAAAAGTGTTATTTCCCGAATAGAAGAATTTATAGTTACTAAAAAATCCCATCTGGTAGTCACACCGGATACATTAGCTATTTTACGAGCAAAAAAAGATGTTGATTATTTTAATATAATTCAATCTGCAAACCTGGTTACACCTGACGGAGCCGGTATACTTTGGGCAACCACAATCCTGCACCATCCCTTAAAGGAAAGAGTAACCGGAATTGATATTATTCAAGGTATTTGTAAGCTTGCTGCCAAAAAAGCATATTCAATATATCTTTTAGGCGCCTCTCCCGGAGTAGCCAAAGAGGCTTCCTTGAAATTAACTCAAAAATATCCGGGATTAAAAATAATCGGAAATCATCACGGTTATTTTCATGCAACAAGTTTATCAGATGAAACCATAATACCCCAAATGCATAAAAACAAAGTGAATTCCGGAACGGAAGGCATAGCTAAAGGTATGGATATCAAATATAATGAAAGAAACGAAGAAGCGAAAATCATTCAGGAGATTAATAATAAAAAACCGGATATATTACTAGTAGGTATGGGTGTGCCCAGACAAGAGAAGTGGATTGCCGGAAATCTGAAATCAAAACGGCTTAATGTTCCGGTATGTATGGGAGTCGGTGGAAGTTTTGATGTTCTTTCAGGTAAAATACCACGAGCACCACTATGGATGCAGAGACATGGCATGGAATGGGTTTACCGTTTTATCAAACAACCAAAACGAGCATTTCATACTTTAGCCCTCTTTTATTTTATGGGCCTGGTAATTATGGGAAAGATAATATTAACTTTAAAAAATACGGATTAAATAATTACTTTTTTAATAATTTATATAAAATAAAATGGATTAAATAAATTTAATTGATAAGTTTTTTAAAATATTGACGATTCCGCAATAATATCTATTCTTTATTACTAATCTTCTCTTTTTTCTCTAGTTTTTTCTTAACTCAACACTGTTTTCATTATACTTTTGATTTATTTTATCTATTATTATATATTATAAAAATAGATTCAGGTTATTATAGAAAATTGTAAATAAGGAGATAGATAAGAAATGAAAGACATTTTTAAAGGCTTAATTATTATTATTGTCTTGCTAATTCAGTTGACTATCTTAAATTTATTTACATTGCAAGGTTTAAAACCTGATTTGATGTTTGTTTTGGTTATTGTATTTGCATTATTAAGAGGAGCAGGAGAAGGAACAATCGTGGGCTTTTTTTCCGGTCTTTTACAGGATATTTTTTCTGTTGGATTGCTTGGAGTACATGCACTGATAAAAACAATAACGGGTTTTTTATGCGGCATATTGAAAGAGAGGATATTTGAAGAACATATTTTATTTGTTGTTCCATTGATCACTTTATTTGCAACGATAACTAAGAATATTTTAATGTTTTTGGTGTTACGGGCTTTTGGAATGGAACCAGGCAACCTGCTTTGGAGCCTCAAGCAAATGACGATTCCTGAAGCGCTATACAACAGTCTTTTATCGCCTTTTATCTACCTGGGAGTAAAGAAACTCCTTCAAATAATCGATGATAAATTTTAAGATGTAAACTTTGGTGCCTGGCACCAGAGTTGTCATAAATGTAAACTTTAGTGCCAGGCACCAAAGTTTACATTAGACCTGATAGGAGTTATTATGAGGGAATCATCTTCTGTTCCGGAAGAAGTAAAATTCAGACTTAACTATTTATGGATATTCGTAATTATTTGTTTTTTTATTTTAGTAATGAGTCTTTGGTATTTTCAGTTGATTAAAGGGGAGGAATTGGCTCAGAAGGCGTTAGAGAATTGTATTCGTTCCCTGGTGGAGAATGCTCCACGAGGAAAGATCTATGATCGTAACAAAGAACTATTGGTGACAAACAGGCCTGCAGTCATTGTCTCAGTTATTCCCGGAGAAATAGAAGATATAGAAAAATTAAGCAATAAACTCGGTGGAATACTGGGGATAGACCCTGGCCAAATTCAAAAAAAGATTAAAGAATATTATCTTAATCCCTTTAAAACTGTAAAAATATTCGATGATTGTAGAATTAATAAAATTATCGAAATTGAAGAGAGACAGGATGAATTAAAAGGGGTGGTTTTAGAAATACAACCAAGGAGAAAATATCTTTATCATGATTTGGCAGCTCATAGTCTGGGATATGTAGGAGAAATAAATAAAGAAGAATTAATAGAAATGAATGCTCAGGATTTTCAGGGTGGTGATATTATAGGTAAAACCGGTCTGGAAAAATATTATGATCAAATTTTAAGAGGAGAGAAAGGTGGAAAAGAAGTTGAAGTCGATGCCCTGGGAAGAGAAATTGCCACTTTACTTTATCGAAAATCTATTCCGGGAAAAGATATTATCTTAACCATTGATAAAAATTTACAACAATTCGGGGAAAGTTTATTAAACGATAAAAAAGGTAGCATTATAGTAAGCAATTCTCATACAGGGGAAATTCTGGCTTTAGTTAATAAACCCTCCTTTAATCCAAACTTATTTGTCGGAACTATTTTACCTGAGGATTGGGAACGACTCTCTACTGATTCAAATTATCCCTTAAGTAATAGAAGTATCCAGGGCCTTTATTCACCGGGTTCAACATTTAAAGTCGTAACAGCAATAGCTGCTCTGGAGGAAGGGATTACGGATGAAAAGAGGAAAATCTACTGTTCGGGCAAGTTTAAGATTGTTGACCAGGTCTTTAAATGTTGGAAAGAAGGTGGGCATGGCAGCCTGGATATTTACGGCGGAATATCCCATTCCTGCAATATATATTTTTATACAATAGGGAAGGATTTGGGAATAGAGAAATTAAACAAGTATATGCAAAAATTTGGATTTGGAGAAAAGGTCGGTATTGACTTGCCCACCGAATCTTTGGGAACCATACCTTCTTCAGAGTGGAAACAAAGAGAATTTCATGAAATATGGTACCCAGGTGATACCATTAATCTTTCCATTGGACAGGGTTTTTTATCAATAACACCATTTCAACTGCATAATGTAATAAGTGCAGTTGCAACTGAGGGAATTATCTATAAATACCACCTGGTAAAGGAAATCGTTTCTCCTGATGGAAAATTGGACAAAGAAATAGGGGCGGAAATTTATCGGGAAATTGATGTATCTCCCAATACTTTCAAAATAGTTAAGGAAGGATTGCGGGAAACTATACTAAAAGGAACAGGGTGGAGAGCGAATATTAAAGAATTAGAGGTATCGGGTAAAACCGGAACTGCTCAGAATCCACAGGGAGAAACCCATGCCTGGTTTATAGGCTATGTTCCGTTGGGGGAATCCCTGATTTGTATTACGGTTTTCGTTGAAAATGGAGGAGATGGTTCAGAAGCAGCGGCTCCTATTGCAAGAGCGATGCTGGAAAAATTATTTAATATCCAAAGATAACAGAAAATACCCGGATACAATGATTGCATTGAATATAATATTAAATGTAATAAAGGGCAGTATCTTATATTACCGGAGGAAAAATTGAAAAGGAATTTAGGAAGATTAAGTGAAAATATAGATTACACTTTATTGATTACAGTGGTAATCCTCTGTTTTTATGGTCTTATAGTTTTATACAGTTCAACCAGAATGACCACTGCAGGCGGTGATGGCTATTATTTTGTTAAGCGGCAAATATTATGGATGCTTAGCGGTTTTACTTTTTTGACCATGATCTTGTTTATTGATTATCATTATGTTGAAAAATACTCCAAATTTGCTTATTTCATGGCTATTATTCTCCTGGTCATGGTGATATTTTCGGGTAAGACGATTTATGGGGCAAGACGTTGGCTGCCTATCGGACCATTTGAGTTTCAACCATCGGAATTTGCAAAAATAGCACTCATCATTTTTTTAGCAGATTTTCTCAATAAAAACAGAGAAAAGTTAGATTATTTTTTCTATTTTTTAATTCCATTTGTCTATACAGGGTTATTTATTTTATTGGTGTTTATGCAACCGGATTTAGGGACTTCATTGGTATATATGGCAATCCTCGTTATTATGTTATTTGTAGTAGGGGTAAAAATTAAATTTTTGGCAACCGTTTTTTTCACAGCACTTTCTTCTATCCCGATTCTGTGGATATTTTTAAAGGAATATCAAAAAAGAAGGATTATACTTTTTATAAATCCCAATATAGACCCCCTGGGTGGAGGTTATAATGTCATACAGTCAAAAATAGCAATCGGTTCAGGCGGGCTTTTAGGAAAAGGTTTATTTGGCGGATTACAGAGCCAGCTGCATTTTTTACCGGCTCAGCATACAGATTTTATTTTTTCAGTTGTCGGAGAAGAATTAGGTTTTCTGGGGACTCTTTTTTTATTAGGCCTTTACGCAATTATTTTATGGCGGGGAATAAAAATTGCCAGGGAGGCAAAAGATTTATTAGGGAGCTTGCTGGCTTCCGGTGCGGTGGCATTTCTACTTTTTCATATTTTTGTAAATATTGGAATGGCTATGGGTATATTACCGGCCACCGGATTACCTCTTCCGTTTTTAAGTTATGGCGGAACTTTTATGATTTCTAACTTAGTATTGATCGGGATTCTTTTAAATGTGGAAATACATAAGGTGAAGTGGTGAAATTAATTGACCAATTAGCCGATTCACCAATTACCCAATTATTTTAGTCATTAACATTAAATGTAAGATATAAGATAATTTAGTTACCCTGTTAGCCGGTTTACCGGTTATCCAGTTAAGATTAAGATAAAACTGATTAATTTAGTTAGACGATTAAATTAGTCGTTAATAAAGAAAAGGTAAAGAAGTTACGGGTTAAGAAATAAAATATCAAGAAAGATGAGAAATATAAAGAAGGTTGCAAGGTGTAAGTAGGGGCAGACCTTGTGTTTGCCCATAATGAATTGCTTGGTTGGTTAGCGGCCAGATAACAAACTAAGCAAACAAAAGGAGAAGGATTTGAATTTAAGAAAAATATTGTTTGAAAAAATATTGGACAAAGTGCAAAAACCGGGTAGATATACAGGAAAAGAACTAAATGAAATAGTAAAAATTGAAGAAAAAAATAATCATTTGGTTAAAATTGCATTAACTTTTCCTGATTTATACGAAATTGGCATGAGTTATTTAGGCTTTAAAATACTTTATGAATTAATAAACCAGCGTAAGGATGCATTTGCTGAAAGGGTTTTTTCTCCGGCGGTTGACATGGAAAAACTGCTTAGGGAAAATCATTTGCCCATATTTTCTTTAGAGACCTATCGACCTCTAAAAGATTTTAATATCGTTGGTTTTACTATTCAACATGAATTGTGTTATACCAATATTTTAAATCTACTTGATCTGGGAGGTATCCCCTTAAAATCCGCAGAAAGAGGAGATAATGCTCCTTTAATTATTGCCGGAGGCCCGGGAGCCTTTAATCCTGAACCTATATCCGACTTCATTGATTTATTTATCATTGGTGAAGGAGAAGAAATTATCCATGAAATAATAGAAGTATATAAGCATTGGTGTGAAGGAGGGAAGAAGAATCGAGCTAATCTCCTGGAAAGGCTTTCGACTATAAAAGGGATTTATGTGCCATCCTATTATCGAGTCAGTTATTTTAAAAATGGAAAAATAAAAGCCATTCTTCCTAAAAAAAAGCAATATCCTTCGGTGATCAAAAAAAGAATCATTTCTGATTTTGATAAAGTATATTACCCTGTTTCCCCAATCGTGCCTAATATTGATGTTGTTCATGATAGAGTAACATTGGAAATTTTTCGTGGATGTACCCGGGGATGCCGTTTCTGCCAGGCGGGAATGTTGTATCGTCCGGTAAGAGAAAAATCGGTAGAAAGACTAATGAATTTAGCAAAAGAATCTCTTCAACATACAGGATACGAGGAAATTTCACTATCTTCCTTAAGTTCAAGTGATTACAGCCAGATAGAGAAATTGATTACCGAATTAATTAATCTGTATAAAGAACAGGGAGTTGGAATTTCATTACCTTCTTTGAGAGTAGATACTTTTTCAGTTAATTTAGCTAATCAGGTTCAGAGGGTAAGGAAATCAGGGCTTACTTTAGCTCCAGAAGTAGGCACGCAAAGATTAAGAGATGTCATAAATAAAAATGTGCAGGAAGAAGACCTTTATTTGTCCATTAAAGCAGCCTTAAAAGCGGGATGGAGAAAAATTAAACTATATTTTATGATAGGTTTACCTACGGAGACCAAAGAAGATATCGAAGGAATTGTTAAAATAGTCAATAGGGTTAATCGATTGGGAAAAGAGATTACCGGGAGAAAAATAAATATTAATGTCAGCGTTGCTGTTTTTGTGCCAAAAGCACATACGCCTTTTCAATGGGAACCCCAGGAAGAGGCATTTCTTCTTTCTGAAAAATTAAAATATTTAAATGCTACACTAAGGAAAAAAAATATTGCTTATAGTTATTCCGATATCAATAGGAGTTGTCTGGAGGCCGTGTTTGCCCGAGGTGATAGAAAATTAAATAAAGTATTAGAGAGAGCCCATCAATCAGGATGTAAATTTGATGCATGGAGAGAACATTTTGATTTTGAATTATGGCAGAAGGCATTTACCGATTGTGGAGTTAAAATGGAATTTTACGCAAACCGTCAGAGAGAAGAAGATGAGGTATTACCCTGGGAACATATTTCCTGTGGAGTGACTAAAGAATATTTCCTGAATGAAAAGAAGAAGGCTTTAAAAGGAGAAACAACTCCGGATTGCCGATTTGATGTTTGTACCGGATGTGGAGTATGTTAAATTAGTCGTTAGTCGTTAGTGAATAGTCGTTAGCAGGAAGGAAGTAACTAGTAATGAGTAATAAATAAAAAATGCAGGTAGGAACTGTGTGAATATTTGTTACCTGGTTAGTTAGTTAAAAAAATATATTAAGGAAGCCAGGAGTCAGAAGCCAGAATAAAGAGAAAATGAAATATAAGATAAAAAATAAGTTTTCAGTTAATAAAATAAGAAATACAATTAGTTAAGAAAATTAAAGATTAAAATAATAAATTAAAAATTTATCTTAACTAAAAAGAAAGGACTTAATAAATTTTGGAGCAGGTAATTAGAGTAAAATATATTAAAGAAGGACCTATTAAATACATTTCTCATCTCAACCTGGTACAGGTTTTTACCCGGACTTTGAGAAGGGCAAACATTCCGGTACTTATTTCTCTGGGATTCAATCCCCGGTTCAGAATTTCTTTTGGCCCCCCTCTGGCGTTAGGTATCAGCAGTACCAGCGAATATTTTGACATTAGATTAAAAAAAGAGATGAAAATTGAAGAGTTAGCCGAAAAACTTAACCGGGAATTGCCCATCGGTTTGAAAATAATTTGCGCAAAAATTATTTTATCTTCAACTGATTCACTGGTTAAATCCATTGATCAATCTACTTATATTGTTACCATGAAATTAAATACGGAAAGGGAAAACTTAAAAAACGAAATAAGAGAAAATATAGAAAAATATTTAGACTTAAAAGAAATTTGGATAGATAAAAGAGGCAAAAAAGGTATTAAAAAATTAAATATCAGACCTTTGATTTTAAATTTAAGAATAGAAGAGACAGATATTACAAATGGAAATATGATGTTAAAATTAGATATAAAAATGGGCAATGATGGAAATTTAAATCCTCATTATGCAATTAAAGCATGGCTATCAAGATATAGTTATTCGTTTGACCTTGTGGAAATATCAAGAGTAGGCATGTTTATAGCTGATAAAGAAGTGATAAAGAACTAGATTTTGAATCACATTTTCTATTTTAATAGTGTAATATATTTAATTGTATTCATATATTTAAGTTTCCGGAATATTGTCAATGTAAACTCTAGTGAACTCGAATTCCTTATCTTTACTAAATAGGGGATTTAAGGTAAAATAGAAATGGTGGTTAGTTTGCTAAAATATTATTTGCAGAGCACCATATATATAATCTGTTGAAAATATTTTTAGATTTTTAAGAAAAAATTATAATAAATAAAAGATTTAATTTAAAATAAAATAGGAGTTTTTATGAATAAACGTGTGATTATTGATGTGGGTTTAACCGAGGAACGTGTAGCTATTTTTGAAGACAACCGAATGGTTGAGATCCATATTGAGAGAATTGAAGATGATAAAATTGTAGGAAATATCTACAAAGGAAGAGCTATTAATGTTTTGCCGGGAATTGAGGCGGCATTTATTGATATCGGTATCGAAAAAAATGCTTTTCTTCATCTGGAAAAATCCAGTCAGGAGCCGAACGAGAAGGAAAGTGCTTCTATGGGGCAATCTAATTCTTTGCTTGCCCTGGATAATATAAAAAATAATCAGGAATTAATGGTGCAGGTTGTTAAAGAAGCAATCATACCAAAAGGAGCACGTGTAACGACCAATATAAGTCTACCGGGAAGATATTTGGTGTTCATTCCCAACAGTTCTAATTTGGGGATATCTCACCGAATAGAAGACGAAAAAGAAAGAGAAAGATTAAAGAAGATTATTCAATCCATAAGGCCTAAAAAAGTAGGACTAATCATTCGTACTGCTGCCTGGGGGAAAGAAGAAGAAGAATTTTTAGCAGACCTGGATTTTTTAATACGATTATGGAAAAAGATTAGCAGGAGAGCAAATAAAACCAAGGCCCCGATGTTACTACACGAAGATTTATCCCTTACTTATCGCATTATTCGAGATTTGTTTACTGAAGAAGTAGATGAAATTATCATCAATTCTAGATCAATTTATAAGAATATGTTAAAATTTTTGCAGACATTATCCATTACGGAATTAGGTCCGAGAGTATCACTTTATACCGGAGAAAAACCAATTTTCGAAGAATATGGTATAGAAAAAGAAATAACTAAAGCCTTGCAAAGAAAGGTATGGTTAAAGTGCGGAGGTTATCTGATTTTTGATCAAGCAGAAGCCTTAACGGTTGTAGATGTGAATACCGGAAAATTTGTAGGCAAAAAAGATATGAGAAAAACAATCTTGAAAACCAATCTACAGGCTGCCGAAGAAATAGGTCTTCAGTTAAGATTGAGAGATATAGGTGGCATTATCATTATCGATTTTATCGATATGGATAATCAGGAAGATAAGGATAAACTGATAAAACAATTAGAGGATAGTTTGAAAAAAGACAAAACAAAGACAAACGTTGTCCAGAATAGCGAACTCGGTTTGGTTGAACTTACCAGAAAGCGTTCAAGAAGAGATCTGGAAAAAATCTTAAAAACCGCCTGCCCTTATTGTTCAGGTACAGGCAGGGTTTTTTCCGCTGAAACAGTTAGCAATATTGTTTTACGCAAATTAAGGGAACTATGTCATACTTCCCATGCAGAAGCGGTATTATTAGCAGTTCATCCCAAGGTAGAAGAGGTGCTATCCGGATCGAAAATGATGTTAATTAAACAAATGGAGAAAGAAAACAAAAAAACAATATATATTATTTCCTCTAAAGATATTCATCTGGAAAGAATAGAAGTTGTTGCGGTCGGCAGAAAGAAAGAAGTAAAGAAAATCAGGAAAATGTCCAGTTGATAAAAATAGTCGTTAGTGAATAGTGAATAGTCGTTAGCGTATAGCGTACAGCGTACAGTTACGGGCAATAAATGAAGGAGATAATAGCGGATAGTTATAGCGTGGGGGAAAATAGTATTTAGTCGTTAGTATTTGGTATTTAGTGAAGAAAATACAAAGAATAAGACAAAGAAAAAAGAACATGTATTAATTGGGTAATTGGTAAATGGGTAAATCGGTAAATGAGTTCGCTGGTTAGGAAAATTAAAGAGCAATAAAAGAAACAAAATAGAAAAATATCTTAATTTTGTTAAATTTGCGATACTAATTTAATAGGGTTAGCGTAAACTTTAACGGGGTAGTTAGATAAAAAGAAGAAAGTTATTTTTTTTGAACTATCTTTTTCTTTCTTAACTCGATACTCAATACTATATACCCGATACTTTCTTTTAATTAACTTGACATGCCCGTTAATATATGATAGATTTTATAAGCGTTGTTTTTATATCCGCACAGATTGGGTCAAGAAAAAGTCATTTTCAGATCAAAATGGTTACCTACTCTGGCGAGTTTTTAATTAGGAGGAAAACTGGAAATGCAAGCAGTTATTGCCACTGGAGGAAAACAGTACCTGGTAAAAGAGGGAGATATTATAAGAGTTGAAAAAATAGATCTGGACAAAGGGCAGAATATTGAATTTGATCAAGTATTAATGGTTGATAAAGACGGAGAATATTTCATTGGCCGTCCTTTGGTGGAAAAAGCCAGGGTAAGCGGAAAAATACTAACCCAGGATAAAGCAAAAAAAATCATCGTATTTAAATATAAATCAAAAAAGAAATACAGGAAAAAAACCGGACATAGACAACCATTTACAGAGATATTAATTGAAAAGATTGAGTTATAATTTATTAATTAAAAATATGAATAGAGATATATTATTAGTGTTTTAGAGGGTGAGGTGAGAAATTATGGCACATAAAAAGGGTCAAGGATCAGTTCGTAATGGTAGAGATAGTAATTCTAAAAGATTAGGAGTCAAACGTTTCGCCGGTCAATTTGTTAAAGCAGGAAGCATTATTATAAGACAGAGGGGAACGAGAATTCTTCCCGGTGAAAATGTTGGCAGAGGAAAAGATGATACCTTATTTGCCTTAATAGAAGGATTTGTTGATTTCAGAAGAAAAGGAAGAGATCGCAAGGAAGTCTGTGTATTTTTAGAAAAACCTTAATTTGGAAAAATGTATTTACTTAGCCCTGAGTTTTTTAAAAACTCAGGGTTTTTTAGTATTATAGGAATAAAATAAGCATAGTAGTAATATAGTATATAGTATCCAGTATCGAGTATATAGTACAAGATAAGATCCGGATACTAATTGCGAGTTACAAGATTCAAGTAAAGAAAAGATAAAGAAGGTTGCAAGTGAAGAAAAGAAAAAAGGCAAGTTTGCAATTTTCAGTTTTCAGTGAATACGAAAAAAGAATAAAAACATAAAAATGCAAAGTAATTTAGTCAATTGGTGAATCGGTCAATTAATCTTTATCTTTATCTTATTTTTATTTTTTTCTTTGTATTTTCTTTACTAGATACTAACGACTAATTTAATTGACTAATTATTAAATTGGAGAATAAAATGTTTTCAGATAGAGTAAAAATTGAAGTCAAAGCAGGAAAAGGCGGCGATGGAGCAATCAGTTTTAGAAGAGAGAAATATATCCCCAAAGGTGGTCCTAACGGAGGCGATGGAGGAAGAGGGGGAGATATTATTATAGAAGCAGACAGCAGAATTGGAACCCTGATAGATCTATATAATCATCCTCATCAAAGAGCGGAGAAAGGTGAAAATGGTCGTGGAACCAATAAGACCGGGAAAGAAGGAGAAGACCTGACAATTAAGGTACCTCCGGGAACAATCATTGAAGATGCGGATAATGGTGAGATCCTGGCTGATTTAGTTACTGAATATCAAAAGGTTAAGATTGCTCAAGGCGGACAGGGGGGAAAGGGGAATTATCGTTTTAAAAGTTCAATCAGAAGGCGTCCGAGGTTTGCTCAAAAAGGAGAACCGGGAGAAGAAAAAAAATTAAATTTAACTCTAAAAATAATTGCAGATATAGGATTGGTGGGTTATCCGAATGTAGGAAAATCGACTTTGCTTTCCCGTATTTCTTCAGCCAAACCAAAGATTGCTGATTATCCTTTTACAACCATTGACCCCAACCTGGGAGTAGTAAGAGTAGATGAATTTAAGAGTTTTATCGTCGCAGACATCCCCGGCTTAATTGAAGGAGCTCATAGGGGAACAGGCTTGGGAGATAAATTTTTAAAGCATATAGAGAGAACTAAAATCATTTTGCATATTATTGATGGCTCTAAAATAAAAAAAGAAAACCCACTCGAAGATTTAAGGGTAATTAATAATGAATTAGAAAAATTCAGTGAAAAACTTGCGAAAAAACCGATGTTGATAGCTGTCAACAAATGCGATTTATTTTTTTCTGAAAAAGATATCAATGACCTTAAAAAGATATTCAAGAAAGAAGGTTATGAAGAAGTATATTTTATATCTGCTTTACAAGGGAAAGGGTTAAAAGAATTAATTTACGGCCTATCTCATCATATAGATGAAATTACAAAAAGTGAAAAAATAGAAACACCCGATATTGAACCACAAAAAGTTGTGGTTTATAAATTTGCTCCAAGGTTTAATATTTCCAAAAAGGATAATATTTACAGTGTTTCGGGAAAAGAAATTGAAAAAATTGCCGCTATGACTGATTTTAATAATGAAGAAGCTACTGAATATTTTCAAAAAATTATTAAAAAGATGGGGATGGAAAAGGCTTTGATCAAACAGGGAATTCAGGAAGGAGATATGGTTAAAATCAAAGAAAAGTCTTTTTACTTTTATTGCTAAATAGGGT
>Ga0222636_1000878_pt1 | contig 13250 bp, 16 predicted proteins | sample AntAcemetagen141_FD_179811 | JGI IMG/M metagenome (GOLD analysis project Ga0222636, IMG submission 179811) | Saline water microbial communities from Ace Lake, Antarctica - #141 | ecosystem: Environmental > Aquatic > Non-marine Saline and Alkaline > Saline | place: Antarctica: Ace Lake...
CATGCACTGGTGGAAACGAATGCGTTTCCGTTCCTGAACGGCCTCGGGCACTTCCTGCCCAATGCACGATTGCAGGAAACGACGGACAAGCTGGCTCAACTGGAGCGGGAGTTCACGATCGAGAAAGAGAAGTTCCTGAGCCGCTATTCCGAAACGCGCGACCAAGCGCTTGTGGAATGGCGAGAGGCGGCTACACGGCTGGTCAACAGACCAGAGAAACTGGTGGAGACGATTGAGGCGGCGTTCCCCGGCCCGGAGAAGATGGACCGTTCATTCGGTTTCACAGTCCAGCTCTTCCAGATTCGGGTGCCGGAAGGCATCAGACTGGATGCAGTTACCCTGGCCGACCAGCAGGAGGTGATGCGGGCGCGCGAGGAAGCGGGCCGGCAGGCGGCTGATAAGATCAACAAGGGAGTGGAGACTTTCATCTCCGACTGCGTGGCATCGCTCCGCGAACAGACGGCCACGCTGTGCGAAGAGATGCTGGAGAGCATGAAGTCCGGGAAGACCGGCGTGCATCAAAAAACGCTCAACCGGCTTGTAAAGTTCATTGACGAGTTCAAGACGCTGAACTTCGTCGGGGACCGCGAGTTGGAAGAGCAGTTGGAGCGGATACGGCAGGAGTTCCTGGGGCGGACAGCCGAGGAATACCGGGACAGCGACCATTACCGCCGCAAGCTGCGGAATGGTCTTCGCAACTTGGCTGACACGGCACGGGATCTGGCGCAGAGCGACAACCGTGATCTGGTCGAGCAGTTCGGCCAAATGGGGCGCCGGCGGTTCCACATGGGAGAAGTCCATTCCGGCAACGCCGAGGGTAAGGCGACCGATAGCGGCGCGGCGCCGGATCACTTCGAGATGGGCGACCGGGCTGAGTCCGTGGTTGATGAAGCGCCCGCACTGGCTGCGGTGTCCGTATGAAAGGAGGATGAAGGAGAGATCAAACTCAAGACAGAGAAAGGTCAACCGGAGAAGCCCATTCACCGCTACCGCGGCCGGATGGGTTTCTCGCATTTCAGAAGGAGGTGATCAATATGGCGATACAGAATGGATCCGCCTTGCTCCGCCTGCGGGATGGACTCAAGAGGCACTTTGGTCCAGAGGCCGGGATATTTGTTGATCCGTTCCTGTGGATGCTCGGGTGCGTCTGCGTGGACATTGTCCGCTTGGACAACTGGCTCATGCGGCGGAATCCCGACTACCGAGAGGACGAATCAATGCGCCTCTTCATCCGCCGCAAGTACGGGCGGAATGCGGAGCGCTTTGTAAAGCACTGGCTCAAAGGTGAACAGATACAGGGCTCTCCTATTCAGAGAGCCGGGTGAAGATCATACAACGCGAAAGGAAAAGTTATGTCGCACTTCGCAACAATACAGACGCAGATCAAGGACATTCAGGCATTGAGAGATGCCTGTACAGAGATGGGATTTCTGCTTTTGCAGAATACCAAGGCACGCGGGTATGGAACGAATCGCCATCATGGCGAGTACGTGATCGCGCTCAAGGGACCGTACGACATTGCCCTGAACCGGCAGACGGACGGCGACTATGGACTCACCACCGACTGGTGGGCCGGTCACGTGGAGAAGGAGGTCGGCAAGGACTACGGGAAGTTGCTCCAGCTCTATGGGGTCCATAAGGCAATGCGGGAGGCGCGGCAGCGGGGTTACTCGGCACAACGCTCTGCGCTCAATGACGGCTCGATCAAGCTCTCGATCGGTTTGTCCGGCGTAGCCTCGGCGAAGACGGGAGGGATGTAATTATGACCACGAAAACCATCGAAGTGATGATCGGGCCAGACGGCAGCCTGAAGATCGAAGCGTTGGGCTTCAAGGGCGCGGACTGCGAACGGGCAACTGCGTTTCTGGAGAAGGCACTGGGCCGAATCAGTGGCAGGAGCAAGAAGCCGGAATACTACCACCGCGAGGAACTCAAGCGTCAGCAGAAGGTGGGGCTATGAGCCGCATCTTCTACCCCGATGGCCGCGCGTGCCACAGCGTAGTCCCGCAGGGACGAAGCCGGGTGGTGGAATATCCGCCGCAGATCGCCTACCTGATCTGGTTGGCCGGACCGGGGACCGCCATTCGTGTGGCGGGGGACGACCGGCCGGTCATGCCTTGGGAATACTACGCAGGAGCAACCTGCGGCGTGCGCCGTAGCCCACGCAGACTCCCCTGAGCAGATATGCACGGAGGAGACCTGCTATGGGTGAAACGACCGCTAAAACAAGAGGGCGAAGGCGTATGGATAAGGCACTGGCCAGCATCGTGTTCAAACCGGACGGTCTGGGTCACGGCCTCTACACGGAGGTCATTGACCTGACCAGTCTCGGGCGGTTGAAGGTGGAGCGGGCAACCACAATCACCTTCGATAACCGCCTCCAGGTCTGGAGGGTGAAGGATCGAACGGGGTTTCCCCTGTTCACATCCCCATCCAGGGAAGCCTGTCTCGATTGGGAGAAGGAATACTTTAATAGAAAGGATGAAGTCTGAAAGCAGTAGGCTGAACGCAACCGATAACTATAAAACAGAATCAAGGAGGCCCATGACCGGTAGCGGCGTGGGCTTCCTCTTTTTGGAAAGAGGAAGACATGAAAAAGCAGATCATGAATTACATCAGGGCCGGGTATCCCGGCATCTACATCGTCTCGAGCGAGGAGACGCGCATCGAGGGCGAGATCAAGGCAGTGGCTCAGGAGTTGGACTACAAGCTCTTCGCCTGGTCCATCACCGAAGGATTAGTGGACACGGCAGATGGCAGCGCGCATGAAGGTCAGGACCCGCAGGAAATGCTGCTCAAGGTCCTGGAACTGCCCGAGAACACGGTGGTCCTGCTCAGAGACTTTCATCTGTTCATGGATAGCCCCAATCCGGTGCTGGTTCGCACGCTCAAGGACGTGCTGCGGGCCGGCAAGACCAAGGGCAAGTCTCTGGTCATGTTGGCCTGCCGGCAAGTACTCCCCCCTGAATTGGAGCGGGAGTTCGTGGTCGTGGAGTTCGCGCTGCCCGGCAGGGATGAACTTGGGCCAGTGCTGGATAACATCGCCGACTCGGCCGGCAAGGCGAAACCCAAGGCAGACAGACGGGATCACATGCTGGACTCCGCGTGTGGGCTCACCTCAATCGAGGCCGAGAACGCATTCGCACTGTCGCTGATCGAGAGCGGGGAATTGTCCCCGGCGGTCGTGGCGCGGGAGAAGGCGCTGGCGGTCAAGAAGAACGGACTGCTGGAGATCCAGTCTGCCGGCAAGTCGCTGGACGACATCGGCGGGCTGGACCTGCTCAAGAACTGGCTGATCCAGCGCAAGGATGCCTTTGGGCCGAAGGCACGGGAATACGGTCTGCCGGCGCCAAAGGGATTGCTGATTATCGGCATTCCCGGGACCGGCAAGTCGTTGACAGCCAAGGCCACGGCCAGTGTGTTTCAGCGACCGTTGTTGAAGCTGGACGCCGGCCGGCTGTTCGGAGGACTGGTTGGCCAGTCGGAGGGAAACCTTCGGTCTGCCATCCAAACGGCTGAGGCCATTGCGCCTTCGGTGCTCTGGATTGATGAGATCGATAAGGGCTTCAACGGGGCCAAGAGTTCCGGAGTATCGGATGGTGGCACGGCCAGTCGGGTCTTCGGATCGTTCGTATCCTGGATGCAGGAGCGGACAGCGCCGGTGTTCGTTGTGGCTACGGCCAACGACGTGACCCAGTTGCCGCCCGAGTTCCTGAGGAAAGGTCGCTGGGATGAAATGTTCTGCGTGGACCTTCCGAACCGGGAAGAACGCGAGGCCATCTGGCGCATCCAGATTGCCAAGTATGGGCGCAAGGACGAGCGGTTCGACGTGGCACGTTTGGCCAAGGAAACGGACGGGCTGACGGGCTCCGAGATCGAGCAGGCATTCATTGACGCGCTCTATGCGGCGTTCGGCACGGGCAAGGAACCCACGGACTCCGTCATCGCAAAGGTGCTGGAGGACCTGGTGCCGCTGAGCAAACTCATGAGCGAGCAGATCGCGGCACTGCGGAAGTGGGCCAAGGGGCGCGCGCGGCCGGCCACAACTCCGGAACAGGAGCGGACCGGGCGCAAGATCCATCAGACGACACTCACACCGCCGGCAGCGGGAATGGGTGTCAGTCTGAACTGACGGAGAAGCAACTGTGGAAGGCGGGTTCTCGGAAACGGGGCCCGCCTTCTTCTATCAACTGGAGGTAAAAAATGAAAGCGGACGCGACTGAGATGGTGAGGCGCCAACGACTGATTGAGCTGAATTGCGGCGCGGAAAGACAGGAACTGGAACGGAGCTACGGGAAAGTGTGGAATCCCAAGGAATTGGCCGAGACCTTTCGGGTTGTCGGCTTCATGGCGCCTTTTGTTGTTGTGAGATGCAAATCCGACGACAAGACGGGCTCTCTGGAGTTCCAACATTTCCCCCGGTTCTACTTCAACTGGAGGGAAGACATATGACAGTGGACATGACGATTCGAGTTCAGATTGACCTCGATGATGCAGGCGTGGGCGATCCGGCGGCGGGCGACCCTTGGGAACAGAGGATGTTGAACGCCGCTCAAGAGGCGGTGAGCAACGCTTTGTCGTTCATCGAGCAGAACGCGGGTTACGAGCATGATCTCGCCACGTTGGCGAGTGTCGGGTTTGTCGGCGTGCAGGACTGCCGCAGAATGGAGGAGTCAACGTGACACTGAATCAAGCCAAGAAGCTTCGGGAGGGCGACCTTGTGGCCGCAATCCTGGAGGATCCGTATGGTGGGGAGTCTCGCTGGAGCATAGAGGCCCACCGCTGGCTCTACGAGCCTGCCCGTGCTGGCCAGGTTATCGTGTTCCAGCGGCTGATCCCGAAGGTCAGGATCGTGCGCAATGGTCCTTGGACAGATGGCCACGACCAGATGCTGTTCTGCAAGACACCGGAGGGCCAGCGTGCGTGGCTCAACATCGGGAACGCGAATAAGATCAAGAAGAACGGTACATGCCACACCGACAGGTGTGGTACGGAGGAAAAACGATGAAAGCAGATCAAGAAGTCATGGATCTGGGGAAAGCCCTGGAGATCGTGCTGGAAATGGCGAAGTCGCTCTACCACTCGCACGGTGAGTTCTGCAAGCCCGCGAAATGCCCGGCGGATGCCACAACGGCGATGGATACGGTCGAGGACTTTATCGTGAATCACTTCGAGGAAGACGACGAAGCCCAGAGCCGGACCCGTCACGAACGGTTGACGGCACTGTTTGAAGCCATGGAGCATCACGGCAATGCGGAGGGCACGGAGACGCAGCTTGGCGATGCCGAGGAATTCCTGCGGCTGGCGTTCGACAACATGTCGCCGGCGCAGCAGACCGAGTTCCTGAACAGCCAGGCGGTGGCTGAGTTCATCACGTGAGAAAGCAGCAACAAGGATGACACAAATGAGCCGAATGTATGAAATGACGGACTGTTGAAAGGAGGAGATTGTGACACTGAACGAACTGATCAACATAGCATCCGCGGCATACTCCGATGGGTTGATTGCCGTGGAGTACTGGGATTTCAAGCGGGAACGCCCGCGAAGGAACTCCAAGGGCGGCGACACACTGGCGTTGTTCATCGCCAACGAGATCGCCGACACCTACGACCCCGACACTTCGGATGCGCAGCAGATCGAAACGGTGCTGAAGGCTCTTTCCACAGCACGAAGTGATCTGGATGCAGTGAGCACGGCACTGGCCGGTGAACTGCAGAAGCGCCGGAGAGCCGGGCGGCCGGATTCCGGAAACAGGAAGGAGGATCGGCCATGAGCAGAAGGAAGCAACGACCGAAAGAGACGGATGAAGAACTCATGGCCATGGCGAGGTCGCTCTACCACTCCATTTACGTGGAGGAGTGCTTCGGCACGGGCGACCTGTACCGGTATGAGGTAACGGTTAGGAAACTGGAACATAGAGGCTACCGGATCACGACCACGGTGGCCTTCGACAAGGAGGAATGAGCCTATGAAATGGAAAGACATCTTTGAAGATCCCGACATGGTTGGACAGACCGAGTATCTGGCGATTCACGATGCGATTGCCTCAGCGGTGATGGACACAGAATCGCCCGACCCGCAACAGCCGGTTAGCCGGGGACAGCAGCAGCGGATTGCCGGGATGTTGAACGAGATCGGCTGCCACGCGCAGCGGTTATCCCAAGCCCTGTTGAAAAGCCTGCCGGTCAAGAAGTACTGGAAGGCGTGCGAGTGCGGAAAGATGCTGGGGGTGACCGAACGGAATGACAGGAAAGCCAGCGGAGGCAAGGCCCTGGAGTTTGACTGGAAGAAAGGCTCGTTCACCGCCAGTCGCTGTCTCGGCTCGTTTCCGTGTCCTGATTGCAGTCGGACGATCGAGTGGAACGACGGCTCCTGGCAGGTCATGCGGGGGCCGACCGAAGACGCACCATACATCTGGCTGCAGGAGGATGAATCCGAAGGCAACGCGAAGTGTGGCTGTCGCTTGGTCAATGACCTGCATGGCAGAGGTGCGGCGGTGTTCCTCTGTCCGATGCATGAGGCAGCGCATGGGATGCTGAAGACGCTGATGAAGATTGAGCCCACGGAGATGCCGAAGACGAGACTCGTTAACTGATCAGACAATATGGAAGTGGCTAAAGGCAGGCTTTCTTACCAGAGCCTGCCTTTTGGCTTTTTATCCTGAGCAAGGTCCCAAGAGGGACCGCGTCGAAGGGATGGAGGTAAATAATATGAAACAAAATGAACAAAAAATAACGAAAGAGATATTCGGGAATGTGATCTATGCCTATACGAGAGCCCAAGCAATCGAGGATGGCGTACTTATTGATGTCACCGAAACGGCCAGAGAAGCCGGGATCAAATTCCCGACCGCCCTGACTTCGACGATCTGGTCTGACTATATCGCTGTACCGGAAGAACTCAAAAATTGCCAGGACGAAGCCGGCAGACTGTGGGACATCGTGTGGATGCTGTCATGCGCGGTCAGAAGCGGCCACATCAAGGGCGAGATCGGTACTTTCGAGGTGATCATCGCCAAACCCGACAAGGGCGACTGGCGAGACAACGAGAAGGCCCACGATGGAAACAGGGATCAGCGATTGGTGGCGCTGAAAGCGGTGTGTGGACCGTCAGATGACGGCTCGCCATGCATAACTATCATGAGACCGTCAGAAGACTAAAGGAGGTGGAGACAATGAAGACGTTCTACAGGAAAGTGGACACGCGCAACAGGGAGGCAATGATCGCCTTTCTCGAAGGGCATTTCAGGTATCATACCATGAACAGTTGGAACCGGGCCACGTCCTACGCCAACTGCGTGAAGATCCATCGGCTGGATTTGACGCGCGAGCAGATGGACAAGGCGTGGGCCATGCTGGACATGGAAGAGGTGTTCGATGCCATTCACGGCATCATTCAAGAATGGTCGGTCGAACACGATTGGCGTTGGCAGGTCGGATTCAACGGCCGATCAGGTGGCTACCTGGTGCTGTACCAGGGCAGCCTGGACTACCAGAACGCCAAGACGGCACAGTGCAATGTCTGCGGCAAACTGACGTGGCACAAGGAAGATGTCTCCTGCACCATGCAAGGGTGTCCGGGGATGCTTAAAGTACTGGAGAAGTCGAGGCCGCAGATCGTGACCTACCCCGGCCGAGGGCTGGATCAGTCCGAGGAATTCGGGGAGTGGTCGATGGACCAACTGCGGGAGCGGGTCAAGCTGGTCCAGGAGTTCGACAAACTCTGCGACGATGTTGTCGCTGAGTTTGTGCGCTACTGCAAGGAATACGTAGTGGTTGAGAAGGACATCATGGTGCCCAAAACATTGAAGGTCCTGGAACCCGAGCCCTCTGTTACCTAACTTCTTCTCTCTTTTCCTGCCCGGGTCGTTCTGACTCGGGCTTTCTTCCACCCGATAGCGACAGCTCTATCCGGCCGGTGGGTAATTCCTGTAATTTTACCTTGCAAGAGGGTTGCGGGAAGGGCTATGTAACGGGCGATCCATGTTTTCTGATCGATCCTGGGGCATTCTGGCAGAAAACAATTAGCTTCAGTTCAAGCTCATTAAGTCCAGGCTCGCAAGTCATTGATATGCACGTCCTGTGTGTGATTCCCGTGTTGACCTTCTGCTGGGGCGGGTATAGCCTTAACCCAAGAATGTATTGTCCGTGGGCAATGGGTAGTGGCATCGGGCATAATTACCAGGTCAATCAATAGATCGTCTTCTGATTATGCATATTGCCTTGATATTAGCATCGGGCAAATCTGCCTGTCAATCAATGGTTCGATGAGAGAGAAATGAAACCATCGACAAATGATTTAACGCAGATACCGGGCGTAGGAAAAAGCATTGCCCATGATTTGGTCAGCATTGGCATTTCTGAAGTCCATGACTTGGATGACAGAGATCCAGAAGATCTATATTTGCAACTTTGTGACCGAAAGGGAATGACAGTTGATCGTTGTATGCTCTACGTATTCCGTTGCGCAGTATACTACGCAACCGTAACACCTCATGATCCAGAACTTCTCAAATGGTGGAACTGGAAAGACGAAAAGACATCGAACCAAAAAATGCAGAGTATTTTCGCGTAGCCGCGAAAAACTCTAATTTTGATCGTTCGTGTCAGAAATAAATAATGAAATCGCGAGCTAAACAAGTTCTGAGCAAGTCTGTCGATGCCATCGTCGCGGCAATAGAGGTCTATAATAAGCCCACATTTGCCTATCGTGAAGAGTCCTTCGCCATTCTCGCGATAACATATTGGCCCGGCCGTGTTATTCTGGGGCTGGGTGCTGGTGATGACGCTATGCGGGCTGGAAGCGCGGATATAACCAAAAACCTGTCTGGGTCATTCGATTAAAGGATACGCTCGGCATTATGCTGATAATACGCCGATTACAAAGGCGCGTTGCATGTGGGCGATTGTGTGCTGGCAATTTTCAATTTGCCGTGATAAAGTACAGTTATTCTTTAATAGGACGCATATTTTCGAGGGTTTGGGCATCAAAAATGGGAGGTTCCATCAAGTAGTTAAGATTACAAAACAATTTAGCGTCTTCGTCGGTATCTGCTCCGTATCCAAAACCGCAATTTTGATTAAGAGGAGGCAGTGCTGTCGAGGTCGCACCTATATGGGTGCGGCTCTCGGCTTCACGCTTCCTCTTGGGACTTGCGGTTCCTGGATAAGGGGTGTGGACAACTGGGAGTCCGCACCTTTTTTGTTTTTCCGATGCAAATGTGACAATGATGTGCAACTGGCAATATGGTTTTTCAACTATTTTCCATGAAAACGTCCCATAAAAACTGAAGACGATGGGTTTTACAAAAAGATTAATTGCGAATCAACGCAGCCATGAAAAATCAGGAACAGAAAACCATCCTGCTTGTTGAAGATGACATCGGCACTGCGATGATCGAGACGCAGCTGCTCAAGAGTTTCGGTTACGATGTGGTTGCCGCCAAATCCGGCGAAGAGGCGGTCCGAATCGCAACCGAAAACAACAAAGTCGCCCTTATTCTCATGGACATCAACCTGGGCTCCGGCATAGATGGCACGGAAGCAGCCAGGCAGATTCTCGGGAAGCGTCAGCTCCCCATCGTGTTTCTCTCCTCACACACGGAAAAGGAATATGTGGAGCGCGTAAAAGCGATCACCCGCTACGGCTACGTCATCAAGAACTCCGACAAATTCGTGCTCCAATCCTCAATTGAGATGGCTTTTCATCTCTTTGAGGCGCATGAGGCGATGCGGAAGAGCGAAAACCTGCTCAATGAGGTTGGCGGGATGGTCCTTGTGGGTGGCTGGGAATTAGACGTCAAAACAAATGATGTGCGCTGGACAAAAGAGACGTACCGGATTCACGATTTATCCGAAGATGAGAAATTCGACCTGTCAGAAGCGATCCTCTTCTACGATATGCCGGGCCGGTCCACCCTGGAAACGGCGTTGCAGCGCTGTATGGAAAAAGGCGAGCCGTTTGATTTGGAGCTTCCATTCACCAGCGCCAAGGGCCGTCATCTCTGGACGCGTGCCATGGGACGTGCGACGAATGTCGCGGGTAAGGTGGTGAAACTGACGGGAACCTTCATGGATATCACCGAACGCAAGCAGGTGGAGAAGGTGTTACGGCTGACTCAGTATTCCATTGACAATATTGCAGATAGTATTTTCTGGATAGATAAATCCGCAAGATTTATTTTCGTAAATAATGCCGCCTGCAAGAACCTCGGATATTCCAAAGAAGAATTCCTCGCCATGACTATTTTTGATGTTGACCCGGTATTTCCTAAAGAAAAATGGCAAGAACATTGGCAGAAAATTGCCAAGCTCGGTTCATTTTCGATTGAGACAATTCACAAGACAAAGGATGGCAGGGAAATTTCAGTAGAAGTGACTACCAATTTTGTAGAGTATGGCGGGCAACAGTTAAATTGTGCTGTTGCCCGCGACATCACCGCGCGCAAGCAGGCCGAGAAGGCGCTGGCGAAGGCTTATGCCGGATTGGAAGATAAGGTTAAGGTTAGCGAAAGGACCAAGGAGTTGCAGGTGCGGATTAATGAGCTGGAACGTTTCCACAAGGCAACCGTGGAACGTGAATTCAGGATGAAGGAGTTGCGCGATGAGATCGAAAGATTGAAATCGGCAAAAGAAGTGAAATGAACAACGAACCCCGCATCCGCTCTTCCAAGTGGCTTCTGATCGGCCTGGCCGCCGTGGCCGGTGTGGCGCTCACCGCCGGCGGCTACTGGTTTTACCACCAGGAAGCACGCACCATCCGGGGTGACAAATATAACGAACTGAAAGCCATCGCCGAACTGAAGGCAGGTCAGATCGTTGCCTGGCGGAACGAGCGCCTGGCCAACGCCCGCTTGAATTCGTCCGGTATCATCCGAAACGACGTTTTGCGCTGGCTCAAGACCCCCGATGATCCTGCGTTGCAAGCCGCCTGCCAGTCCCGTCTGCAAGTGTTCCGGGAGACTGAGGGCTACCAGAACATGATCCTGGCCACCCCGGACGGCCGCCTCCTGCTGTCGCTTGATCGCCGCCTGACAGAGCTGGAGCCCGATACGAAGCAGTTGGTCGCGCAGGTGGTCGCCTCAGGCAAAACCGTGTTCGGCGATTTCTTCCATTGTCCGGTTCACCAACAAATCCATCTGGACATAGCGGCGCCGATCCTGGACGATGAACAACGCACGGTTGCCGTGCTTGGCCTGCGATCAGATCCCGAGACAATCCTCTACCCGCTCATCCAATCATGGCCCCTGCCGAGCAAAAGCGCGGAAACACTGCTCATGCGCAAGGACGGCAATGACGCCCTGTTTTTGAATGTGCTCCGCCACCGGTCTGACCCGGTCCTCACCTTCCGTATCCCGCTGTCGTGCACCAACATGCCGGGGGTCCAGGCGGTGCTGGGCAAGACCGGGGTTTTTGAAGGCAAGGATTATCGCGGGGTGGACGCGCTCGCGGATCTCCGGCCCGTGCCGGGTTCGCCCTGGTTCATGGTGGCCAAGGTGGACACTAACGAGATCCTCGCCGAGGTTCGCTGCCGCGGCGGGTTCATCCTGCTGCTAGTTGCCCTTGGCATCGTCATGATCATACTCATGGCTGCGTTCGTAGGCAGTTACCAGCGCAAATGGGCAGTGGAGGCGCTACGGGAGAGCGAGGAACGCTTTGATCTGGCTATCGCCGGAACCGGGGCGGGATTGTGGGATTGGGACATGGTCAAGAACAGCGTTTACTTTTCCCCGCGTTGGAAGACCATGTTGGGCTATACCAACGACGAGATAGAAAACGATTTTTCGGGATGGAAAAAGCTTTGGCATCCGGATGATGTCGCCAGAATTGAAAAAGCGCTCGATGACTATCTGGCCGGCAAAACGACGAAGTATGAAATTGAGCATCGCCTGCGCCACAAAGATGGAAGCTGGCGATGGATTCTGACCCGTGGCGACATACTTAAAGATTCAACAGGAAAACCATGCCGCTGGGTGGGCACGAACCTTGACCTAACCCATATGAAGCGGGCGGAGGAGGCGCTGCGGGAGATGAACACGGCGCTGGAGCGGCAGACCCTCATCGCCACGGAAATGGCGTCCCAGGCTGAAGCGGCCAACCGGGCAAAGAGTGAATTCCTGGCCAATATGAGCCACGAAATCCGCACGCCCATGAACGGGGTCATCGGCATGACCGGCCTGCTGTTGGATACCGAGCTCAACGAGGAACAGCATCGCTACGTCGAGGTCGTGCGCAACAGCGGCGAATCACTGCTCATCCTGATCAACAACATCCTCGACTTCTCCAAAATCGGGGCGAAAAAGCTCGAACTGGAGCCGCTGGACTTTGACCTGTTGGCTATGTTGGAGGATTTCGCCGCGACGCTGGCTGTGCGTGCAAAGGAAAAGGGCTTGGAACTACTTTGCTCGGCCGACCCGGATGTGCCCGCGCTGCTGCGCGGCGATCCGGGACGTCTGCGCCAGATTATGACCAACATGGCCGGCAACGCCCTCAAGTTCACCCACCAGGGCGAAGTAATGATCCGGGTTGCGTTGGCGGAAGAGAAAACTGCGGGCGAGAGTGGGTGTGGTTTTGGGAAGGATGCCCGGTCTGAAATCGCAAATCAACAATCCGTCCTGCTGCGCTTCTCCGTGCGCGACACGGGCGTCGGCATTCCCGCTGACAAGCGCGGTTTGCTTTTCCAGCAGTTCAGTCAAGTAGACGCCTCGACCACTCGCAAGTTTGGCGGAACCGGGCTGGGCTTGGCCATCTCCAAACAATTAGCCGAATTGATGGGCGGTGAAATCGGCGTCGAGACCGAAGAGGGCAAAGGCTCGGAATTCTGGTTTACCGCTCGCTTGGGCAGACAGCCTGAGGGTGCAAAGCCTGAAATATCAGTGCCGATAGAGTTGAGCGGCGTAAAGGTTTTGATCGTGGATGATAACGCTACGAACCGTCAGATTCTGACCACGCACCTGGCATCCTGGGGCATGCGCCCGGCGGAGGCGCCGGATGGTCCTGCGGCGCTCCAGGCCTTCTATCGGGCGTTGGACGCAAACGACCCCTTTCGCCTTGCGGTGATAGACATGCAGATGCCGGGCATGGACGGCGAAGCGCTCGGCCGCGCCATCCAGGCAGATAAACGTCTGGCGAACACGCGCATGGTGATGCTGAGCTCGCTGGGGACCAAGGACAGCGTCCCGCGTTTCGCGGAGATCGGATTCGCAGCCTACCTGACCAAGCCGGTGCGTTTCCATGAGCTCCGGGGCGTCC
>Ga0222636_1000879_pt1 | contig 13242 bp, 9 predicted proteins | sample AntAcemetagen141_FD_179811 | JGI IMG/M metagenome (GOLD analysis project Ga0222636, IMG submission 179811) | Saline water microbial communities from Ace Lake, Antarctica - #141 | ecosystem: Environmental > Aquatic > Non-marine Saline and Alkaline > Saline | place: Antarctica: Ace Lake | collected...
GCGACGGGTGGGGTTAAATCGCTGTTAGTTGACATCGCCTCTATCTTTTAAACGCAGCTCCTTGCTTTACTGTCCTCGGATATCTCTCTATTCATCTTTTCAATCAGGCTGCCCCTGTTTGACCGCCTGAGATGATTTTTTGGAGCATAATAGGATAAAATACTGGATGTTTTGAGGAAATTCAAGGGGTTTGATTCTTACGTTTTGTCTTCTTTACAGACATCCAACAGGTTTGGACTACCAGACGTACTCTTCTGCGTTTTTGGGGAGGGTCGAAAGTCAACTATCATATAGGTACTCTTGCATCAGACCCCGATAGGCAAAACCGAGCGAGGATTCGATTTTCTGGGCTATCACTTCGGACCTGAAGGGCTTACCATCGCCCAAAAGACCCCGCCAGCGTTTTCATTACAGCACCATATGACTTTGAACGACAAAACGCATTTACCTGGGCAATTGTGTGAAACTGAGGAACCACATTTAAAACGCCCCATCAGATGCTGCCATGAGGGCTGTTAAGGATTACCCGGCAATATCGGCCCTGGGCGGTGTGATCCATTCTCTGATGATGCTCATGCCATGGCTGGGTTTTGCCAAGTCGGAAAAGACGGTTGCCACGATTCAAGATCCGATGGATACTCTGTATGAAGAAAACGATCGGGCTTTGTGGGAAATGGTGAATGGGGATCATGGCCAGTGGGATATGGATGAATATGATGACGGGGAGTTGGTGGCAACAACTCAGGGATGAGCTACTTCAACGGTCGTTATCCTGGCAGTCAGGCTCTGTTTACCTCTTGTCCTGCTTTTCACGGTAAAAAGTCTTCCAGGTGGCCTTGCCCGGATCCCCATTGCAAGGGGTGGGCACACCACCTGAAAATAAAAACTATTTAATACCGAACTGATCGAGTCCGGGCAGAATATGGGCGCCGTCCAGCCCATGGTAGGCTCCCCATGAAAGGCAATGCTGAGATCTGTTTTTTTAAAAATTCTGATTGCATGGCCCCCACTAATGCAAACATATGGCTGAAAAGAAAAACAAACGCAATTAAGGGGCCTTGCCGGTAAATTCGAAGGTTACGGTACCGGAACTGCCATAGTAATGGTCATGGGTGGCACCGTACCAGTTGTCCGACCATTCGCTGCCATGTTTAACAGCCGGATGGGATTCAGGATATGCGGTGAAATTGATGACGCCGGCACCGGTTACCGTGATGCTGGCACTGGTGGTTGTCTGGGAAAGAAAGACAACATCTCCGTCTTTGGATGCATAGAGAGATCCGCCAACCAGTCTGTCTTTTTTTACAATACCATCCGGGCTTTTCCAGTAAATAGCCGAGTGAGACCTGTACCCCATGCCGTCATCAGAATATCTGGCACTTGATTTTTTACCAGCCTTGTAAACAAAAGTGAGGCTCAAGGTCCCGGGTCCTGCTGTCTTGAAACTGAATTTCTGGCCCGGATACCGGCTTTTATTCGGAATGTAGGCGTCTCCAAAGCTGAGGGATTTGACCCCTTTGGCTGTCAGGGGGCTTCCTTTTTCAAGGTCCACCTCTTCGGGCTGCTCACTGCCCAGGGGTGTTTTCTCTTCGGCATCCTCTTTTTTGGTCAGCCGGATAAGCATACGCCCTTTTTCCGGGATATCTGGATTCTTGCCCGGTTTCAGGTTCATGGCCTTTTGCCGTGAAAATGGCTGATAAGTATAAGATGTTGCTGTCACGTCATACTCGCCAAATGGAATATCCTTCATTTGAACAATTCCCGAAGCATTGGTACTGCCATTGGCGTTAAACTGGTTGTTTTTGATTTTTACCCGGGCGCCGTGGATGGGCTTGCCTGTTTTTTTATTCAACACAGTCGTTGTTAAAAGGGAATAGAGCGGTTCTTGTTTTCCGTCCGGGATGGCAGACATGGAAAAATTATATTCACGGTTTTGAGGAGCTCCTGCTGCATCTTCATAGGTAAAGAACAGTTTTGCGTTGATTTTTGCGTTTTCTTTAGCTGTTTGGCCTGCAATAAATACAATATTCTTCCTAACTGTCATTTCAGGTTTGTTTTTTGGGTTGTTCAGAGATATTTCGAACTTTTTTTGGGCCCCCGGTGGAAGCGCGCCCCAGGGGGTTCTGACATCCCAGCCCTTGGCGGAATTAAGTGAGAGAGAAAGCCTGGCCGGCTTGTAGACTATGTATTCAAGTCTGGTATGTGACTTAATATACTCAACTGCCCCCTTGCTTCCCCCTTTTCCCCATGCATCATAGAGAAGAAAGTCCCCTTTTCTGGGGTCTGCTTTCAGCTTTTGCGCATATTGGGGTATCACCTGGATACTGAAGGTTGCCCGGCCGTCGGACATGGTGGATTTGGCAAAGTTCCGGGAGCGCTTTTTACTCCTGGGCCGAAGGTTCTTGTAATTGATTTTTACCCGCACAGGGTCGGCCGCGGGAGTAATTTCTCCGACGATCAGTGTGTGCTGTCGTTTCTTTATTATTTCACCGATCCGTTCGCTGACATCCCAGTCATTGTACAATTGCGACTTGAGCAGGGGGCGGATACTGCCGGCGCCTTCGGTTGTAAACCCTTTGCAGAACTGGCGGTTTAAAAAAAGATCCGCAGCATTGGCCATGGTCTCCTTTTTTTCAAAATAATAGGACAACGTCTCCCTTGTCATCTTTTTTATGGCAAATGTGCTGGCCTCATTTCTAAACAGGTTACACCCTGATTTATTGGTGTCAAAATAGAGAAAAGAGAGCGCAGAGTTATTGATGGGATCAAAGATCAATGCATTCCCGGCCCAGGTGCCGGTGGCTATAAAGGCCTCTTTGCCAAGCGCTGCTATGACCCCGGCAATGGCTGCCGGGGGAACGCCTGCAGTGAGCAACGCCGTGGAAAGCTCAATTCCCCCGGCCCACAATCCTTTGTTGTAGCCGGCATCCAGGACGGCATATACATCTATTGCAATGGCAGCATGGCCCAGAAGCCGGAACAGGACTTTCTTGATTTTAGCGGCAGACCTTACCATCCGGACGGCATCGGGGCCGTTCTTGATCAACCCTTTCCTGGCCCCTTTTTCCACCCACTCCAGCTGGTCCTTGGCCTTATCGATAAAATCAACCGCTTCAGTGTTGAATTTTTGGATCTTGCCGGCAAGCCCTGCAGTATCTCCTTTTGCTACGCCAAAAGCTTTATACAGATCTGCCTCGGATAAATTGCCGCGTCTCAATTCCATGAGCGCATCCATCTGATCCCGCATATACTGCTCCATCTCAAGATGCTTGAAAGTCTTACCCGGTGCAAACTGGTCCACCACGCCAGGTTTAATCGTAGAATCATAGGTGTCCATATACTTGGCTATCATCTTGGCCACTTCATCGGGCGGGCGCATGTGCTTGAACTGGGCTTCCCGGATAAAGTGCAGGTCCATGTCAAGCTTGTTCCATGAGTATTTATAGCTCTCAGGTACCTCTACCCCAATGGTTTTAAAGAAATCTTCGGCATCTGCATCTGCAATCCTGATGTCAGTTATTTTGCCGTTTTTTTCCGCTACATCAAAAACAAAGGCGCTCCTGCCGTCCTTTGCACTGGCTTTTGAATACTGGTAAAAAACCGCCTGCCCGGTTTCCCCGGTGTATTTTTCTGGGTGATAGGTTGACCGGCCAATGACATTTATCTTGCCCGGATCCAATTTCCTGGCCCGGGCGATCTTCCTGGCCCGTTTTTCAATGGCTTTGGACATTTTCAGCTCGGTTGCCATATCAGTATGGCCAAAGGTGATATCAATGTCGGATGTTTTCGGGTTCCAGTTTGTTCCCTTCATCCAGGAGCCCGTCCCCATCATGGACATCTTTCCGATATCGGCAGCTTTCATACCACTCTCCAGGACTACTTCCTTGATGGCCTGGTCCAATAGATCCTTGTACTGAGCCAGAATCTCGGACGGGGTGGCATGGACATATGAATATCCTGATATCGTTATTATCAGAAGAACAAAGATCATTTTTATGCGATTGTTTTTCATGTCTCCCCATTCCTTTAGTCCAACGTGGAAACCCTTGCCCTGAGGGCAAGGTCAGAGGTCACAGGCTTTGCCATGTGACCGACTATTTGTTACCACCAAAGCGCGAATTGTTCTCATAACTTTAACCAAGGAATAATAGATGAACCTATTCCTTAAACTATTACATATGATGGGAGATGCCCATATCGCACAGTTTGGATTCACAAGTACCGGCACCACATAATTGCTGAAGAACTTGCAATAGGCATTGATAAAGGCAACTTGTATCAAGTTAGCTCAGGCGTGGCAAATCATGCCCTCTGGGCTTAGACCAAAGCCGGGTCCTCTGGACCCGGATCTTTACTCTTCTATGGGTTTAAACTCAAAATCCGGAAGATCCCGCCAGGATTCATCCCTGGTAGCATCAGGTTTTATGTTTTCAACGCTGGCATCACTTTTGGGGACAGACTCGGTTTCAAGAGAACCGGTTCCTTTTTTTACACCTGTCCATCCATCCTTGCTCAAGGGTGCTTTGCAATAACCGAATTCACCGGAAAAGCGGTTGCCGTTAAAGACAAGCCGGAATTTTCCCCAGTAATGCCGGCCATATATGCGATCGTCACACCATTCGTCGGACTTGTCCTCAATCCAGAAACCCTCAAAGGTATTCCCCTTTAAATATCCGGTGATTTCACCATTGTCAGAAGTGTAAGTGCCTGTAACTTTTGCCCCTTTCTGGGCCAGGATCATATCCCCCCATTTTGTTTCCCAGACACCTGCGACATTGATACTGGTTTGTTTGGGATCAACCTCCCATTCAAAGGGCTGTTCAGGTGCTCCATTGGCACGGCCGAGCCAGAAGGGTGTCTTTTTAACATTGGACCCATAATGGCTTTTGCTGCCATCGGGTTTAATCCTATAGTCCCCTTCTTTCTTGATCATGTCATTGGGCAGGGCCGGGTGGATCATCCTGACTTTCATTGATATATTTGGTTTATATCCGGCAATGGCGATAAAGGCAAAGCTGTGTTTGCTTTTTGGGGAAACCGTAAAATTTGACCGGGAACCGAAAGTTATGCCCTTGATATTCCCACCGGGAAAAGATCGGTCGTCCGAGACCGCAAGAAATGTGGTCCCTAATGGATTGCTGATATATTTTCGACGGGAAAAGGGGTTGACACCACGGACGCCTACAACAGCATATTGGTGGTCTCCTGGGTACTCAGACTGATAAGTATATGTCTCCCCAATCTCAAGTTTTACCCGGAAAACATCAATATAGGTATAACCGCCGGCAACATCCTTTAGCATTCCAGTGGCTTTTGCCCGGTCAAAGGGGAGCGCCGGGGTGGAAATGTCGTACCATTTGTTCAATTCAAGGGGTTTGGGCACTGATGCTTGTGCCTGGTATGACCCGGCCGGAACGAGCTTGACCACCCCCCCCGGCGGGGGCAGGGTCGGTTTGGGCAGGGGCTTGGCCACTGGTTTGGCCGGGGACTGGGTCTTCGAGGTCTCCACGCAGCCGACGGCGGCCACGGCGTCGATATCGGCTCCGGGCCAGTTGCCGCCACAACCCGACTTGAGATCGTAAAGCCTGATGTACTTGAATCGATCGCCCGGCTTGACCTTGCCCTTGATGTCCAGCGAGCCGTTGCCGCCCGAAATCTTACCCACGTCGTGCCAGGTCTTGCCGTCCTTGGAGAGTTGAACCCCGGTCGGTTCGGCGGCCGAGCCGATCTCGAAAACATGGATGTCCGGGCCGTCCGCGTCGACCACCGCCACCTCGGAAAAATACAGAGTTATCGCTCCGCCGCAACCCAGGGTGACATAGCCGGTGTCGTTGGCTTTATTGTAATCGGGCCGTCCCAGAGCCTTTTTTGGATCCCTGACCGTGGCGATGGGCTTGGGATCGCCCAGTTGGAAATTGATGACCCGGTCGGCAAAGGCCTTGTCGCAGCGGACCCGGATCTTGTTGCCCTGGTCATCCAACAGCTCCCATTTTCCGGTCAGATTGCTGGAACCGCCGGACGGTTGGGACAGTGTCGGCGATTGTCCGCCCAAAGGTTTGAGGTGGCCGACCAGGCCGTACTTTTGATCATAGACCTGGCCTTGGGCGTCAATACGGTAGCTTCGGCCCCAAAGGGCGATTTTACCTTCAGCCGGGTTGGGACCGGCGTCGGTGTGGGTGATGACCCGGCCCTGTTGCTCGTTGTAGCCGGTGACGGTGTATCGGCCGTTTGAGTATTTGACCCGGTAGGACTCCAAAGCCTTGAGCGTACCCATGGGATCGGTTTTCCAGTCGCCGGTGTAGCCTTCATCGTTGAACTTGGAACCGACGGCGTCGAAGACGACCTGAAAAGTCTGGCCCGATTTGATCCGGTCGATCCAGCCGCCGCCGAGGGCCGCGATTGGCTGGGGCTGGGGCATGCTCACCGGGGCAAAGGGCTTCTGGCCGCTGGCGTAGCCTAGAAAAAGATGATCCCGGTAGACATTGGCCCAGAAGGTCTTAATCTTGCCGTCGGGCCGGATTCTGTAGCCGCCCGATTTTTTTATGGCGACGTCGGGTTCGGCCGGGCTGATCATTCTGATTTTCATCCTGACCTTGGGTTTGGAGGAATAGAAAACCAGCCAGGCGTAATTGTGCTTCGATTTGGCGGAGACGATGAAGTTTTCTTTGCTGCCAAAGGTGTAACCCTTGATGTTGCCGCCCGGAAATCCGCGATGGTGGCACATGATCAAGGTCGTTGTGCCCGAAGGGTATGAGTATTGCTCTGACCTGGCCAGGGGATATAAACCCCTGACGCAGATCGAGCCGTCTTTTTTATCGGCCGGGTACTCGCTTTGGAAGGTGTACTTTTGGCCGTGAGCCAGGGTGACGCGATAAATGGAGACGTATTTGCAACCCGAAGTGACCATTTTGAGCATGGGCGTCATGGCGGCGGGGTCGATGGGGCTAGCCGGGGTGGTGACGGTGTACCACTTGTTGAGTTCGATGGGCGTTATCACCACCGCTCCCGCCGTGGAGGCGAGGCCCGGAACAATGATGGCAACCAGTAGGACAACAACGGAAATCCACCCGGAAAAAACACCGTTTCGATCCATGTTCGACCCCTTTCAGGTGAGAGTGAGGTGAAGTGATAAGAAGTCCCTTTCTTGACGGCAAACTATAGGTGATTCGGCCTTGTGTGGTCAAGCGAAATCCGACTACAGGATATTGTGGGCGCAACTGTCGGGTGTGAAATGGGGGCTTGAGCCGAGCAAGGGCGTGAATGCCGACACAGCGCCAAGGGCTTGATCATGCCAAAAGGGCTGGAAATCGAGGAAATTTGAGCAGAGCGGTCCCGTGAACCCAACTCTTTCTTGAAAAATCAGGCAGTATAGGTCTCTGGATACTGAGGGTCCACATAAAGGAAATTATCGGACACCGGAAGTTGAGAATCCGTATAGTCGATATGATATTCTGGAGTCATTGGTAGCGAATTCACTTTGGGTGGTGGTCGGGGCTTAACCTCCCATAATTTTCTAACCATTAACATCTTTCGCACTAACCGTTCTTTCACATTGTTGCTGAAAAACAAGGCTTCGTGCATTATGTTGCGAGTTGCCCTAACCCTTTGAAAGTAATAAGATTTTGACACGTGCCCTGAGTTATCCCAAATAAATAAGAAAAGCAACAGGTTATCACACATTTTGACAGACTTGTCTCTATGACTGACAACATAATAATTATCCTTTAATCGTACTTCTGTGTTCTGATCCAGGGGTTGAATAGCTCTGGGGTGGGCTACTGGATCAAGGGAGCGGGCCTGTACTTTTTATAGAGCTTCATCTCATATAACCATATAACGAAGGTGATTCAGCGTACGGGAATACATTACACACAGAGCCTGCAACGGTCATAGTCAGTCATAATAAAAATGTGAGAGCGACCCCAAAAACAAGCTTAATGTTATATGTAACATGTTTATCAGGTAAAGTCAAGACAAAAATAAGAAGAATTATATGGATATTTCACTTTTCAATATCAATTAGATGAATTAAATACAAACAACATAACCAAACTAACATCATAAATATAGAGACTATGATAGGTTTCGGGTTGTAAGGAAGTTCCTCTTGGGCTAATAAAAAGGTAACCCTGCGTCCGAGATTTTGTGAGGATTCAAAGGTTATTGTTGACTTTTCTCCCAGGCTAATAGTGAATATTGGCGACTATGTGTATCCCAAAAAATACCACCTGCATTTCAGTTTCCGATAGGTCTTTTGCCACAATCTTTAATGTTGACCTCACAGCCCAAAAGGACTATTCTTGTAGAAAAATTTGTGGGGAATCATGTTTTATAAGCGCTCCGACCGGGTTAAAATCAAAAAAGTCGGCAACAATAAGGCCTTATATGTGAGTGACCAAAAGGGCATACATGTCCTCAATGAGACCGCACTATTTATTTGGGAGGTTCTTCAGGCGCCCTGTACATTCGATGAACTCCTATATATGCTCAGTGAGGTCTTTGAAGGTGGTACTACCAAGATGAAAGAGGACCTGCACGAGATTCTAGATCTGTTTCAAAAATACGATCTGATCGAAACGGAAACATGAAATCCTTTTTGCTCTCCTTTCCCAGACTTCAGATCTCTGTGACAGTCCCTGATGAGATTGCCGGTGACATCCAAGAGGCATTCTTTCATTCCATACATCCCGGCACAAATCTACCTCTCCAGCACGAATATGTCATCGAATCCACCCCCAATGGGCTTACCCTCCTCAAAGATGGGCAATCGAAAGGAGTGTTTGCGTCGTGGATTGATCTCATATGCCGATTGGAAGAGGATATCGAGAATACCCTGATTCGGGCCATAGGCAACTGGGTAGGATTTCACGCAGGGGCTGTGATGATAGGAGACTCTGCCTGTGTCATCACGGGAAACCCTGATACCGGAAAAACAACAGCATCATTCAACCTGATCGAAATGGGACATATGTTTTTGTGTGAGGAGGTCTGCCCGGTGGATCCAAAAACCCTGCTTGTCTACCCCTATCCCCAAGTCTTGAGCATGGACAAGGTCTACGCAAAAGAATACCTTTTGTCGGATACGGTTGAAAAGGGGGAATTAACCCTTTTCGATTTGGATATGGCTCGCTACCGCCCTTTTCAGGCCGGAAAGGAGCCGTTACCCCTAAAGACCATCATCCTGCCAGCATACGACCCTTCCAGCACCCCCGGGATCGAGAATCTTTCTCCTGGGGATGTGTTGATAGAGCTTCTCGGCTACTGTTTTCCACCCAATACCGGGGAGGAATATCTTTTTGATTCTGTTATACGGATTTGTGAAGAATCAGAGATCTTTCGAATACGCACAAATGACCAGTATTCAATGAGGCAACTCCTAACGGAGATATTTAGTTAAATGTCGCCCAGTCAAAAGAGTATGCGGCTTCAGGCCATGAACTGGTTATTTGCCGCCATTCGTTTCTGGCTCCTTCAAGACCGGGCACAGGCATCTGATTTTCCAAATGGAAATGATTCGAATTGGAACATAGTAGGTCAAATGGCCTACTTTCACAACCTTGAACCAGTTCTTTACTGGATTGTCTCAAACAATAATTCCATGGGAGATATCCCTGACTGGTTGAAACAGACATGGGAGAAGGCCTATTTTGAGAACTTTCTCATAAACGAAGAATATTTTGGTGCACTAAAGGCATTTCTGGACGAATCTGCAATGCGAGGAATACCCGTTATTGTTTTGAAGGGGCCTGCTCTGATCGGGCGTATCTACAAAGACCCTGGGCTTCGTACCATGTCTGACCTGGATATTTTTTGCTCCCCGGGCGATTTGCCACAGCTCGTAAATATAGCCCTTGATATGGGCTACAGGGCATTCGACCCCGGTGATGAGGCGATTTTCTCACATCATGTCGCCCTCCTAAGGCCAGCCTCCCGTGGGCCGGATAACATGAAGGACAACGATTTTGAGGTTATCCTGGAATTGCATTTTATGCCATATGAGGCCATAAGGGATCATCAGGGTTTCATGCAATCGGCATGGAAGGGAAAGAAGTGGATAAAGATCAATGGGTTCGAATGCCATGTGCTATCCCTTGAGATGGAACTCGTCTTTAATGTTGCACATCTTGTCCAGCATCAGTTCGATGTTTCTTTGAAACATTATCTCGATATTATGGGACTTCTCATTTTTTGCAAGCAGGGGCTCAACTGGGACCAACTCGATTCTTTGCTCAAGAATACCGGCCTCGAACAGGAATTTATGCAGACTGTCCTATTTCTTTCCCGTGTTATAGGCCTCCCCTTCTCTTCCAGTCCATCATGGCTCAAGAAAAGCAAGTGTGACCAACAGGGATTAGACTCCTCATTTCATCTCCTGATGGCCCTGCTGGATCAAAAACGGCTGATGGATGTAAAAGGATTTATATGGAATTTCCGGCTTGGCCTTTCAAACAGAAAGAGTTTCAAAGACAAAACAGCTTTTGTGGGAAAGACCTTACTCGCTTTTTTAGGACGACCGGCGTATCATTATCGGTCTTGTTCAATGGGAGATCTTTTTTGCGGATCTTTGCGCCGGCTCCTCTTTTATACCAAACGTATTATATCGACCCTCAAACACCTGCCTGAAATAATTTTTTTTAAAAAGCGGTCCTCCTTGCCTGCTGAAAGGGCTGATGCAAAAAAGAGACTCATGATCCTCCTTTTGAGGAAAATCGATACCACACGGTAGTAAGCGCTGGAAAGAGAGAGGAAACGCGGGGGAATAAGGAGGTCTGGGTATTTGTGAGAATGGGAAGGAATTTAGTTACAGTGAAACTGTGAGAACCCCGCTTAGATGTAAATTGTAGCTCGCAGTCAAACCGGCAGTACCGCTTAGAGTAAGTAGACCATTTAGTGTGAAATTAAAGGCTTGTTGATAATCGGCTGTTGAGTCAACTGTAAGAGAGCAACCTTAAGGCATTACAATGGTGACATCTGGCGCAGATATTGTAAAATAACCACCTCCTCCACCAGTGTCAGTGCTAGTAAGTTTATTGGTTAAAGTAAACCTTAATGTCGGTATCCAAGACACGCCGGCGACGACTACAACAGATGGGCTAATAGTCTGTTCTGGCAGCGTAACGGAGGCATTAAGGGATCCCCAGGCAGGATTGTAAAACGTGTAATAAGCTACGTTTCCGGCTGTTGTTGTACCTACACTGGCAGTGCCAGTTGTTTGTCCAGGCCAGGTGGCGGCTGTTGTGTAATAATGGATTGCACCATCTGTGAGGTCACCCTTTACGGGGAATGCGTTTTTAATCGTGACCCGTATTAACGAATAGGTCCCAGCCGGCAATGTGATATCGTCGATTCCGTCGAAGGTCCCGCCTGTACTAAGGTCGATCTCAGATGTCCCTGACCAGATCTCGACATAAGATGTGCCATTATGCATTTCAATCTTTGTCACGGTGACCTTAAAAGAAGTTGGGGTGCCGCTGGTAGCCGCGTTGGCCCATTCTTCAGATGATTGGATCAACATAGTAAAGACAAAAGATAGGATAAGAAGGAAACGTAATCCCAGACAAAGTGCCCTTTTCATAGCTCTCACTCCTTTGATATAATGTTTATCAGAATACGGCTGGTCCACAACGACTAATCGCTGTCACCCTTTAGGGAAAACGTGCCTGCGTTAGTGCTATTTGCATAGGCCTCTTTTGTCCCGAAGAAACTCCTGACCGCTGGCTTCTTGTAGGCAATATAACCCGCAACACCCGCGACTGCTGCAATCGAAGATCGCTTGATCGCTTTTTTGCAGAAATCCCGGCGATCAATGGAATCTGCTCGGGTGTCTCCTGATTCCCCTGCTTTTGGCTCTTTCATCAAACCCTCCAGAGTTAAGTGTTTTTTTACGACTGAATATAACTTTTACAGAATATTACTGACATTGTCAATAACAACATAACGTGCATTAAGTCAGCATAGCACATTCGCCAAATCCATGGAAGGGTACCAGCACAATTGTTGCAGAATACTCCAAATTTAAGGTCCCTACCTCTCACCGGTGACGGCAATGAAATCAGGAAGTGGCGTACTAATATTCTTTCCCGGAATTCTTGAAGAAGTCAACTAACTTTTGCCTGTATTTATGATCATACTGTTTGTGTGTGAATACATCCAGATGGTTACATTCCTTGATGGTCCACATTTGTTTTGGTTCTTTTGCCTGTTTGTAAAGCCGTTCACAATGGTGATATGGGACTATTGAATCCGAAGCGCAATGGATCAAGAGAAGAGGAACGGGCGGAAGCTGATCAATCACCTCCTCTGGACTGTAACAATCGCTTACTGCAAAAAATGAAACAGGCCATATCTGCATGGACAAGCATGGTATTTGTCCGATATTTTTCCGGACACTTGAAATCATAACATCCCGGGCTTCAGTTCTATAAGAACAGAATGTTCCTTCAAGTGCAATGGCACGTATTCCTGGAAAATCATTATTAGCTATGGTTGCAACTGCATTGGCTCCACCAAGGCTTTGCGCAAAAACGAATATCTTACCGTTATCAATATCGTGTCTCGATATTATGTACTCAATAGCAGCAACACAATCCTCGTAAATTCCAACTCTATCCGGGATGCCTCCGGATCGACCATAACCCCTATAATCAAACGTAAAAAGATTGAAACCGTGTGATGGCAACCAGTAGATTTGTTTAAGGTAATAAGTCAAGTTTCCATAATTGCCGTGAAAATAGATTATAGTTCCGATCGCATCTCCGATTGCCGGAATAAACCAGCCGTATAACTTTGTGCCATCTTTACTGCTGAATAGTACTTCTTCATATTGAAGGTTATAATTGTCAGGAGCCTCATAGATGATATGGTTGGCTTGGTAAAACTTTTGATCTAAGCATCCAAAAAACAAAAGCAGTACTGTAGCAGAAAGTATGGATAGGACATTCCTCAATCTATTTAGAGGGTTTCTTTGTGAGAGATATCGCCTATCGACAAATTTCATTCCATAAGGCCTGATGATCAACTCCAGATCATGACGGATAAGCGAGATGTGCCTTTTTGTCAATTCAGGGACGATTCCCACATATTATGTTTCTTTCCAACGCGCTCGGATGCTGAGATACGTGCATGAACCTTCTGTCTCATCCGTCCCAAGAGTTAGCAACAATACCAACCGAAAACATGCGTTTTGTCAAGGGTAATCTAAGGCTTAAGTTACTAGCAGCAAACGCAACCTGATCCTACAAA
>Ga0222636_1000881_pt1 | contig 13231 bp, 10 predicted proteins | sample AntAcemetagen141_FD_179811 | JGI IMG/M metagenome (GOLD analysis project Ga0222636, IMG submission 179811) | Saline water microbial communities from Ace Lake, Antarctica - #141 | ecosystem: Environmental > Aquatic > Non-marine Saline and Alkaline > Saline | place: Antarctica: Ace Lake...
GGTAGGCAATCAACAATTCAGGATCTGATTCTATCTTTCTCCCGAGAGCCAGGCGTTGCTTGTTGCCCCCGGAAAGTTTCTCGGCCAGGAGCATGATACTCGGGGTCTGAACCCGGTAAGTTCGGACAATCTTCTCCGCGTGCTGGGTGATACTCTGATTATTCAGGATACCCTTATGTGAAAAAGGTTCTTCCTCCGGATAATCCAGAATAGAGTTTTTCCGAATTGTGAATAAGGGGACCTGATTGTCAGCCCCGGGAATGAACTTGATCCCTTTACTCATCCTTTCCTGGGGGGAGAGGGTGGTGATATCTTCTCCCCGGAAGGTGATCTTCCCGCCTTGAAGTGGCAGTAACCCCATGATCCCTTCCGCTAAAAAATCACTGCCGTTGCCCTCGATCCCGGCCAGGCCTACGATCTCTCCTTCGTAAAGGTCGAAAGAGACGTCCCGGATAGCGTGAAGCTTCCGTTCATCCATCATCTTCATCCCGGAGATGGTCATGATTTTCTTTTCGCTTTTTGCCGGGGAGACATTCAAGGTTTGGCCGATCTCCTCGCCGATCATCATCCTGGTCAATTTTTGGTAAGTGGCTTCCTCTCCGGAGATCGTGCCAACGAGTTTCCCCTTGCGAAAGACGGAGATCCGGTCGGATATCTCCAGAGCTTCCTGGAGACGGTGAGTGATGTAAAAGATTGTGTACCCCCGTCTGTTCATATCCTTGATAACTTTTAAAAAAGCTTCCAATTCATTGGGGGCCAGAACGTTGGTGGCCTCGTCAAAAAGCATGATTGTCGATTGGCTGATCAACAGTTTCAGGATTTCGACCTTTTGCTTTTCTCCTTCTGAGAGATTGAAGATATTCACGTCAAGCTTGTCATCCAATCCAAATCTGAATAAACGGGAAAGCTCCCGGGTCTTCTCCCTCAATTCCCTTTTATTCAAGATGAATTTCTTTTTCGGAATGAAAAGAAATATGTTCTCCACAATACTCATGTTAGGGATGAGCTTGAAAAACTGGGGAACCATCCCGATCCCCAGATGGAGTGAATCCTGGGGGCTTTTAATCACCTGCCGGCGACCGTTGATAAAAATTTCACCCCGGTCGCTGTGATAGAGCCCGTAGATAATGTTCATGAGAGTCGTTTTGCCGGCCCCGTTTTCGCCCAGAAGAGTATGGATCTCCCCTTTATAGAAAGAGAGAGATATATCATCCAGTGCCTGGACTTTCCCAAAGTGCTTGAAGATGTGGCGAACCTCTAAAACAATCTCCCGATCTTTTGCGCCGGTATTCATGTCTGGTGCTCTTTCCCGGACGATACTTTCCCGGTTCCAGCCTTACGGCTGATTCCGGAGCTGCCCGGTTCTTTCCGGGTTAAGGTGGTGTATAGATCCTCGGACCCGATGGGGGCATGATGAAATCTGATCCCAATTGCGTCATAGATGGCATTAGCGATAGCGGGAATCGTATTGTTCAGGCCGATCTCACCGACTCCTTTTGCGCCGTAAGGTCCTTCCGGGTCCTTAGACTCAACAATAATAATATCAATCCGGGGAATATCCATCGAGGTTGGTATCATCACTTTTTCAAAGCAATCGGTGACGACTCTCCCGTCTTGGTTGGTAATCAATTCTTCTGTCAATGCATACCCTATCCCCTGGCTAATCGCCCCGATGATCTGCCCTTCAACCGCGGTGGGATTGAGGGCTTTTCCCACATCCTGGGCGACGGTCATTTTTTCAACGGTAATAAATCCGGTCTGGGTATCGACTATTACTTCAGCGATTTGAACGGAAAAGGCATAACCCGCCGAAACATTGGCATAACCACTGAGAGGCAACTTTTCTGTGGGTGGATTATATTCGTATTCAGAAGATAGGACATGCCCCACCGCTCGGGAGGAGTAAAAAACCGCTTCTCCGTACGTAAGAGTGAGGGTGGGATCTTTTTTAGAGGTAATCCTTCCCCCCTCGAATACCAGTTCCCCAATCGGAATATTTAGATAAAGAGATGCTGATTCGAGCAGATAATCTCTAAGCTGCTCGGCTGCCTTTTTGGTGGCGTTACCATCTTCGAAAGCAACCCGGGAGGCAAAGCTCCCCAATGATTGGGGGGTAAGTTCAGTATCGTTAGCAATAATCCGTATTTGTGATAGAGGTAAATCAAGTTCTTCGGCCGCAATCTGCCGCATAACAGTATTGGCCCAGGTTCCGGTATCCCCGCTTCCTTTGTAAAGAGTTATTTCACCATCAGGGAACATCTTAATGAGGCTGGAAGAAAATTCACCATCGGGGAAAACATTCACCCCGCTAACATGAATAGCACCGGCCATCCCGATCCCCCGGCGGTATCTACCTTCTTCTGTGGTTCCCCGTTTCCGGCTCCATCCTGCTGCCTTCGCCGCTCTCCGAAAGCATTCCTCGAAACCACATGATGTTATCTTCCAGCCACAGGAAGTGGTATCACCCGAACGGTTGACATTTTTCAGCCGGATTTCCAGGGGGTCCATCTGCAGTTCTTCAGCGATTTTATCCAGTTGAGTCTCAATGGGAAAGGTGACCTGCGGCGCCCCGAAACCCCGGAATGGGCCACCGAATTGTTTATTGGTATAAACAATATTTCCGGTGAATCTATAATTGGGGACCCGGTAGAGTGAGGCGGCGATCCCCGCCGCGTAGCCGGTGACCGCCGGCCCGTAATGGCAGTAGGCCCCCTTGTCCACGGTGACGTCCAGTTGTCGGGCTACCAGGGTTCCATCTTTTTTTACCCCGGTTTTTATCTTAACTTTAAAAGGATGGCGGATCCGGGTCGTGGTCATCTCTTCTTCTCGGGAAAAAGTGATTTTGACCGGCCGCCCGGTGTGAAGAGCGGACAGAGCAGTGATCCCCTCGTCTTCACAGAACTTGGAACGGGCCCCGAAGCCTCCACCCGAATGGACCTCCATGACTCGAACCTGGGAAAGCGGCAGGTCGCAGACCTGGGCAACTTCCTTGCGAACAAAATAAGGGCTTTGAGTTCCCGTCCAGATCTGAAGACCTCCATTGGGGGTCGGGTGGGCCAGACTGCAGCGGGGTTCCATGTTGCAATGGGAGACGGCCTGGGTAGAAAACTCGTCTTCAAATACAAAATCCGATTCAGAAAAACCTTTCCTGACATCACCGAAATCACGCTTTATCTGAAGCATTAAGTTGCTCTTTCCTTCATGGATGGAGGGAGCGCCTTCCCGCAAAGCATCTTCCGGATTAAGGACCGCGGGGAGCACCTCATATTCAACTTTCACCTGTTCCAGGCCATCTTGGGCCGCTTCCTCGGATTCAGCCAATACCACCGCCAGCGGATCACCCACATAACGAACCTTATCGATGGCCAGGGGATACATATCGGAAATCTGAGAGATGAATTTTTTTTGAGGAGTATCCTTTCCGGTCATCACGGAGACAACACCGGGGATTGTCAGGGCCCGAGAAAAATCGATTGCTATGACGCGGGCGTGAGGATGCGGGCTTCTGACAATCTTCCCGTAAAGAAGATCCGGAAACCAGAGGTCATCAGTGAATTGAGCTTCCCCGCTTACTTTAGTAAAGCTATATGTTTCCGGGACTCTCTGACCGACATACTTTAACTTTTTCACAAGAAGAACTCCCCGTTCATTCAGTAATTTTTTACCTGCGTTCCATAGGGGTCCTGATGGGCTTTCTCAATCAATTCATCGGACCGTATCTTGCCAATATCAAAAAACTCAACGTGCATAAATTCCTTTAAATCTCTTCTTTCAGGAGGAATTTTGACTTCCCGGGGGTAACCGACAGGAAGAATACAGATTACTTTCAAAGGATCGGGCACCCCGAGAATTTTCTTAACTTCAGAAGGATAAAAATTGGTGAACACAACTGAACCCAACCCCTGGGCATGAGCGGCCAGTAACATGTTTTGAATAGCCATGCTTACACTTCCCCAGAGAGCGAACTGCTCGATCTCATCATCCACCTGGTGCATCATGCTGACATACTGAAAACGGGGATCCCCACAGATAACAATTTGTACCGGCGCTTCCAGCATATAATGCCCGGTGAAGGTTTTAAGAAATGGGAAATCTCTCAGTTCCTTTATTCGGGTGATGACCCGCCTGACGCTCTCCTGAATGAGTTTCTTGGTCTTATCGCTCTTTACCACTATAATGTCCCAGGGCTGAGAGTTAGCGCTGGACGGCGCCCACCGCCCCGCTTCGATGATTGCTGCTATAGCTTTATCCGGGACCGGATCGGGCTTGAACGATCTGATTGATCTCCGGGAAGAAATTATTTTTAAAAAATTATTTGCCGACATGGAATTAACTTGTTGTTAACGATAGTTTTTTTCCGCGATGCTTAAAGCCTTATCAAAGGCGGCCAGAGCGGTATCTGCCTCTCCCTGGGTAAAAGTTAAGGGTGGTTGAAAACGGATCCGATTATAATAAAGGCCGCCCCGACCTATGAGAACGTGCTCTTTTAACGCTTCATCCAGAATTGTTACCAGGACATCATTAGGAGCTGGTGTTCGGCGGTTTTTGTCAGTTACCACTTCGGCTCCAATCATCAACCCGATTCCCTGAACATCGTCAAGAAATGGATGAGTTTTACTCATTTCTATCAGCCTATCTTTTAGATATTTTCCCACCACGGTGGAGTTTTTCATAAGCCCCTCCTCCTCAACAATATCCAGTGTGGCGATAGCGGCTCGACAACTGACCGGGTTACCCCCGAAAGTGGAAAAGTCCGGACCCGGAAAAGTATCGGCAATTTCAGCCCGGGCAATGACCGCCCCGATCGGCAGACCCCCTCCCAGGGCTTTGGCCGAAGTAATTATATCCGGCTCTACTCCATAGTGCTCGATCCCCCACCAGGTCCCGGTTCTCCCGATTCCGGTTTGGACTTCATCCACAATCATTAAGATTCCATTTTCGTCCAGGATTGGTTTGAGTACCTTGAAATAATCCGGGGGCGCGGGAATGATTCCCCCGATCCCCTGAATTGCTTCAACCAAAACATTAGCTATTTGCCCGCAGCTTTCACTCTTTAGAATTATCTTCATATATTCAGCACAGGCGGTACCACAGCTCTCCCGGTCTTTATACCCCAGCGGACACCGGTAACAATGATACATAGGAAGATGATGGATCCCGGGCATAAAAGGACCCAAGCCGGTCCTCCAGGACCCCATCCCGGTCAGACCCATTGTCCAACCCCCTCTTCCATAAAAACCGTTCTGTATCCCCACGGTCTCAAAATTTTTCGTCGAGATCCGGGCCAGGGTGAGAGCATGTTCGTTAGCCTCAGTCCCGGAATTGCAGAAGAAAACCTTGGCTTGGCCTCGATCCATGGGAGCTATCTGAGAGAGTTTTTTGGCTAAAACGGGCATGGGAACGGTCCGATAAAGAGTGGAGAGATGGGTTATTTTCCGCATTTGGTCTGAAACCACCTCAGCTACCCGGGGATGAGCATGCCCGATGTTCATGGCCGAAACACCGCTGAAACAATCCAGATATTCTTCTCCCTCCAGGTCAGTTAACCGGGTTCCTTTGCCTTGAACAAAGACACGGTCATTCCATGCTTCAACCGACTTCATTAAATAAGTATCCTGCATCTCGATGGCCTGCTTGGTGGTAATATCTTCGTCCTTCATGAATAATTTCTCCATTTCTTTGGTGGTTTGATAATTTATTTTCTGGCTCTAATTACTCTTCGAGCTGCGGTGGTTGCCTCAGCAATGATTTTTTCTTCATCGACCAGGAGCAGTTGCCGGTTTTTCATGACTATCCGGCCGTCGATAATAACCGTATCGACATTATCCCCGTGGGCGGCGTAAACCAGATGGGCCGTAATATTTGAATTTTTCCCGGTAAAGACCGGGGTAAGGGAAGGAGTTCGAAGATCGACCAGAATAATATCAGCTTTCTTCCCCGGTTCCAGGGTGCCGATTTGATCTTCCATCCCCAGGGCCCGGGCGCCACACCGGGTAGCCATCTCAAGGATCTGTTCGGAGGGAAGTAAACTGGCATCGGTGTGAACTGCTTTTTGAAATAAGGAGGCATATTTCATAACTTCGAACATATCATTATTGTTATTGCAGGGGGCATCATCCGTTCCCAGACCCAGGTTGATTCCTGCCGCGAGATAATCCGGGACCCGGGCCACTCCGTTCCCCAATTTGGCGTTGGAGACCGGGTTGTAGGAGATATGGGTGCCGGTGTCTCGCATAATCTCGATCTCCCGATCGGAGAGCCAGACACAATGAGCAGCGACTGTGTCCGGTCCCAGCAGTCCCAGTTCATGGACAAACTCAATCGGGCGTTTTCCGTACTTCTGCCGGCACAATTCCACTTCACTTTTCGACTCATTGAGATGGACATGGATTCCCACCCCGTGCTTATCTGCCATTTTCCGGCACTTGATAATGTATTCCCGGGAGCAGACCGGGATCCATTCCACCCCGAAACGAAAGGTTATTCTCCCCCCGGCAGAGTTATTCCGTTCCAGAAGGGCCTTTTCATTGTCTTCCAGACTTTCCTGGCCTTCAATCAGGTCGGCTCCTTCACTGGAGAGAACCGCTCGGATGCCGGTTTTCTCCGCCGCATCCGCCAGCGACATGAGTTTGATGTACATGTCGTTGACGCAGGTTGTTCCCCCCTTGATAATTTCACAGTAAGCCAACATTCCGGTCTTATAAACATCGTCCGGGGTCATCGCCGCCAGCATCGGGTAATAGATGGTATCCAGCCATTCTTCCAAACCCAGATGTTCTCCCACTCCACGCGAAAAATTGTCGGAGTGAAAGTGAAGATTGACCAGTCCCGGTAAAATCGCCATTCCCCTGGCATCAATAGTTTCCTTCGCCGAGTAACATTTCTTTAATTCTTGAGATTCGCCTACTGCCACAATCCGGTTACCCTCCACCACGACCGCTCCATCTTCAAATATCTGTCTTTCAGCGTCGACGGTAAGTACAATCCCCCCGTAAATCAGTAGATCGGTTGAAACCTTATCTTCCATCTTGCTTACCCCCTGAGGCGGAAAGTTTTATCCTGAGATTCAATAATTTTATATGTTAAGTTATGCCAATCTATTCCAGGTCCAGTTTTGCCAGGAGTTCCGGAGTAGGCCGTCCTTCCGGGGTCCATTCACGGAGCCGGTAATAGCTTTTTAACATAGGCTCCAGGTCGACTGTTTGCCCGGCAGAGGCTCCATCCTTTAAAGGTTCTTCCAGGAACCGCTTCGGCAGGGTGTCATCGGAAGGCATCATCCCGTCGCGCCAGTTGAACATCCTTTCCAGGTTAAACACCCTTTCCCCGATCTTCTTAAGTTCGGCGCAATCATGCAATTCATCAAATCCGGTAGCATAATAAAGCAGATCCGACATAATATTAAAATCGATCACCCCCAACTGGGTGGGGAATGCACAGACCCCGGTGCAATCATACAAGACGCTGCCATTCTGGTTGTTCAGACAGATCTTATCCTTTCCTTTATTGGTAAAACGATCGAAGTCCGGCACATACAACTCCTCCTCCGCATACCCGGTGTGGTGACAACCTCCCCGGGGTGAGGTGGCGTAGGCCAGAGCCTGAGATTTAGCTCCGCGCGGGTCATAGGCTGCCAATTCCAGACCCTTAACGTGCATGGCGTATTTTTCCGCGCCCCGACCAATCTTCTTCGCCGCTTCTCTCACACCCTCCGCCAAAATGTCTCCTATCCCTTCTCTCCGCCCAATCATATGAATAAGTTTCAGCATGACCTCAGGGTCACCGAACTTCAGCATCAGTCCCCCGGTATCCGCGGTCGTTATTATCCCCCGCTGAAAAAGCTCCATGGCAAAAGCGCAGGTGTTACCGGTCGACATGGTATCCATTCCATACTCGGTGCATAATTGATCTCCTTTAATCAAAGCGGGAAGGGAGGAATTCCCGCAGTTGGATCCGAGATGGCAGAGGGTTTCATATTCAGGGCCCCGACATCGGGCTCCCTTATATGGTCCCGTTTTAACTTCGGAGATGCAGATACAGGCAGCCGGACATCGGTGACAGGATACCTTCTTTACCAGATAATTCTCTTTTAATTCGTCTCCATTTATCTGTTCGTGTAATTCAAAGCAACCCGCCTGGAAATTACGGGTAGCCAGTAGTCCCAGGTTATTCATGAGGGAGAGAATCATAGGTGTGCCATATTGACGCCAAAGTTGAAAAAATTCATTTTCTTGAAATAGCTTTCTGGTATCTTCCACTACCCGGGAGAAATTCTCATCATCAAAGACAGGAATGGTATTGGTCTGGGAACCCCGGACTACTACCGCCTTGAGATTCTTGGAAGCAAAAACACATCCTGTTCCTCCCCGCCCGATAAACCGGTCGTCCCCCCCGTAAACATTGGCGAATTTAACCTGTTTCTCCGCGGCGGGCCCGATACAGATGACCCGGCTTTTGGGGTCGGTGCGCTTTTTAAGCTCAGCCTCCGTATCGGGATTTGTCATCCCTTGTAAGTCTTCACACTCTCGTATTTCCACTTTGCCATCGTGAATCCAGATATAAGAGAAATGTTTTGCTCTTCCAGTGATGATAATTCCATCAAACCCGGCAAACTTTAACTCGGGCCCGAAAAAACCACCGCAGTTCCCCATGCAGATCATCCCGGTTAGAGGGGATTTAGTGGTGATATTGGTCCGGGAAGAGAAAAGAGCCTTGGTCCCGGTTAACACTCCGGTAGTCAAAACGATCATGTTATCCGGGGAGAGCGGGTCAATTCCCGCGATCATCCGGTCGTAGAGGAGTTTCACTCCTAATCCTCGGCCCCCGACAAACTGCCGGAGAACCTGATCATTTATCTCTTCCCGGTTTATCAGGTTGGTAGTTAGATTAATATTAAAAAAATTGCCGGTATAGCCATTCTTCATCTTTTCTTCCTGATAATTATCGGGGTAGGAATGTTGATATGATATAATTGTTTTGGGTTAAACCCCGGAGAGCTGTTGAGACGCGCTTTCTACCGCGTCAATAATCTGTTCATATCCGGTGCAGCGGCATAAATTTCCGGATAATCCGCGCTTGATCTCTTCCCGGCTGGGATTCTGGTTCCGGTTGAGTAGAGCCTGGGCCGCCAGAATCATACCGGGCGTACAAAACCCGCATTGAATTGCGCCTTTCTCCGCGAACGCCTTTTGCAGAGGATGCATATTGTCGGGAGTTCCCAGGCCCCGGGCGGTAGTAATGGTAGCCCCATTCGCTTGAAGAGCCAGAATAAGACAGGAGTCTACCGCCGTATCGTTCATAATCACGGTACAAGCGCCGCAGTCTCCTCTCTCACACCCCCGTTTTACTTCGGTGTGGAATAGTTCTTTTCGCAAGAAATCCAGAAGAGTCTGTCCCGGACGGGCCCAACCCGACTTCCATTCCCCGTTAATCAATATCTTTATCTTCTGCATCTTAATCAATCTCCACGTTCAATTGCGACAGGGCCGCCTTGATGGCATCGGTAACTATGACCCTGGTCATAGCCTTTCGGTAAGAACCGGAACCGCGGAAAACGGAATCCCGGGGAGAAGCGTCTTCAGAGGAAATTTGGGCCGCTTCGATAATCAGGTCGCGGGTGATGGGTTTCCCGTTTAAACTCTCCTCGGCCCGTTTCATTCTTAAGGGAATCGGCGCTACCGGTCCCAGGGCAATGGCTACCCGATCGAACTTCATCCCAATTTTTCTTACCACTACCGCGCAGTTTAACATTGGAAGCGTAAGTGCTTTTCGCTTCATCAACCGAAAGAAGGCCGAGGCTTCATCTTCTGTATGCTTACGAAATCGGATGGAGGTTATGATCTCCTTGCGGGAATTGATGGCTGACTCTCCGACGCCACGATAGGCGTCTTCGATCTGGATGGTCTTTTTTCCCTCCGGCCCGATTATGGTGAGCCGGGCATCCAGGGCGAAGAGCGCGAGGGCGGCATCGGCCGCCGGTTGGGCGGAAACTATATTTCCCCCCAGGGTGGCTCGGGCTCTGATTTGGGGCCCCCCCACCCAGCCACAGGCCTGGGACAACACCCCAGCTCCACGTTGAATGGCCTCATTCTCTTCCACGCGGGCCATCGTAACCCCCGAGCCCAGAAAAAATTCATTATCTCTCAGCTCAATCTCTCGCAGTCGTGGTATTTTAGCGGTATCAATTAAAATCTCAAAATCATTACTCCCTTCCCGGATTTCAACTGAGAAATCGGTGCCTCCGGCTATAAGACAAGCCTTCCCCTTTCCTTTTCTCAACAGATCGATTGCTTCGGTTATGCTTTCTGGAAAGAGATGTCTGCTTATCTTCATATTAGGGTCCTTATAATAATGCTGATGCATTAACTGGGGTTATACAGCTTCATCACTATAGGTTTCCGTTTTATATTTTTCGGCAAAAGGCAGTGATCTTAAATTATAATAATGTCCGGGACTAATGATATCCGGGGGGTTTGATTTGTCAATACTGGTAAAATACTGGAATTTTTCGGTGATTTTAATCTGCATCCAAGGATAATCATTCAAATATAGGAGTTGGTTAAAATTCCAGGTAGAGAAAAATGGGGGTTTAATTAGGACCCACCGCCCGGATGATCCGGCAGACTAAAATCATCCAGGCGGTCTCTTGGTCCTCCTGAGCGAAATTGATCAGATCAATTCCGCCGATTTTTCCAGGGCGTTCCAGAAGAGCAGTTCATAAAACTGAATAATCCGGGCCACCCGGACCAGTTCCTTTTCTTGAACCCCCGCGTCCAACCCTCTTTCAATGGCGTCCACGGTCAGATCGTCAAAAGGGGCATCAGGAGGAGGGACTTCGTTCAGTGGGTTGAGGAATTTGGTCGCCTCTTTTGATACACCATAGACAGTTTCGAGAGCAATGGCCACGCGCCTGCAAGCCGACCACCATACCGAAAAGTTCGCGGCAAAAGCGGTGAGAACCTCCGCCTCGCTGCCCTGGAGGGCAAGGCGGGCGAAATAGGAAGGGTAAACCTGGCAATACGGATTAGGTTCATACTCTTCCAGTTCAGTCTGGCCGCATTCCAATGCCTCCGCCAGGAGGATAATGTTATCCTGGGCGAACTCCTCGTTTTCAACCAGGGACTTCCAAAACGCCCCGGAAGGGCTCTCCCCGAACCGCCTTAACAGATGCCGTGAGGAAAGAACATCGCTGGCAACAATGTAGTGCTCTTCCTTGGGCAGAAGGGCCATCTGCTTTTTCGTATATTTCCCGATCTCTACTTTTTTCAGGAAAGAATGTTCGAAGAGCTTCCCTTCCAGGGGACTCAGGGTTTCCCTGATCTGTTGAAATATCTTATCCGCTCGTTTCATCAGATACTCCTATTTGATCAGGACTTTGTCGATTACATCAACTTTCAGAGACCCGTCTTTAAACTTTTTATCCAGTCCCTGCACTTCCTGCTTGATGTTGTCCGGGACGGAAGGAGCGAACTTGCCAAGATGGATAGATTCATCCTGGGCGGATAAGGGACGGAAATAATGCTCTTTCCGGTAAGCTTTCCAGTCCCCTTTGACGGCAGCTTCGATCGCGCCGGTCAACGGTCCGGACCAATCCATGACCACACTGGTCAGGACGGTTTCAGGGGCCACCTCGCTCTTGTCCATATACATGGGAATGCAGTAAATTCCCTGGGCTTTGCTTTCAAGGATAGCGGAGTTGTCGTCCGTCTCGGAGAAAATAACGTCGCACCCATCCTGCGCCAGGCTCTTGACTGCGTCCCGGGTTGCGGCGGGAGCGATATAGTCGCCGATATAAACTACCTTTACCTTGATATCAGGTTTCGCCGCCCGAGCTCCGAGGAGAAAACAGTTGCTGTACCGGTTGAGGGGCGGAGCTTCAAAAGGCTGGAGAACACCCAGTTCCCCGGTTTTGCTCATTTTAGCGGCCAGATAACCGGCCAGGTAGTTCCCTTCCCAAGGGGTATCGCCAGCTAGAATCAGGTTCGGGGGAGCGTTTTTGTAATTAATCTTCTTCTGTTCTGGATCATCGGTATAGCTGTCCGGATCGATCTGAGTTTCACAGATGAAGTATACCTTGGGAAAATTTTTGGCGACAGTAAGAACCGGTTCCATGAAGATATCACTGTGAGCGAATATGATGTCAACCCCGCGCGCCGCCCAGTTCCGGATGATTTTTTCCGCGTCCTGGGTTGATGTTCCCTCGCTCAAGCTTAGTTTGAAAGGAACAATTTTTTGGGCATCTAAAAGCCCTTGATAGGCAGCAGGATCCCAGGTGCCTTCATTCGCGTGACCATACATGACCGCCACAACTTCCGGTTTGCTCTGACCCGATTCTGCGGGAAAAACCAGTACACTGGCACAGACAACGACAATAAACAAACCAAATATACTTCTTGCTATCTTCATCGGAACCTCCATGAGATTGGTTGAGATTGACGATTAATTATCTCCGCTTGATAAGAGAATAAGTCAGGTTACCATAGATTGCCTCCTTATCGGTTTCCGAGTGTTCTGTTTTTCAAATTAGCGCCTATGGTGATGGTGCTAATTTATAGCTATCCTTACTTTTAATGATGATATAATAATCTGTTTTTTTGTTATTGTCAATACGGGTAATATACTGGATTTTTTCGGGAATTTTGGTTTATAATTTACCTGAAAAAAGCTGAACTCATTGGACAGGTTTGAAGGTAAACACTACTTAGATAGACCATACTCGAAAAGGTATTTGTCAACTTTTTTTGTTCAAAAAACTAAATATTTACCACGAAGGGCACGAAGAACACGAAGAAAAACAAAGAAAACTATGTAATTTTTCCTGTTTCCTCAAATTCCTTCGTGAACTTCGTGTTCTTCGTGGTTAAAAAGGCTTTTCGAGCAAGGTCTAGATAGAGTTATCAGGAACAGGCACTTACGCAACTTCATCGTTATTCACCCCGCACAGAATTCAATAATAAAAGCCGCATACAACTTAACCGCTTCTATTATTTGATGTATTTCGATCTTTTCATTAATGGAGTGGGCCTCTTCCAGGCGTCCTGGACCGCAGATAACCGCAGGCACTTCATATTCTGAAAACCAGCCCGACCATATAAATAATTATCATCCCACCAGGCTGAAAAAGGATCAAAATCCCACTCCCGATTCGCTGGTACTACATCGACATGACCGTTGAATATAAGAGTCCGGTTCCCATTTTCCCCTTGCGCGAGACCAACTAATAAAGGCTCATCCG
>Ga0222636_1000886_pt1 | contig 13132 bp, 10 predicted proteins | sample AntAcemetagen141_FD_179811 | JGI IMG/M metagenome (GOLD analysis project Ga0222636, IMG submission 179811) | Saline water microbial communities from Ace Lake, Antarctica - #141 | ecosystem: Environmental > Aquatic > Non-marine Saline and Alkaline > Saline | place: Antarctica: Ace Lake...
ATTTTCGCATTAAATCATTTTCGCATTTATCAATATTCCACTAAATTCGTGATAGTACCATAAAAATTAAACAACATTTTAGAAAAAAATAAACTGAAATTTTTTTATAATCCTTTGTATTTATTATTTCTGAAGTCATTATATGCAAAAGTAGGAAAATTAAAAGAACCTAAAATTACTAAAATAACAAAATACTCATATTTAGCTTGCTTATCTTTTTTTAATTTAGCAAGCTTAAAGCATTAAAAATGACTATAATGATAAAATATTTTGTACATTTGAAAATTATGAAATATTATCTTCGAAATATTAAAAGATTCATTAATCAGTATTATAGCAAAACACACTATTACAAATGAGATTTAAACGGAATGTTACGGTTATATTTATGTTAGGCGCAATAGGTAATAGCGTCAATTGAACCATTAAATCTATGTTTAACTAAATCCATATAAAATGAAAAATTACTTTAAAATCAGTTTGATTATTACGGTTTTATGTGTTCTATCATCATGTTCTTCATACAATTCGATTATGAGGAAAGCTGTGAAAAAATCGTTAGGGAAGGATTTCAAAGGATATTACGCCTTCAGTTATCCAACTAATAATTTTGGATTGTTTACTTCATTCGAAAATGAACTAGCTAGTGAAAATCAGTATTGTGCTATGGCAAGTTGTTTAGAAGGAATTGAACCAAGCAATAGACAGGAATGGTTACATCTAAATAACTTGGCAGATGTTGGAGAGGGAGCGCCTATAAAACTTACGGAAAGCAAGAAAACTAAAATTGCAGTAGATGCTGTATTACCAAAGCTATGGAATGCCGTGCAGATTGATGGGGGAGTTGAAAATGAAAGAGAAGTAAAAACAACATTAGAAATCGGTCCAGCATATGTAAGATTTATAAATAAAAAAGGTTTCGAAGAATTTATTGAAGAATTACCAGAAAGTGATAAGTATAAACAAAAATATGAGAACGGTAATTTAGTATTAGTTGTATCGGATGTTGTAGTAGAATATCTATCTGTTAAAATTGAGGTTGATAATAAATTTGCAGCAAAAATTGATGCAAAAATTGAAGCTGGAAACATTAATGACCAACTCGGAAAAGTAGATTTAGATGCAAAACTTGAGAAAACTTCTTCTGGGACTTATGAACTAACAATTGATAAGCCAGTAATTGTTTTAAGACTTGCTAAAAAACAACCTAGTACTAAGAGTCTAGTTCCTAGTGATAATTTTGACGATTGGGAAACTGTTAAAGATTTTATAGAAAACTAAAGCGCCTAACATTTTGTTTAAGTAATGGCAGGGAAGGCTGTAATTATAAAGGTTTATAGCCCGCTCAAACTTCATCACGGTTTGACAGGAAAGTACAACGCAATCTGCCGCCACATACAAGTAAACCGTCAGACTGTCTAAAAACCCCAATTTCACTATAATTTTGTTAATAAGCTAATGTCTTATTTTTTGATTATTAATTGCTTTCAGTATCTTTAATTATGAAATTTATAACAGGAACAAACAGAAACCAGGCGATTTTTATTACTGTCTTGCTCGATCAATCCATTATAAAAATGGTTCTGCTGTTATTTTAATGGTAAATAATTATTAAGTGATTCTATCAACCAGCTTATTTATAATGATAAAATACTTAAATGCTTAAATATTCCATAACAATTTAATCTTAGTAATAAAGGGTTGGTAATAGACAATATTTGATTTTTGTATCAGAGCAGTTTTTTTTATTTTCGCATTAAATCATTTTCGCATTTATCAATATTCCACTAAATTCGTGATAGTACCATAAAAATTAAACAACATTTTAGAAAAAAATAAACTGAAAAAATTTTATAATCCTCTGTATTTATTATTTCTGAAGTCATTATATGCAAAAGTAGGAAAATTAAAAGAACCTAAAATTACTAAAATAACAAAATGCTCATAATTAGGTTACTTAGCTTTTTTTAATTTTTAAGCTTAAAGCATTAAAAATGACTATAATAATAAAATGTTTTTGTACATTTGAAAATTATGAAATATTATCTTCGAAATATTAAAAGATTTTTTAATCAGTATTATAGCAAAACACACTATTACAAATGAGATATAAACGGAATATTACGGTTATATTTATGTTGTGCATTATGCATACTCAAATCATAATTTATTGAAATAATGAAAAAGTTTTTAATAATATTCATTCTTTTTTCAATCCTCCAAACTTATGGTATTTCACAAAATTGTTTACCTAATGGAATTGAATTTACAACTCAAACTGAGATTGACAACTTTCAATCAAATTATCCGAACTGCACAGAAATTCTAGGAAGTGTTTCGATTAACGGAGATGATATAACGGACTTAAACGGACTAAGCATTTTAATTTCTATTGGAGGCGGCCTTAATATTTCAGGTAACCAATTACTTATAAACTTAACTGGACTTGAAAATCTAACCTCAATTTCAGGAGATCTTACAATTTCTTTTAATGAAGTACTTAATAGTTTATCTGGACTTGAAAATATTGACTCAGAAACTATATCACGCTTAGAAATAACCTACAATTATTCATTATCAAACTGCGAGGCACAAAGCATTTGTGAATATTTATTAAATCCAAATGGATCTATACGAATAGCTTATAATTCCTCAGGTTGCAATAATCCATCAGAAATTGCAAACGTATGTGGAATAACTCTCCCTTGTTTGCCTTTTGGTGAGTATACATTTTACAGTCAAATGCAAATTGACAGTTTTCAGACTAATTATCCAGACTGCACAGAATTAAATGGATATGTAAGAATCCGAGGGGATATTTCTAATTTAAACGGTTTAAACGTTATTAATAGGATTAATGGACTTTTAAGCATTGAGTACAACCACAATCTTATAAACCTTGTTGGACTTGAAAATGTAACCTTCATGAATGGATTATGGATATGGGAAAATCACTCATTAATTGATTTAACAGGACTTTCGGCTTTGGATTCATTAGGTTCTGGTATTTGGATTAAAGATAATTATGCTCTTGAATATCTATCAGGTCTTGATTCCTTAACTTCAGTTGGAGGAAATATTTGGATTTCAGGTAATACATTGTTAACAAATTTGTTTGGGCTTAACAATGTTGATTATTCCAGTATTGGTAATTTGTTTATTTATGACAATCCATTATTATCATCCTGTGAGGCATTAAGTATTTGTAACTATTTAGCAAGTCCCAACGGAGAAATAACTATATATAATAACAATAGTGGCTGTAATAACCTAAAGGAAGTTGAACAGGCTTGTACTGTATTCATAAATGATAAATCATCTTTTCCAGAATTTACAATTTATCCAAATCCTGCAAAATCTGAAATAATTATTTCTAACAATAAAGGAAATATTATTAATGAATTAAATATTTATAACCGACTTGGACAGCAAATTATAAAAAGAAAAGAAATAAAAAATAAAGTTGATGTTTCATCGCTTAAACAAGGCATTTACATTATCGAAATAAGATATAGTACAACGAAAACTATAAGAAAGTTAATAATTAAAGAATAATGCACAGTGCATAATAAAGACTAAAAACAAGCGGGCGGCAAGTAGTAAAATGAAACGAATTACAAAAAATATAAAACAGTTCAGGTTGAAACGTAAGTGGGTTATAATGCCCGCCAATTTATAGCCAAATCGTCAGACTGTCTAAAAACCCCACTTTTCACTATAATTTTGTTAATAAAAGATTGTCTTATTTTGTAAAATATTCATTGGTTTTCAGTATCTTTAATTATGAAATTTATAACAGGAGCAAGCAGAAACCAGGCGATTCTTTTTACTGTCTTGTTCGATCAATCCATTATTAAAATTAAACAACATTTTAGAAAAAAATAAACTGAAAAAATTTTATAATCCTCTGTATTTATTATTTCTGAAGTCATTATATGCAAAAGTAGAAAAGTTAAAGAAATTAAAATTACTAAAATGACAAAATACTCATATTTAGCTTGCTTATCTTTTTTTAATTTTTAAGCTTAAAGCATTAAAAATGACTATAATGATAAAATATTTTTGTACATTTGAAAATTATGAAATATTATCTTCGATAATATTAAAAGATTTATTAATAAGTATTATAGCAAAACACACTATTACAAATGAGATATAAACGGAATATTACGGTTATATCTTATGTATCGGCAACCTTAAGTGAGCACGTAACAACTTAAAACGACAAAAATAAAACGAATTAAATAACTTAAATACGGATTGTATGAAACTTTTAACGACACAGAAAAACGTGATTTTTGATTTTATTCAAATAGCAAATATGGAACATGACATGTTTCAAATTAATGAAGACAATAACAAATCAATAATAAAATATGTGGGAACAGAATTCTTTTTTAATTTTGATGAAGAGGTTAAAAACTTGGGAATTACAAGCGTTACTTCTCTTAAGTTCTCTCCAGGTGAGAATGATTATGTAGAAAAAGTTTTTATTGATGACACTTCATTTGCAACCAAACTTTCATTATTTAATAAATGGTTAAGTTCTTTAATCAAAGAGGTAAACGTTGTTGATAAATGGAGTCAATTAAAAAAAGAAATCTCTAATATACGACTATCAGACTTTAACGATTCAAGTTCCTTTAATGCGAATGAACAAGAGGAAATAAATACAAAAATAACGACCTTAAAACAGCGTGTTCAAACTTTAAATTTACCACCAGACAAACTCTCAATTATTGAGAAGAAGCTTGACCATTTGACAACTTTAACTATCTCACTTACAAAAACTGATTGGAATGCGCTTTTTCTTGGAACTCTTGCAACAATGATTATTGCAGTAGCACTTACACCTGAAAGCGGAAAACAAATATGGGAATATGCTAAACAAGTTTTTTCTAATTTGTTTTTGTATTGAGACGAGAAGATGGTATTCTAACAAGCGTCAAAATTCAAGATAAAAATGCACCACACAGTCGGCTAATGAATTGGTAAACTAAATAATAAAATAATGAAAAAAACAACTATTGGAATATTAACTATTGTAATATTATTAACAGGTTGTATTACAAATAAGAGTGAGAAAGAAAAAAATGAAACTTCAAAAAGCAAATCTGAAAAAACAATAGATGATAATATCTTAATAAAGAAAAAAGTTAAAAAGTTTAAGATTACTGAAGAAAGTATGGTAGGTAATTGGTATGTTGTTGCATCAAATCCAAATCCCGTGTACCATAACAAAATATTGGTGGGAGGAGACTATATTTCATTTTTTCCAAATGGTGTAATAAAGGAAACTAAAGATTTTGTTAACAGGGTTTCTGTAGAAACAGGCAAATATATTATTGATACAAACAATAACGAAGTAACAATAATGTTCAATGAACTACACAATAAATGGAGGCAATTGAGTGCAGGAAAGGCTTTAGAGTTTTATTGGGTCAACACTGAACTTAATTTTGAAAATGACCTTAATACAGTTTATATAAAAAAAGGAAGTGGTGAGTGGAATATGTATAGTAAAAAGAAAATTGATATGGATAAGATTGATATTATTAATTCTGTTGATGCAATGGAATTACAACCAGGAATTAAATATAAAATCACAAAAAAAACACCACTTATGGAAAGTAACACTTACACTGGGTCAATAACTCCATATTACATTAAATCAGGTAGTTTTATAGAAATAATATCAAAAAAAGAAGTAAACGGATTTATATGGTATCACGCTAACATTCCGTCAGTAAATAAAAAGGGATGGATAAAAAGTATTGCTCTTTTTGGGCAAGATATTCAAAAAGTCACAAATTAATTTTTTCGGTAAATAATGAAATTATGCAGTTGGCAATAATTATAATAAACAGAATATTAACTTAATATTATTTAAAATGAAAAATATATTAATGTATCTAATTTTAGGATTATTGATTTCTTGTGGAAGTTCAGTCACAAATAAAAAGTTTACAATTATTAAAGAAGACAAAAATGAGAAATTGAAAAAAGTAACAATTGATGTAAGATTAGAAAAGGAAATCAACAAGGATGAGTTGAAGAAAATTGGGTTAATAATTAAAGAAGATAGACCTAATTTTGAGAAATTTTGGATTTTTTATTATTTACCTGAACACCAAACAGGAAATGGAGCTTGGGCAATTACTCACTTTAAGCCTGAATTGGAAATTGCGATTTTAGGAGCAACAAAAGAGGCATCTATAGAAATGAATGAGAAAAAAGTTACAGGAACCATTCTGAATATTTGGAATGATAATGATGCAATAATGCCAAACAAAATATATTTAGTGAATGAAAACGACAAGTTATTTATAAAAGCTATTTATGCGAAAAACAAATACTCTAACGCGTCAGAAATTATTAACGAGGTTACAGAAGAAAAGAAAAACGGTTTGATAAGGTACAATTATGACAATAACCACGGAGATTATTACGTCGTTGAGAAAAATGGGAATTTAGGACTTTATGATAACGAAGGAAAATTTAAAGAAGCGATAAAAGATAAATAACTACTACCAACAATGTATAAAAATAATAGCCGAGATAGTAGTAAATTCATGAGTTGTAGCCCGCTTCAACTTTTCTTGTAACTTGACATATTTAAAGCCCGCAATTGGATGAACCGTTACCAACAAGGCTAAGAAAAATAATCAAATAAAAATATAATCATATGAAACTCGAGAAGATTTTAGACAATTTAGGTTCGTTAGAAAAGAATTCATTTATCAAAATAATAGACAATATTATTTCTAAATCCCATAAGAATTTTAAAGAAATTGAAAAAATATTAAGTGTTTCCGATAAAGGTTTAAAATCAGTCGACAGCCAAAATATTGCAACAATATTTAGCCTAATTGAAGAAGAATTTACAGAAAATGTTAAATCTGAGTTTGTAGATACATCATCGCAATTAGATATACTTGTTGACATCATAACCAGAGATGGAAACAACATCATGAAACAAGATTGGTTTTCGAGATTATATGAGTTAGAATTAAAGAAACTTAAGAAAAAAGTTAACGAACTTAAGATATCAATGAATAGCGAAAAATCAGACTTATCTTCTGAAAGAAAAAGAGATTATGTAATATATCAGTCTTGTGTAAACACGGCATATTCGAATGATTTATCAAATAATAGGGAGCCTAAAATTACCAACGATGAACTTTCAATTCTACTAACTCTCGGCAAAAAGTTAGAATTGTCACAAGAAGAAAATAAATTGATAAATTATATGATTGTACCTGTAAAACAATTAGATATAGATACAATCGTAAATAATTTGAAAAATATTGGCGTAGTTTTTTATTCGAAAAAGCATAACACAATATTTGTTGCAGATGAAATTGTAAGAATCCTACGTAAATTTAGAGGAAAAGAAATAGCAGATAAATATTTAAGAAGAATGCTTAGGGTTTTAAAAGCACCGGAAATAAATTTGATTGCAAAAAGACATAATATTGATAGAAAATTAAGTAGCCAAGAAAAAGCCAAAGAAATATTAAAAGATGGAATTACCCTCACTTCAATATTAACATCAGAAGTTTATAAAGACGGAACAAAAATCACAGAAAAGAAAAATTTCGTAAATGAATTTTGGGGGAAAAGATTAAATATAAAAACGTCATTAAAAGGCGTAGCGTTGGAAGATAAAATTGCTAATTTAATTACATATTTTGATAATAGGGAAAAGGACGAAAAAGTAGGAATTTCAATTGATGGTTATGAAAAAATGTTAATTGAACTTAACGAAACTCTTCCGAAACTAAATAAACAAATTAAAGAAGCATTTGAATTACAAGATGAGTTCATTTTGAACAGTGATTATTTAATTAATTACAATATAAAGCCGAGAGATATTTTAGATTTAATTTCGGAAAAAGAATTATTAGATTTCTGTATAGAACGGAACATAAAGAATAGAGGTGATAAAATCTTAAAAATATTGGATAATTATAAAGACTCTGAAAATTTATATTTAGAAAATTTCGAAAATATTGGATATAGAAAATATAATGAATTAAAAGAAAACGGAATTAGTATTAAAGAAAGTGAAATTGGTGTAAAATTTGAAGAATTAACAAAGATTATCTTAAAAAAACTAGGATTTAACGTTGATGAAAAATTACGAAAAACGCTAAATACAAAGAAAGATAAAATTGATATAATTGTAAATCTCGGGAACAATGCACTAATAATTATTGAGTGTAAAACTATTAAAGAAAGTGGTTATAATAAATTTTCATCTGTATCTCGGCAATTAAAATCATATAATAATTTAGCGAAAAAGAATGACTTTGCCGTACGTAAATTACTTTTGATTGCACCAGACTTTAGCGATGAGTTTGTTGAAGATTGCGAGCTTGATGTTGAATTAGATTTGTCTTTATTGACTGCATCTTCGTTAATTAGCATTCTTGAAGGTTATAAGAAGTCGACTAAATATAAACATTTTCCTTTCAAATTATTGATGAGAGATGTTTTAATAAATGCTGACAGAATTATTAAAGCAATTAAAAAGTAAAAAGCCCAGTTGGTAACAATGTATAAAAATAATAGCCGAGATAGTAGTAATCCCGATAGCTATCGGGACAAGGTTTGTAGCCCGCTCCCCCGAAAGCTTTCGGGGTCTTGTAAATGACAGGAATGAAGCCCGCTCCCGAAAGCTTTCGGGACGTCTACATATTCTTATACCAATGTTAGCGTTTATTGTAAAGCAGCATACATTATATCATATATAATGTGGGATTTATCAGAAATTTTTGTTCCAAAATAAATTAAGTTCTTTAAAGAATTATCTTTGTGATAACAATGAAAGGTGGGACAGTGTCACACTTTTTAAGAAGCAATTGGCGGACAAAGTAAAAAAGATTTTTTCTCTAAACTTACAATATCTTACAAAGAAGCAAGGGAAACGCACTTTTGGATACGATTATTGACAGATAGAATATATTAACAAGGAACAAAGTGAAAGTTTATTGCAAGATGTAAATGAATTATTAAAAATCATTGGTAGTATCCAAAAATCAATTCGTAATTCATAATTCGTAATTCACAATATAAGTTATGACTAAAAAAGATAGAATAAAATTATTTGAGGACAGCACTATTCGTACAGTTTGGGATAGTGATAATGAGAAATGGTATATTTCTATTGTTGATGTAATTTCTGTTTTAACAGAAAGTGCAAACCCTCAAGTTTATTGGAGAGTATTAAAAAAGAGACTCTTGGCAGAGGGAAACCAAACCGTTACAAATTGTAACGGTTTGAAAATGCTTGCACCAGATGGCAAAATGCGAATGACTGATGTGGCTGATACAGAACAATTTTTTAGATTAATACAATCAATACCATCGCCAAAAGCAGAACCTTTTAAACTATGGTTGGCTCAAATTGCCTCGGAACGATTAGACGAAATGCAAGACCCTGAATTAACTATTGACAGGGCATTGAAAGAATATTTAGAATTGGGATATTCTGAAAAATGGATTAACCAACGCCTTAAAAGTATTGAAGTACGCAAAGAGTTAACCGATGAATGGAAAAAGAGAGGATTGAAAGAAGGTGTGCAGTTTGCCTCATTAACCAATATAATTACTAAAGCCTGGGCGGATAAAACTACCAAAGAATACAAAATTCTTAAAGGTTTGAAAAAGGAAAACCTGCGAGACAATATGACCAATACCGAACTAATTTTGAATATGCTTGCCGAAGCTTCTACAAAAGATATTTCGCAAGCCGTAGAACCTAAAAACTTTACTGAAAGTAGGAAAGTTGCAAAGCAAGGGGGAAATGTTGCCAAAGTAGCGAGAAAAGAATTAGAAGCAAAAACAGGCAAAAAAGTAGTAAGCCCCATAAATGCAAAAACTGTTTTGGGAGAGAATAAAAAGACGAAAAAACTAAATCCCAAAAAGAAGAAATGATCAAACTAAAAGAACATAAAATATATGTCGGCACAAAAGAAGAATATCGAATTGCCAAGCGAAATGATATGAAAATTGTTTGTGCTCTCAATCGTGCAAATGGTTATGTAACTCATCAATCCGTAGTAGGTTGGCAAGGTAGAGGTTGCAATCCTGCAAGTCCATATTACTTATTCAAAAGAGAAGCAAATGCAATTTATCTAAATATGATTGATGGCGACAACCCAAAATATGTAAACGATGAAATGATTAACCCTGCATTAAATTTTATAAATGAACATCTTGAACAGGGGAATGAAGTTTTTATTTATTGTAGTCTTGGAGAATCAAGAAGTCCGTCAATAGCCTTAATGTATCTTCTCGAAAACAATCTCATTGAGAAAAGTGTAAATACTTTCAATATTTTCAAACAAGAATATTATCCTAATTATTTGCCTAAAAGAGGGAACTTACTTTATATCAAAAACAGATGGGGAATTTAATGAACATACCCGAAATAAGATTCCCCGAGTTTAAAGACGATTGGGAGCACAAAGAACTGAATAAACTTTTAAGTGAATAGAAAACGAAAAATGCTGATTTAAAATACAGCATAGCCAACTTCTTTTCTGTTTTGGATAATAAAATAAACCAACTCAAAGAAAAGAAAGCCCTCTTGGAAGAATACAAAAAAGGAATGATGCAAAAAATCTTTTCGCAAGAAATTAGATTTAAAGATAACAAAGGAAATGAATTTGTTGAATGGCAAAAAATCAAATTATCTGAATTAACAGAACGTATTACTAGCCTAAATATCTATAATAATAAAATGTTTTTGTACATTTGAAAATTATGAAATATTATCTTCGAAATATTAAAAGATTAATTAATCAGTATTATAGCAAAACACACTTATACAAATAAGATATAATCGGAATATTACGGTTATATTTATGTTACCAAACATTTATAGAAATATGAGAAAATTTACAAACAGCAATTATAAGATTTTTTGTATAGTCTTTACTATAGGAATAATACTGATTTCCTGCAATGATAATTCTCAAAACGAAAATAAATCAAAATTCACTAAGTTAACAGGCCCTTATTTGGGTCAAAAACCTCCGGGAAAAGTACCAAAATTATTTGCTGCTGGAATTGTTTCAACCAAAGAATATAACGACAGGGATCTAACAATTTCCCCAGATGGGTCCCAAGTATTCTTTACACGCTACAAAATAGAAGATGATAGCGTTTACTTTGTCGATATAATGTATTCAGAATTGATAAATGGTATTTGGACTAACCCTCAAATTGCTTGGTTTTCTAGTATTTATGGAGAAGTAGAAACTTTCTTCACTCCTGATGGTAAAGAGATTTTTTTTAACTCAAACCGACCAGCTTTAACTGAAGGCGAAAAGGTTGACTATGAAACATGGTTTATTAAAAAAGAAGGGAATACCTGGAGCTTACCAAAGCTGCTTGGTTCGCCATTTAATAGAGTATGTCATACAACTTTTACTCGTAATGGAAAAATGTATTATACAAAAGAAGATGAATTTACCTTGTACAGAACCACCTACAAAGATGGGGTTTTCGGACAACCGGAAAAGCTTGATAGCATAATAAATTCTACTGAAGTTCAATACAATTGTTTTATATCTCATGACGAAAGTTATTTGATATTCACATGCCCCTTAAGAGAGGATGGGTTTGGAAGCGAAGATTTATATATCAGTTTTAGAAGTGACAATGATGAATGGAGTGAACCTACAAATTTGGGATCGGAAATAAATTCACCTGAGGATGAATCATCTCCAAGTATTTCACCCGATGGGAAGTTCTTTTTTTTCACGAGTAATAAAGGTGGCAATCGTGATATATACTGGGTTGATATTAAAATTCTAGATAAATTGAAACCAAATGAAATGAAAAATCAGAATTAATACGTTTGGTAACAATGTATAAAAATAATAGCCGAAACTGTAGTAAATTCAAGAGTATCAAACATTTATTAAATATTATAAATTTTAAATACACAATACTACTGTAACAAAATATGGAGATTGTACGTCTTACGACTTTAGACTAAAAATAACATTATGAAATTTTTATTCTCTTTAATCATAATTCTTCTTTCATTAGGAACATCAGCACAGGTTTCTAAGACTTCGTTGATAAAAACTGTATTGACTGATTCAATTATTGCCAAATATATGTCTAATCTTAGTGGAATTGATAGTGATGCATTTATGTTATTTCATGAATCGGGGAATTATATTTTTAACAAAGGAATTGTAGAATTTGAAGAACATAATTGTGAAAATACTTCAACTTATGAAAGAATTGGAATCATAAATAAGATAAAAACAAATAAGACAAGAGCTATTGTGAAAATTCATTTCACCACAAGCAATAATATCCGAGTACGGTTACAACAAGATTGCGAAAGTAGACCATGGAGAATAAAATCACGATTAATTTTTAGAAATTGGCGATTTCCGAAAAAAGAACCTAGATTAATTTATTATAGTTTTGATTCATAATATTTAATAAATGTTTGATACTCTCGGATGTTATAAATTTTTTTGATTAAAGATGTATCAGTAAACATGTTAATATGCTTAAATTGAAAGCCATAAATTAGATTGTAAAGGTGGTGGTGAAATTAAAGATAAATGACAGAAAGATATTAAAATACAGGCGGTAACACGCTATATATTCCATAATTTTTGCCGCAGGCGCAACACAAAAATTACGTAACATATAGCCAAACGTTACCAAATATATTAATTAAAGAGCAAAAAATTTAAATGGAAGTAGAATGAGACAAATTATATTACATAGTGTATTATTTTTAGTCTTTTTTTTTATAATCTCAGCTTGTTCACAAACGGCTGAAATCAAAAAGGTAAATGGCAACTCAATCAGTAGCAGTGAGGTTGACAAAGTAGTAAACGAATTAATGGATTCGGCCAATGTAACAGGTTTGTGCCTGGCTATTTTAAATGAGAACGAATTGGTTTATTTGAAAACCTTTGGTTATAAGAATAAAGAGATGGATGAACTGCTTGATGAGAATAGCATTATTTTAGGAGCATCTTTCAGCAAAGTTGTATTTACATATGTGGTAATGCAGTTGATTCAAGAAAAGATGTTGGAAATTGACAAGCCTCTTTACACTTATCTCGATAAGCCTTTACCTGAATATGAT
>Ga0222636_1000887_pt1 | contig 13130 bp, 3 predicted proteins | sample AntAcemetagen141_FD_179811 | JGI IMG/M metagenome (GOLD analysis project Ga0222636, IMG submission 179811) | Saline water microbial communities from Ace Lake, Antarctica - #141 | ecosystem: Environmental > Aquatic > Non-marine Saline and Alkaline > Saline | place: Antarctica: Ace Lake | collected...
TAGCGCGCCTTTTTTCTTTTTGTTTTTATAGTAAGACATCCGTTCCAATCTCCGGCATGGCTTGCATACTTCATCAAGCCCCAACGGATTTCCTTTCGAACTTTGCCTTTTTCTTCTGTAAAATAAATCAATGCTTTTTTCTTTATTGCACCTATAACAGTATCTCATCCCGTCATGTTCCTTGACACCTAATTTTTGTAACCTGTCCTGACGGTGTTTTATATTATGTTCGCTGAAAGTAATCATTTGCAAATTTGTTATTTCGTAATCACCTTCGTTATCCTTTCTGTCCACAACACATCTATCAAACGAATTATCAATATACCATTTAACAAAATCTTTTCTACTGAGATTTACCTTTATGCTCTTTCTTAGATACGCTTTTTCATTCTTGACTCTTTTGTTCATGGAAAGCCAAGCACGACCTGCCTTTAGATTTAAGTTTGTTTTCCTTTTTTGTTTAGTACATTCTCCGCACTGATAAAAAAGCCCGTCCCAGGTGTTTGACCCCGTCTTATGGAACTTTGTTAATGCAAGCCACTTCTCGCATGTCGAACATCTTTTTAATTCAATTCCATTCTCAATTTTATGCTCTATCTTGTTTGGCATGTCAGACCTCCCTGTTTAATTAATTGATACTACTCTATAGCAGTACCAACAGAAAGTCAACACATTTATTACTCTACATAAGCTGCACAGCGCAACCCCACGTGGGCGTACGAATACGTCCGGGAGGACCAACCGACCGCCCAGACCCCAGCACTCGAACCGTTGCTCCAAGACGCACACGAGCGAAGACACAGATCATTTCGAACAGATTGATAAAAATAATCTTTACCGAACTGGGCCGTGCCCGTTGCATCAAAGCCATCGCCAGAAACCGGGAACCCTAATCCGGCCAGCAGCCAATTATTACCAGACGTAGCTTCCGACAGCACCTGATTAGTACCCGAACCAAATCGGAGCGTAAAAGCTCCCCCGGATTTGAACGCCGGGGTAAATTCGTCCATCATGGCAGCGCATCCTGTTGCCCCCCAGTGATCAGTCGCGACGGAGTTGCCACTGGTGAAATCGGACATAGCGGTAGCTTGTTTTGCAACATAGAATGTCCCCAGCGTGGTTGTGCCGTGGTTTGTACCAGCTACATAGGCCGGCGAATAGGCGCCCGTGTCTATACTGTTAAGGCTATATGTATCTGCACCAATCTTTGTGACTTGATATAGTTTATCGTCAAGTGCTGCCCAATTGCCACCAGCGATACCAATCAGCATAATAAAATCATCGGTTGATTTTGTATGTCCGGTTTCGGTCACTACCGCGGGGTCGGCGCGGCTGATATCTTCGATCGTGTCAGTTCCGGCGATACAGGTAACGCCGAGCGACACTTCGTACATCAATCCATTTAGATCAGCTACACCGCAAGCCTGGCCGTTATGTGTTGTTTTTGAAAATGGCGTACCACTGCCGGTCTGTCCGCAATTGCTATAGCCGTCTGTCGTGTAAACTATTTCCGAGTCCTCAACATCATCCAAGGAATTATTGTTGCAGCCTTTGGGATACGGATAAGCAGTGGAAAACCAAGCATTATTAACAGTCTGGGCGGCTGTTGCATCCGCGTGGGCATTCGAGAGCATCGCCATCGCTGCACGCTGGAATTGACTCACTACAAAAAATATTGAATTGGCATTAACCGCGCCCGCTACACCATCTCTGGCATGGGCGGCATTGATTGTTTGCCAGTAGTAATTTGAGACACACGCTGTCAAATCAGCAATCGGATTGTGTGTTGACGCTGTTGATATTGGATTGCCATTTTTGATTGAACTGGCAATATAACCATCACCTTTGGCATATTTGGAGCATTTATATTTATCAATAAAAAATCCATCCTGCTCACTGCCACCATCTATAAACGCCCGGTGAAGAGCGTACCCGGCGGTATTGGCGGCGGCTGTATCAGCAAAATAGCCAGCTCCCCTAATCTCGATTGTGTTAACGGATAACTCGGCACCGGTGTGGACTTTATAATAAAATTTGGGTATCCAGACCATTATGGAATCATCCGAATATTGATAATTGCCGTAATTCGGGGATAGCGGGTTGGCCGATCCAGTGAGCGCCGTAAACCCAGATGGCAGCGTGCCGTTATATGCTGCCACACCGAAACCCGCCTGCCCCGCCTGGCCAATGGCATAAATGTTGCCATAGATTGCATTGCCCGCAGTTACGGACCCAAACACGGCATCGTCGCCTGACGCATAACCAGGAGGCGCTCCGGGCGGAAAATCATCCGCAAACGCACCAGGCAAAATAAACAGTGGCACCAACATCATTATAAACAAAAATATCTTTTTCATCTTTACAATCCTTTCCCTTTGCCAACAAAGGTTACAATTACCGTGCATACCTCTGTCGCCGTAAGCCCGGTTACATCGATTGTCGGAGTATCGTAAATCGGCCAACGATCAGCAGCGCTCTTTAGTGCTTCACCGGCAATAGCGGCAGACCAGGCCTCACTAAAAAGCGGTGACCCGTTCTCTGTTTCAATAGTTACGGTAAAAGCAGCGTCGGTTGACGAATAGGCTTCAACCGTAAACAAGTATCGGCCATCTATGTCAGCGGGCTTTAAGAATGAAAAGGCCGCAACATTCCCGGAACCGTCTGCAGTCACCGTGAAAGTAGCTGTCACCATGGCTCCTCTACCATGTCGAGCGTACCCGCTAAGAGCTTGTGCGACATCGGCGGAAAAGGCCGGGGCAGACAAACCGACTACCAGCAATAATGTCAAAAATAAGTTTTTCATTTCTTTTTTCTCCCTCTTGGTTTGCAATTGCCTTTTTGCATACCGGCTCTTGGTTTACTTGGTTTCGGGCTTCTTTGCCTTGGGCCTTTTTTATCTTTTGCAGGCATTTTAATTCTCCTTTATTCTCTGATTATACCGTTTATTGAAATTAATGTAAACCCTCGACATCAGAGCTTCTATTCGCTCTATCATTTGTTTGTTTTGCAGCGCCATCGCTCGTTTGCGCCGCTTCCTTAACGCCTTCAGTCTTTTTTCGCTTGCTTCTGCTAATGGAATTAAAGACCGTTCCGCCCTCATTGCAATGGATATTTTTTTATAAGCCGGTGTTCCCCTATACGCCTTCAGCCTTTCTTTGGTTATTAGAACTTCCTCTATGTTTTCATGAAATATTCTTGAATTGGCCCATTCCGGTTGATCCCCGGCTACCCTTCTAACAAAGGGTATTTTGTGCATCTTTATTTCTTCTTTCCGCACAACCTTTAACGGTAACGATAGAGAATCTTTAACAAATCTTAACGCCGATCCACCAAGTGTATCCACCATCAAATCAAGCGTTTCAGGCGACACGTCAATTGCACCCGGCTTTATTTTGTCCCCGCCTGTAATACTGTTTAACTGTTCTGTAATCCACTTAGAACCAACGCTTGCAGACCTCCAATATCTCTGAGAGTCAGGACTTGGGGTTTTGTCGAACTTATTAACACCAGGCATTAACTCGCCACCGAACCAGTTTTTATTCTCGGCTATCTGAACAAACGGGTCTGCAACGGTTGGGGCCAGTGTTTGTAAGAGCGTTCCTGATGCTACTGGGTTGAAAGCGTTAGCAAAGCTTCTGGCAAGCCTTCCAGCACTTTCTAGCGGGCTGAAATTTTCTTCGGTAAACGCCCTGGCAGCTTCGGTTCCCATGTTCCAAACTGTATTATATCCCCAAGGTAGGGGTATTTTGGCAGACCTGCCCTTTGTTCCTGGGATTACAAAAACCGCGTTCCTGTCTTTGATAAAACCGTCTATTTTGTTTATATAAGCCTCGCCGTCTTCATCATCACCCCCCGCAATGGCGTTCAGCATACCAACCGTGAACCCTGCCGTGAATACGCCGGCAAGTGTTTTTTGAACAGCTCTTGACTTTGTAGCCGCCCGTAAAACTCTATACGATCCCTGAATACCAGCGTTCGCAAAAAGATAAAGCGAATTTATAACAGGCCCAGCAGTTCCTTTTTTTGTAAAGTCTACCGTTAGATCGGATGCTATCTGGGCGGCACGTTCGTCGGTCTTGCCCTGATCTACTGACAGCTTAAAGACATGAAGTCTTATGCCGTTTTCGATTGATGTGTTTGCATCCTCTATTAACTGAAGCCAGCCTTGAACTGTTTTTCGGACAGGCCGTTTACCACTTTCCATTTCCAGCTCTGAGGTAATCTTTTTCGTTAAACTTTCTGCTGAATCGTGTACATCAGACCATCCTATTTTCCCGCCAGCGGCCATGAACCGTTTGTAATAACCTTCGAGCTTTGTTCCCTTTGGCTTACCTCTTTCTATTGCGAATATAGCGCCCCATGCGTCCTTAGCGCCTTTAAACATTCCCTTACCTTTAACGCCGGTATCTTTGATGTTGATATTGGCCGTCCCGAAATCCCTTGCAAAGTTCGATATGATAAATTCAGGCGACCATGTTGTGTTTATTTTTGCAAGAAACCTGTTGAATTTTGCCAACGCATTTACCACCGGCCCGGATGTTTCGCTTTCTGCCTTGAGCGTTTTCATCATCAACATTGCGTCTTTGTTGTCTCTCTGCACAGCTAAAAGATATTGTTTTCCGTCAACCATCAACCTGACTTCATTTTTTTGAACATCGGCCAAATTGGGGTACATTCTAAGGTTTCCATCTTTGTCATGCCTTGGGGACTTTTTAACAGGCTCAACCGTTATAACATCACTTTCAGGGTTAGCCTGCACCAACCCAAGTAAAGCTCGTTGCGATATTGCCTTCTCGGATGCGTTAATTGCCTTTTCGTAATTGGCTATCGAATGAGCTAAAATATTAACAACGGTTCGCGTAGATCCGCCACGGACTTTTATTTGCCTTCCGGATGGCTTTAATCCACGAGAAGTACCGAATAACGAATCGTCAAATCCTTCTCTATATAATGGAACATAGTTCTCGTATTTATTTTTTACAGCTTCGTATTCCTGCTGAGGTAGAAGGCCTGAGTTAAATAAAAGTTCAAGTTTGTTATCGTTTATGGCGTCCAACATTACACCCAACTCTTCAATATTTTTATCACCTTTGTATTCTTTTAGTATTTCCGTTGCTTCAATATCGGTCATGCCGGATGGTTTTTCTGAGAATATCTTCCATTTTGCCAGCGTGTTTTCAAGACTTTCCTCATCCGCATATGTATCGATAATATCGTTTAATGCTGTGTACCATTCTTCAGGCTTTTCCAAATCCTTGACACTTTCATTGATTGCCGATGCTTTTTTTTCCTCGTTACTTGCGTCAAGCACCTTGACAATTTTTCCTACTTGAATTTTAGCGTTCGCCCTTCTGAGTGCTGCGTTCGCTTCGTGAGCATGTAGGGCGTGTTTATATGTTTCCAGGTCCTGAATGTTTATTTTGAACTGCGCCATCTTTGTTATTATCGGCTTTACTTCCTCATTCCACGCCTTTTTTACTTTTGCCGCCGTTCTTTTCGGTCTCTGGGTTTCTTTTAAAAACACATCTATTTCGTCGGTAACTTTTTCAAGATGACTTTGAACTGTAGATATTGGCCTGTTTTTATCTACAAGCCACGCCATTGTGTCGTTGAACGGACGCTCTAACGCTTTTTTCGCTTTGTCTACCGTTGTTTCCGGCAAAGAACCGTCGTATTCTTTCACGGAGTAGGCAGGCATTCCCTCTCTAAGCGCCTTTGATTTCTCACCGTCTTTGGGGGCTTTGTGATCGCCTGCTGCCTCGTTGAGGACTTTGGTGTATCTTTTTTCTGCTGCTTTTTGGGCTACTGAGTATTTCGGCGCACCTTTATTTACCTTTTGCGTTTTAATATTATTTTTATTTATTATGGCGGCTGATTCACCTTCATTCCATACAACAATATCGTATTCAAACCTATCTACAACCCATTCTACAAAATCTATACTGTCCCACATACCAGCATCACCGACTATATCTTCTGGAACAATTTCCATCGCTATTTTTTCTTTTGTGCCTGATAGGCCATACTCTTTAATCTCATATTCGATTGTTTTTTCCAACTCATACGGCAAAGCACCTTTTTTATAATCTGCGAATAAAGCATCTACTATTTTAAAATAATTTTTATCAGCATCAAGTACCTTGCTTGTTGTCGATGGTTCTAACAACCACATTGAACCATTATCACCAGCATATTGCTCTGCAACTTCCCAATCATTAGTGCCAAGAATAACCACATCGTCTCTAAGCGATTGCTTACCTACTCTCCCATGCACAAAAGACCCATCGGGTACTTCACCCTTTTCATATAAAACACCAGCCCTATTTTTCCCGCCCTCTGGCGTTTCTGTTTTTGGCAAGGAGTAGGCAGGCATTCCCTCTCTGAGCGCCTTTGATTTCGCCTGATATCGAATATCCGGGTTAGCCGGGTCAAAGGTGCCTTTGTTGTAGATTGATTTTATTTGAGTTGGGTTGAAAACAGCAACTTCGTTAAATTTAACCTCCTCTTTCCCGTAAAAAACATATGGGAGATAAACTCCATCGTAACCCTTCGATAGCATTTCTTCCCTAAAGGCATCTGCCTCTTCTTTGTTTATTGGGATATCTCTATTGTCCGGAAACCGATATATTTTTTGAACGCTTAAATAAACGGGGATAACCCTTGCGTCTTTTGAGAATGTTTTACCACCGAAAGAAGTTTCATCCTCTTTTGTGGTGGCGCTATCACTATAAGCGTTGGCGACATCAGGATTTTCAGAAAAATATATCATATTGCTTCCGAGCCACCCCTGGTCTGAATCTTCTCTTTTTATTTTTGGATCAAATTTAGAAAAACTGGCCCGTGTCCCATGATAAACCACCAAAGGCTTACCCGCATCATCCACAACCTTAGAATCACCAAACCATTTCACAAAAGCCGGGTTATCCAGAATATTCCTTTTGGCCTGTGCTAATGAATACGATACCGCCTGAGCAAACTCGAATACCGGACTTTGTTTATCGGTAAAGGCTTTTCCCGATTCAATATCACGAACCACGCCCGTAGCCGTCCGGTGAAAAAGATTTACGATTGAATCAACAAAATCCCGAATCTTCTGAATCAGCTTCCCAAGCCGCCCCTTCTGGTTCCGGTCGTTTATATTCTTCTCAATCCACTCGGCTTCCTGTTCCTCGGTTGCGTCCTTGCCTATGACTCGGTGTATCGCCCGGACGTCTGCATTGTTTACAAGACCGGATGCTCGGAGGTAATGATAACTTTCGTGGGCCACAGTGCCGGCATCAGCAATATCAGACAGCGTGATGGTGCCGTCCTGATACGCCCCTGCCGCAACGTCTGCTGAAGTGGGTTTACGCCGGTATGCTATTTCGAAAGCTGCCTTGTCTATGGCTATGTGATCAACTCTGGCTATCTTGAATTGACGGGTGCCTTTGGTGATTAGGGTTGAGCCGTCTTTTAGGGTTCTTACTGAATCTGCCCAATGGAATATTTTCTTTAGGTGATCGCGGGTTAGGCCCGTTAGCGGGTTGCCCGGGTTGACAGAATATAATGCGTTTTTAGAATACAGATTGTTGAACGGTGTTGGCCCGGTTGTCATAAGCCCCAATCTTCCGCTGGTAGCGTATGAATTTCCGTTCTCAATAATATCAAATAACTTTAAAGTAGAGTTAAGATTTTGAGCAATCGCGCTAACGAAACCAATCCTGCCAGGCTTAGACGCCAACGGGTCGTTAACGGAAAGAACAGACCCTGCCGCATTTGCATTCTCCGCCGCCTGAATAAATTTTGCCGCCGCCTCTTTTATAGGCATTCCAGACGGAAAGGGTAAAAAACCTACAACGTTAAGTTTTGAGCCTAAAAATACAAATCCGTCCTCACCGCCGTATTTTGATTTTACTAAATTTACTATCTCATCCGGGTTGGTAATTGATTCACCAGAGATTCGCTTTGGATGCATCCCACGCTTTTTGATAGGCATCCTTTTTGTTCTGGATACCGGCGTTAATTTGGTGTGAGGTTTATTTGTGTATTTCTCTGCCTTAAAGTCTCTTTCATCTTCATTTTCTTTTCCTAATGCCTGAAAGTTCACCTCGCTAAGACCCGATCTTCTCATCATTTCCTTAGCGTATTTTTCCCCATCAAATCGGCGATATCCATTGCCAGCTATAATAAACGCCTCGAATTTTATTCCTTTTAATTCAACAATTTCACCGATGACCTCCATTAAAGAAAGGTCTGGTTGTGAGGGACTGCTATCGCCGGACGGATGGTTATGTGCAACGTAAACGGTATGTGCGTCAGGGATATTGAGAACGTGACCGGCAACTTCTATGGAATGAACATTCGACTCGCTTTTAGTACCTCTAGAATACTGATGAATTTCAAGAATCTTGCCGTCTTTATCTGTCGTTATAGCGAAAAGATTTTCTTGATTATCCTTACGAATGTGAGCCAAGAGAGAGGCTACTTCATCAACTGATTTTACTGTGGTACTTGGCCCACGAATGTGCCCAGAGGTATGCATGAAGGTTCCGGGCGATAAACCCTTTGCCCTATTTGACGCTGGCGCCTTAGTGAGGATAGGCGGTTTCTTCGGAAACGGCTTAAATAAATCTTTCTGAATCTGTTTTGCCTTGCCGGTGAACAGATCAATTTGCGCCTCTTTCCGTACAGTAGGTGTTTTTTTCTTGCGGGTTCTCTTAGCCTTTGCCTGCTTCGGCGCTCCACCAAACATATCTAACTGACCCGGGTCAGGCCCGAACATTTTGGTTTGGCTTTCAGCTACGCCCGGAACGTCCTTTACGTCATCCATCAAAACGTCAACTTGATCGAGAGGGGACAACTCAATAATGGTTCCGTCCTTCAGGGTTACGCCGAAAGGATCTTTCTCGGTGACCTCGTAGGTGTCCCATCCATCGGCTGAATTGCCTTCAATAATGGTGAGCTTTTTACCTTCGGGCAGGTCTTCAGCGTTCATTTGAACGTAATTGCCTTCAGGCGGTGACTCCGGTTCGTGTTCCAAGTCCTCTTTGAACTGTTTTTCTGTGCCGGTTAAATTGTCTTTCCTTTCCAGCGTATCAACAGTCAGGTGCCGTCTTTTGCGAAACTCTTCACTTGGCAGTAGTTCAATTAAGGATTCATTCTCATACATCCATCCCTCGGCCTTGAGTGACTTTTCCGCTAAATCATATGGTACGCCGCTATTGGCTCTGGTCAATATTCTCGCACCAAACGGCATATCCTTAACTTCGCCCTTCATATTAAGAAAGTTGATAAACCCCATCGCCTTGATTGTGCCACGGATTGTTGTCGGGCCTTTTGATACACGTTTTTTTTTCGGTTCAGGGGCCTTGGCTTTTTTGGTTTCTTTGGGCTTCTCAACCTGCTTGCCAAGATCCGGATAATCAGGATGGGATTTTATTTTGCCTTCTTTTATGGCTTGCTCTGTGATCTGTCTATGGGAAACATACGGTTCTATAATTTTTAATATACTGTCCCATTTTTCAACTTGAGGCTTGACGTTTTTAGGTTTGTTAACATCGCCAATGCCACCAAGAAAATCATACAGAAAGTTTATTTTATTGTCCGTTATTTCAACATCTGGATATTCTTTTTTAATCTTCGCGATTGCTTCTTGCGGTATTTTGCCATTTTCAAACGTTATACCTGTGTATCCCGTTGGAGCACCCGGTCGAATTACGTCGTGCTGATACCCTGCGCTACTACGGGTTCTTATCCCCCATTCATGAAACTGCTTAACAGCTTTCTCGACTTGTGGTTCTAACGATATATGTCCACCCCGCTTGAGTGATAACGGGCCTGTTTTTAAATTATCTTCTTCTATAACCCTATTCTTAAATTCTTCAGCGCTCATCTCCCAAGGTTCCTTACCTTCTGGTGCTTCGGCCTTTTTGGGCTTAATCCTTTTCTTGAGTTGCTCTAACTTTTCAGGTATGGCGATCCCGTTTTTGACTGCATCTTCGTGCATCGCCACAGCTTTCTCGTTGGTGATCCGGCCACGCCGAACGTCATCAAGCAATCTATCTATATTGCCACCTATTATATCGTGTGCCTGTGCTGAATGGCCTTCCTTGGCGGCTGATTCATAAAACTCTGTTCTGGCCTCTTCCTGCTTTGCGTGAGAAACAACATCTTTGGCGTATTCCCCACCCTCTGCCGTTGTTTTCCCGTCTTCCTCAGCTATTTCCGCTTCGTATAAGTCTTTTGGTTTTTTACCGCCAGCTTTCAGAAATGCTTTTTCAGCGGCACCGGCTTTCGGTTCAGGTAGGGTAGCGGGCTCCTTTTGCGGGATTTCTGCCGACTCGGGAGCCCGGCCCTTTGTTGCAACAGCTTTTTTAACGTCCGTTATCGGGGGCTTATCGGGGGTTAATGGGGGGCTTATCGGGGTAACAGTCCCCTTATCGTCCGGTATCGTCCCTTTTTCGGGAACACCCATGGCACGAGATTCACCAACTTGCACCAACCCATTAGGAGTGCCGGCCATACTGGTTATATCGTTCTGGGTAATAATTTCATTCAGTTGTTTTGCCCGGTCGTTAGTTAAAAAGCCTTGCCCGAAATATTGACGAGTTCTGACATCTTCCTTCAAAAGCCTTTCGGCTTCAACAGGCCCAACCTTTTCAAGCGCTTTGCCGGCAGCGCTTGCCCGTGTTTCTCGACCTCTTTCTTCACCTGATTGTCGCAGTTCATCTCGCATTAATTCACGGGTAACAGACAATTCATCGGGTGTCATTATTTCGCCGGTTACTGGTTTTCCTTTATATTCCTTGGCAACAGCTTCCCGGCCACCAGCAGCAACCTCTTCGGTGTATTGTTTTTTAAGCGACTCTCTGCCGACTTCAGACTGTCTAAGCCTTTCTTCAGCCGAAAGCGTTTCTTCGAATACCTTTGCTGATTCTTTAGCAGGCCGGTAGCCTTCAGGTTCAACTCTTGGCGCCTGTGTTGCTTTTAAAGCGGCTGCGGCTTCCATGCCTTTTTTGAACGAGTCGCCTACTTTGCCAAATTCCCAATCTTTTACAGGGGGGATGTCCGGTTGCTCTGCGGTTGGGTCTACATCGGGCAGGTTGATAACTTCTTTTTCTGGGCCGCCGATACCACCGGCCATGCCACCGGGGATACCAATCAAGCCACCGCCGGCTGCCGACTCCGCAAGTCGCATCAGATTTTCTTTAGAAGTCGTGTCGTATTCTTCATCCGGTGTGGCTGTCCACGCCTCGTTTAAAATCGCAAGTTCTTCCTGGGTAAGCTCCTGGAATGCCTCGCCGCCGCTTTGTCTACCAATTTCCTTGAGCATCCTTACGGCCAGTTTGGGACTTTGTTCAGCCGTTTCTTTGGCGGCGGTTCCCATAAACTTCTCGATAAGCCGCATATGGCCTTTACCAAAACCGCCGACACCAAGTTCAACCATGCCGGCTAACCCACCCATTAAAACCGACTTACCGACACTGGCGTCTTCTATGCCATGGCTTTCAACATCCTCCATGAACATATGCCCGCCCTCTAAAGGTGCGGTAGAACCCACTATGCCTACCTGGGCGCCTCTGAGAGTGGCTTTTTTAATAGCCTGTTCAGTTACAGCCTTTGCCGCCGCCTCTGCGGTCAATCCTTTTGAGACGCCTTTTTTAATTGCATTCTTCAGGAATATCTTAGTCGTTATTTTGGCGCCTGTAGCAGCACCACCAAACCCGACAACAAGGGATGGTGCGAAATTGCCAATGGTATACATTGCCCAATCTGCAGCACCTTCAATGCTCGGATCGTCCACAAGTTCTTTAAAGGATGTATCCGGTTGGTACTTTTCGGACTTTTTCATTAAACCTTGAGCCGCGCCCATCATACTCTCTGCTGCAGAATCTAACCCAACAGTTTTTGCCGCCATAGCACCGACTGCCGGCACAACCGCTGCGGTTTGCAAAGCACCTGCCTTCAACCCTCTTGTGACATTCCAAGAATCGTCATCGCCCGGTTTCGGCATAACAGACCGGCTATACTCGGTAGCATCTTTAAGATACAAATCCTGAACTGATTTTTGAATACCCGGGGACAGATTTGTCCACTCAGCATCGGACGCAATATTATCTTGAAACGCAAGCCCGATTACTTTCTGCTGTGTCTCGTTGTCGAGTTTTCCCCATTCCGGGTCGTCTATGTAGGAAAAATTCATTTATAACCGTCCTGCCATTTCTCGAAGTTCTTTATCAGATAATTCCGGATATTGTTTCTTTAGTTGCACTATATCCCCTGGTCGCTTAATTCCTATGGGCGCTGGATTTTTTTGTGGGTTATATGGCGCACCCGGCACTGTCGATGTGGTATGTTTTTTTATAAACTTACCTACCGGCGTTAGTTGCTCCTTGTCCCATTCAACCCAAGCATCGAACTCTTCTTGAGTAAGTTTTGTTCCTGTATTCAGTTCAATATATGTACTCTTCCCGCCCTGTGAAGTTGTACTCACATCCCATTCAGACATTTCAACGGGCAGTTTTTGGTTAAAGGCTATGGGTTTTTTTATTTTCTTTTCACTTTTTGGTTCAGGAATGACTGGTTTCGCGGGCTGTGGTTCGGGGGATGCAATGCCATCAGCATCCTGTCCTTTTACTCTACTGAGGTAGCCGCCAAGCTCGGTTTTTGGTTTCGGGGCGTCCTCTTCCTTCCCAAGTCCAAACTTCGACCACAGCTCGTTATCTTTCTTGGTATATTCAGCTTCGGTTATTTCACCGTATTTAAGTTTTTCCGCAAACGGTTCTAACGCTTCGGTGTATGCCTTGAGCCTTGGTGCGATTGTTTTATCTGCCCTAAGCATGTCGGTTGCTTCTTTTTCCGTGATATTATAAGCCGCCGCCGCGAACTCAACATCTTTTTGAAGTTTGCTACGGGTGTCTTTGGCTGCAATTTCAAGCAGCTTGAGTGCTTTCTTATCCGCCTGTGCCTGTTTTGCAACGGTTGCCGCATATTCCCGGTCGCTTGCCTTAGTAATCGTAGCCTTGTAAGAATCAATCTTTCCCTGAACCCGCCCGATAGCCGCATCAATCAATGCAGTACTCCCGCCGCCATCAATAAAAGGCGCCTTAGATGCTTCCATATCTGCAAGCTGCTGCTCGTATCCTCTGAGA
>Ga0222636_1000895_pt1 | contig 13069 bp, 18 predicted proteins | sample AntAcemetagen141_FD_179811 | JGI IMG/M metagenome (GOLD analysis project Ga0222636, IMG submission 179811) | Saline water microbial communities from Ace Lake, Antarctica - #141 | ecosystem: Environmental > Aquatic > Non-marine Saline and Alkaline > Saline | place: Antarctica: Ace Lake...
TTGCTTGAAGTACCATTGAATGTTCCTTTGCCATTTGCGAAGGTTACGTCAGTAGGCGTGCCACCGCCTTTACGAAGTGTCTGTTCATCGTTCAGGGTTATTCTTTTAACTAACTTATTATATGGACTATGTATTGCTTCTTTCATTATATTTCTCCGAGTAATGCCTCAACATCTAAGTCACTTATAATACTCGCAATTAAGGCGGCATCGTTTGTGTACTCATAATAAACTGCTGGTACGGCTGGAGTAAGAATAGTTATTTCTCCCGTTTCCTCATTTGTCGTAGTGATCGCAGGGAACGCTGCTTCTAATAAGAATGTACCGTCTTTCTTACTTGCTAGCTCGCTCTTGACTCTCTTGGCTTCTCTGTCTACTCCTACGAAGTCTATGAAATTTATCTCGCTGTTGTGAGATGAATCTGAGAAACTTGTTGATACGTCTCGCCCGTTCATAAAACTGTATATTTCTTGGTCTGTCATCTTTAATCTCCTTATGCAGCAACTAATGTTGCTCCTATGCTTAATGGTTTCCATTCGCAATATAGTGTTAATGTTCCAGCAGTAATATCGTCAACATCCCTTGTCAAGATAATATCTGCACCACCACCTACAATAACCCATGAGTTAGTCATAGCTTGGCTATCATTTGCAGGTGTAGCATCTACCCAAACATCAGTAGCAGCAAACAGCGTATTGTTTATAATTGCTTGTGCTATAATTGATGCTGTTGACTCAGTAGTACCAACTTCTAAAGTCGTTGTTCCTGAGGTTGAGGTAATACCTGTTGCTCCGACGACTCCTACAACTCTGCACATAACATCGCCAGTTACTGTGAATGCTGCTGCTGTGTCATAGCCAGATAAGGTAGCATAGGTTTTTAAGACAACTGCTGGTACAACATCTGTTACTGCTTTAATAGCGGTAACATCACTAGCTGTTCCATCGATCGTTACTTGTAATTCTTTACTCATAATATTTCTCCTTATGCTGCGTATGCCTTTGTAATATAACAAGCGTCAATTTGTCCATCTCCATCAGCTGCATCACTCACCTGTAATTGAATATACGGGCTTGTCATGCTAACTGGGATATTAATTTTAATTAATTGATCTGAGTCTGCTCCAACTTGATAATCATTTAAATTAACTGTAGTGATATTGCTTGCTGGGCTACCTAAATAAATCTCTCGGTATTCCTCAGCACCTGCTGATGTATGCTTATGAATAATTCTTAAGGTCACATCAGTTGATGTTCCAATATCTACAGTCAACCAAACGCCAAGTTCATTATATCCTGACATATCAATCTCTGCACCTAGATCAGTAGGAGTAGCATCTAATTCCTGTGCTGCTGCAATTAGAGTCTCTACGTCTGTATATCGAGAGTATACTGGATTAAGTAAACTTGCTTTGTTTGATTGCGTACTTGGATCATATGCTTTCTTTTGTGAATTAATACCGATCTCATAAGCATCTCCACTAGCTAATGCTGTAATAGCTGCTCCACTCTTGTAAACAGTAAGAACATTAGAGCTTACTGAAAGTGTTACTCCACCAGATCCATTAACATATATTACAGAAGTATTTCCTGATAAGATCTGCTTAACATAGACAAGCTGTGAACTATCTGAAATTGTAAATGGTAAGCTAGATAGTGTTATCGTGCTAGTGCTTGTATATGTGGCCGTAAAGTCACTAGGAGAGGTGTATTCTGCCCCAACTGAGCTAGCCCCTCCAGTTACCTTAAGATTACCATTAGAGTCAGTATGAAGCGGTGAGGCATCATTATCGTCATATGTGTCTTCTGTTGCCTTGTAAATACCACCAACTAAAGCTACCGTTGGTGTAGCTGTGGCAGTGGCGTTATCTACTTTAATTGATTGTCTGTTATCAGTAGTACCATCTTTATTCTCTACTGCACCAATCTCAACATCACCTGTTAATATCAGATTACCCTCAGAGTCTACTTTTATTGCTTTTCCTTCGGTATCTGTTTGATTCTCTTTACCATAAATAAATACTGGCTTTCCGTTTATTGGTTGTTCTCTGCCGCCATCTCCCATGATTTACTCCTTTGTTAAGGTTTTACAACCCTCAGTTCGTTTATCGTTCTTTCCTCAAAGACTCTATTGATTTAGGGTCTTGAGGTCTTAATATCCGTTGTACAGTTTTATATCTCTTGATTAATTCTTTATTTCTTTCTACCCATGCCATATGCTTCCTTACTGCTCCAGGGTTTCTAGATGGTTTATTCATTTCATACCATGTTGGCATCCCTGTTGAAATCTTTTCTTCTAGGTCTTTTTCTTCCTTAGCAAGACGGTCCTTCTCTACGGCTCTAGGTGTTGGTGCCGTTCTCTCATCGATGGCATTACCTAATCTACTTATCTCTCTTGAAATTGCACTCTTATCAATAGCATCTCCTGCAGTGCCTACTCCATATCCTTCCATGTCTTTAAGAGTATTCTCTAAGTCTTTCTTCTCTGACTGCAAGTTATCTCTCTCAGTTGGACTAAGGTATTGCTTTGCTGGTGCTACTTTTCTTTTCGCCTTTGCTCTAACCATGATCTCTTTCTCCTTTGTGCTCGTATGAGCGTTAGTTTGCTGAACAGGGAGAGAAAGAGATTAACCAAACCCTCCCTGTAAATCAGCAGTTAATTATTATTGATCTGAAAACGCAGTATGAGTATCTGTACCAGATACAATTAAAGCATTAACAATCCAGTTTGTTCCATCACATATTAACTCAATCTTTGATCCAGCATTCAATGTATCCATCTTCATCTTAGAATTACTGTTTCCATCAGGATAAATGACAACAACATCTCCGTCATCATCATCAAGACCTGTAACTCCTCCAAGATAATAGTTAGCATCTGCACCTGTATCAAAGGTTACATCTTGTGCGTCTTGTGCAACACCCTTATAAATAAAAGTCAACACAATGCCCGCAGCAGCAGTAGGTAATGATATTACACAATCTGCTGTTAGATCTGGAATGATATGTATCTTACCTGAATTAGCAGCTAAAGCAGTATACGTTGTCGCATCTGTTATTGCTACTGTTCCAAATAAAGCATTAGAGAAAGCAGATTCGCTTCCTTTAGCACCTGAATAAACACCATTAACTCCACATACTTTATCAAAATGAGTATAACCCATAATTGCACCCTTTCCTTTCTAGAAAGAGCAGGGGGATTGCTCCCCCCACAATGTTTAAGCTACTTCGTGTCCATATAACCAAGTCCAATCAGAGAACCCGTAAGAATAACGAGTATAAACACTCCATTTTGCAATGTATGTGTCAAAGTCTTTATCCTTGTTGAACTCTGTAGGGATACGGTTAAACCACTTAAGATACATCTTAGCCATCTTGCTATCGATCATCCACCAGTTATTTGAATCAGCTAAATAATCCCAAACGATAACTCGGTACTTACCTTTGTTAAAGTTAGGGTTGTTATCTGCTGTGTCCATTTTACCAGAAGCATTAACGATCTCCCACGCTTGCTCTTCAAGAGAAGGTGGAACTAGCAATGTATCTCCACGCGCTACAAGAAGATTATCTGTTTCATCAGTAAACCCTCTCATAAGCAATCTAGTTGCTTCAACAGCCGTAGCTGAAAGAGCAGTAGATCCTGCATTATCATTAGTCGTAGTTGTTCCTACTCTTGTATGTGAATCATCACAAAGAGCAAGTCCATCACCACCACTAAATACAGAAGTGTTAAATGCGTTGTTAAATACAGAAGCTGCATGTTTCTCTTTAGTTCGTTTAGCAACTAAAGCTAACTGTGCTGGCCTCTTATTGATGATAGAATAAAGATCATCATCAACTAATTTACGCTCGATCTTAAGCCCTTTTACCCACTCCTTATGGCTATAAGAAATTCTATACTGTTGCTTGAAATCATCATATCCAATAGTACCATTGAACTCTTCTAAGTCACCCATCCCACCGATGCCTAAGTCGTATTCAGTAGCCTTGTTAGATTTTTCAATACCATATAGATTTTCTAATTGGCCTTCAGGTAACGAATACTCATCCATGAAAATCTTTCTTAATCCCGGATCTAAACATATCACCCAACGTTTCTGCTGGTATAGACTATATCATCCCTTTCGGGTCGGACACTCTGGCTGGTCATTAAGACTATCGCTAGTCTCCAGTAGTCGTTGAACCTTCGTACTCTGTACGCTTGGCTGCTGATTGCCCTCGTCATTTACCGTTAGGGTTTCCAGCAATTCATCCGAATGGAACTTAACTCCTTTGTGCAAAGCAACATGACATTTCTTACATAATGTCATGCCATTATTGATAGCAGTTCTTAAGTGGGGATAAGTAGAAAAAGGAAGAATATGATGAGCATGAAGATTTTTTCCATCTCCACAACTCATACACGCACCATCTCTTTCTTTTACTGCTCGCTTCCACAATCGCTGTTCAATATTATGTCTAATCTTATCATGCTCAGTAGACACACCACCTTGCCAATTAGGATTCTTTGAACCTCTAGCCACTCCGCTATTAATTCTATTCTCACTTAATGTCTTCCTATGAGACTTAGACTTAGCCTGTCCGACTAAAGATTCAGAGATAGAACGTGAAATACCAAGTATCTTAACCCGATAACCAACCATAGAAGAGTATAGTCCAAGCTCTTTAGCTATATTAGCCATGCTTTTACCACCCGTATACATTATAATTATAGTGTTATCTAAATACTTATATTTTGAATCGTTCATTTAAGCACTCCCTTAGTTGAGATATCCGAAATTCTCTGAAGCTATAACGCCCATATTGTACTCCTTTTAATTTGTTTAAGTAATTGGTCTAGTGTTAACATTTCCACCATATAGCAAATGCTCTGGGAAGAAAATGTCAGCATAGAATTTTGGTGCTTCTGAACTATAATTATAACCAGAATGCTTCGCACAAACTAATGGCTCTAGCGGTCTAGTCTTACTAGCAATGTAGTTATCAAGAACCATAACTGCACCTGCTCCTGTTCCTGCATATCCAGAGATATTAATGGATTCATACCCATCACCATCAGGACATAAGTCAATACCATAACCAGCAACGTCAGCACTATAAGGTGCAGGCATTACGATAAAAGTATCGCTTGAATTTGTTGCAGTCATGTCATCATCATAACTAGTTGCAGCAACTAAAGCAGTTGTGCTCGTTGCAGCACCAGCTTGGAATAAGTTACCATAACCACCAGCTGTAGAACCAACATTAGTAACATATGCCCAGCCACGTTCATGGTCTGTAACCATAGTACCAGTTAGAGTCTTTGCAGTAGTTGTTGAAGTAACTGTGTCATCAGCAGCTAATTGAGAATACTCTGCTAAATATACAGCACCAGGATTGATAATAATCTTAGCATACTTATCAACACCAGTAGCTACAACACCTAAAGCATTAGCTGCAGTAACATCTTCGTTTAATACACCCATGATGTTTTGAACTTTAACAGGATCAGCTACAATAGCACAACCACAATTCTCAGGGGTTCCTACTGCACCTGAACAAACTGCTTGTCCTGTTCGTAACGCTCCTGAATTATAAATTCTAACATCTCGCAGAATTGGTTCTGCACCATTTACATCATAATGGAATTTCATTATTTATTTCTCCTTTTTAGTTTTTCTCCCTTGCGGAGTTCCTCTAAGTTTATTGCTTGTCGGAATCTCGGCTTATTTAAAACAGCATACGGATGAATGCTGTGATCCTTACCAGTCTCATATTGAAATGGCATTCCACACTTACGGCAACGATAACGCTGTCTGTATGGTCCGATCATCTCTACGAACTTGATAGCCTCACTACTGCAAACGGGGCAAGTTAGCTTACCCTGATACGCTGCTTTGCTTTGACCTTTGGTAAAAATACCCATCATTTCACCTTTGCACTATTATACTGCTCAGGGGTTAAACCCATAGCAGAAGCTACTCTAGATTCTTCATCTGTTATCCCACTACCAAGATCAGTTGGAGGAGCTGAAAAACTTCCGGGTGGCGTTGCTAACCCTTGAGCTGACAACTCACCTCTACGATACTTTTCAAGAAGTTCAGTCTCTCGTTGTTGTATCATAGTATCTGCATTTTGACCTCTAACCATAAAGTAAGCTGCTTCCAGAATTCCTTGTCCTCCCCTTTGATTAAGTGGCAAACTACGCACTTGACCTAAAGCAGAGCTACGGTAATTATTGAAATCAGGGAACTTCCTAGATAAAGTGTCAGCCTGCGTTTCTAAAGAAGAATCTATCCTATCTCTCCAATCCATAGCATACATAATCTCCATCCGAACAGCTTTCTTCGGGTCATCATCCCAAGTCTTCTCTAATTCTTCCCTAGGATTGACTTGCGCTTGTTGCTGTTGTTGCTGGAAATTCTGTTGCTGCATTTGAGTATTAGATACTTGACTTCTTAAATCAGCAATCTCCTGTTGCAATTGACTCGCGGTTGATTCTGCTGCTTGTCTTTTGCCTCTCTCCTCTTGGAGAGCTGGTAATGGAACTTGTTTTACGTCTGTTGACGGTTCACCAGTTGGTTTATCTGCCTCTGGAGTAGGCTGTGCCGTTGGCGATGGCTCTATCGGTGTTGTTGGAACGACAACAACTGGTGGTTCAACGTTCTTGATTGGATCTGTCATATTTTCTCCCATTCGCGCTATTTAACGGATAGCGATCCGAGGTTAATAAATTATTCTTCACGATCTATAACATCATCAGGTAAACGCTTCAAGGTTTCCCAAATATCAATCCTTGCCTGAATAAGCGGCAACTCTGCAGCTGAACAAGTTCTAAACTTCTGTATTTCCCAATGTATCTTCTTGTCCATTTCTTCAACAACACTAGACCAAATAATACTAGACTTTAACTCTTGAGCTCTATCTATATCCATTACTGCCTAACCATCCTTCTGCCCTCAGGCCTTTGTGGAGATTGAACTGGCATACCATTTTCAGGTGTTTGACCTCTCATGCGCGGCTTCCCGTTAGGTCCCGGTTTCTGTGCTTCAGGGCCACTCTGAGGTGGATTTCCTTGTAGCTCCATCTTAATCTGTTCCGGAGACAATCCTTCTGCTAACATTTGCTGAATCATCTGTTGATCTTCCGGAGATAATTGACCTGGGCCAGCTTGAACAGGCTGTTGTTTAACAATGATCGAGTTAATATCTTTAAAGCCCATTAACTCAGCAATTCTACGATTAAGCTCTGCTTGATTAACAGTTCGATCATTTGCAGAGACTTCCTTGTACCTCAATAGCTGACCTATCTGAGTCTCTTTATTCAATGTCTCTGAAATACCAGTAGGTATAATTGACACTTTAGCTTGTAGATCCTCCGGCCTAACAAGGATAGGTGATTCTGTTCCCTCGTTCGAAGTCATCTGGATCCACTCAGGTAATACCATAAACTGCTGTAAATGAGATAAAAACATCATCGATATTGCTTGAATCAAGTCTGTTTCCATCTTCTTCAACACTGGTCTAAACCTAATACCTGCAGCACCTTGCAATAAGTTTATTCCGGCTGCTGTTTCAGATTGGTTCTTTTCCGTAGGCATGAGTGGAGCTGAGGCTCCGGTGGCTTCACGATAATCAGCCTTAGCCAATTCTTCTTCCTTGTAAGCCGATGCCGTGACGTCAGGAGTGTCCATCCATCGAACCGAACTAACAGTATCTGAGACTTTACGCCATGTGCCGGGGGCGGAAACTTGTAATTTCTTAACATTGATAAGTGGATCATTTCCATTATAAAAACCTTGTTTATTAAGCACTAGATCAACATTATCTAGCCTTTGGTTGATAATCTTATTCAATCGTTCCTGTGTAGGCTTTCCAACAGTACCTATTCCAACACCAAACCAACAAGGCTTTGATTCTGAGAATAGCGTAAACTTCGCATAAGGTGGATGCTGAAAGTTATAAGGATTAGGAATACCGCGCACCTTAATTTTACGATTAACTATCGTTATCCAATACGGTACTGCTTTCTTAGTTGTAACTTTATCATCTACTTTATAAGATTCATCCCAAGGGCCCCAATACTCCAATAGCTCATATTCATCGCGTTTCTTCTTATCAAGCGTTGCACCCTTTGTATCTACAAAATCTGTGCTTTCACTCCTTGTGCTCTCTGTCTTTAAAGCTTCTGACAAATTAGAAAACTTTGCTGCTGGTTGTTCAGCTAATTGCTTTAGATATTCAGCATCACAATATCTCCTTCGAATAAGAGGAAGACCATCGTTCATATGAAGCTTGGCCGGATGTGGGTACATTTCAAAGAAATTGACACTCTTGCAATCAGGTCTTCGATCGGTAACTGCTAGATATCTTTCGCGCGCGCGGTTAACTTGCCAAGACTTACGATATAAATAAGGTATTTCAACATAGCCAGTACCAAGTAAAGTGTTTTGTGTCATTGAAGGTAAGACTTCTCCCATAACATCTGCTTTACGATAATTGTGTTTAAGCGTATCTCTGATCTTAATTCCCTGTTGCTCTGAAGCTTCTCCGAATACTTTAATATCAATTGGAGCTTCGTTAGGAAACAATGCTGCAAATATTCGTGGTGTGACTGTTTGTTCGCTAGCAAAAGTAATAGGACAATGAACTGAGTTCATCCAATCTAAAGACTTTGATGGTGGCACATTATTCCATTGATCAATAACCTCTGCTGAGTTGTCATATCTCGTCGTATGAAACTTCTCATATCTAGTAAATTCCTCGACACAGAATTTCACCATTGGATCCATAGCTTGGCTACTACTCTTTACATATGTATTCTTTTGTTTGTTAGCGCTTTCAACTCCCATATTGGCCGATTACCTTTCCAGTCTTTTTGCTGAACGAACTATAAAGTTGTTTATTAATTGGCTTGCCCGTTACAGCACTTAGACCAGTCCTTTGTTGTATTTCTTTAGCTGCATCCTTTGGTGGTTTACCTTGCGCCACTAAAGCATCGTACATTCTCTTAACATCTGTCATGTTATAATTCTCATCTTCTCAAGATCATTAGCAATATACCCGATGACAGAACCAGAGAGACCAATCATAACCTTCTTTTCTTTCTCTGGTAGATCATCAAACTTCATGTTCTTAGTCTGAATTTCTTCTTCTTCATAAAGCTTTTCCTGTCTTTCGTAAATGAACTTTGCTAAATCATATATCTTCTTTGTTCTCATTTCTCTCCTATTTCTTTTTATACCGTAAACATATCATATAAAGAACTATTATTAGAATTATTGTATAAAGATCCATAATTTTGATCCTGTTGCCCAACATAACTCTGCTGCCCGGTATTACCACCCCCCGTATAACCATAATCGTAAGATGTTCCTTGTGGTGATTGTGTCTGTGTTGATGTATCGCTGTATGTAGGCTGTTGTGAATATAAGTCTTGTTGAGTTGATTGGCTATCCTGTGTTTCTTGTGAAGGATTGTAATAATCAGGAAAGCCTTCTTCCGGTGTAAACATATAACCTTGATAACTTGGTTGTTTGTAATCAAGAACTTGTCGTTTCTTCTTTTTACCCTGTAAAGCACTATATAGAGCACCACCCCCGGCACCAACGGCCATACCTAAAGGACCAAACATTGAAAGACCTGCCGTAGCTCCGGTACCCATTCCCAATCCTGTACCTGCGAGCATTCCCATACCTTGCCCGGCAGCCCCCGCAGCACCAATACCTGCACCAGCCATCATAGCACCTTCTCTGTCTGTATTATCATATAGTCCAGAAGCATTCCTAGCAGGCACATACCCACCAGAGAAGAAAGCTGGATCATTCATTAATTCATATTGATTAGCTGATTCTACCCCACCGGGCCCCATTGGATTAGACCAAGGTGCGTATCTGTTAGCATTCTCCCAATCTGTGTACTTCGGATCGATATACTGAGGTTGGTAGTTAGCAGCAACATCATAAGGCACTACCTCGCGACCCTCACCATACTCCGGCATCTGATCATACCCACTTGACTGCTCGTTCCAATAATCTGCTGGATCGGCTGCTTCAGGTGTATAATTCTGATTACCAGTGTACCTATTGCCTGCATACGGATCTGCCACTGAGGACTGGGGAAAAGGTGCATTCTGCCAGTTATAGAGCATAGATGATGGTGCTATCTGCTTTGTTGCTGAAGCTGCATTGTATGCCATTATTTAGCCTTTTTCTTCTTAGGTAAAGGATCTCCGTCATATCCCGTTGGTAATCCTTCACGCTTTGGTAATTTCATTTCTTTAGGTGCTTTAGTCTGATGATACTTATTAGCCATTATTTCCTCCTATATTAATTAGCTTGGCAAGGATTTGACGAGAAGCTTCGCAAGCCTTAGCTGTTACACACTTCCACTCGTATAGTCACCTTGCATGAGTTGTTTTTGCTTGTCTGGTTGCCACCGCAACTTTACGGCAAGACTTAGCTCCAAGCAACGTTTAGTCCCTTCTGTGCGTCTCTCTATTCCGCCACAAGCTAAATGTTAATTCTTTTAAAGAACAATGTTAATTGTCAAAGTTAAGCAGATATTGTAAGTCTTTTAGATTACGTTCGTTACAACATCTTGTGTTAATTGTTAGATATGACTAAGCCATTAGAATTGTCCTCCATGTCCTTGATCTTCTGTTAAATTATAATAACTTCCAGCTCTCTGTTTCTGGACCGGATGCTTTGCATATGTTCCTTCATAGCTTAATTCTTCTTCATCTTCTTCAAGTACAATATATCTAGGTCCATAATTGTAAATATATCTCAAACAATCCATAAAATGGTCATTCTTCTTCTTCGCTGTCTCTTTTTTATCGTATTCTTCCTTGTTTCTCCTGTATTCATCCCAAATATAGTGCTGAAACTCGTATACTGTCTGCGAGCAATAGCTCGATACGTACAACTGTGGTATACTACGCTTTAAAATAGCTGAATATCTAGGAGTTAAGGCCTTTCTAATGCGCGCTTTACCTAACATTGGATCAGAATTAGCTCTTTGCGTAAATACACCATACTTCATTAGCTCTTTTCGAACATTAAACCCTCCGGCCACAACATTATCTTTATCTGCATGAGGATCTATTAACCTAACATCTGCCGGAAGAATACCTTCTTGTGATAAAATAGCCTGTGAAATCTGCTTTATGTCCATATCCCTCAACCAAAGCTCATCATAGAGATAATGGTTGTCCTTCTCATCCACAGCTAGCCATAGAACAGCCGTAGGAGTGCGCTCATGAGGATCAATTGCCATATAACGAGTCCAATGTGGTTGAATCTCCATTGGCTCAACTACGTGCGTTTCAGCGAGAAATTCCTTATAAATCAAACCAGAGAGATGCATAAACTTTCCATGCAATCGAGCTTCCTTTTCCTCATGTGTCAAAGACCTTTCGAAGTCAGCAATTGCCTCTTTTGTTAAGTATGTGTTTTCGGTGATATCAATAGTGACGACGAAGGTATAGTTTTTGTCTGTTGCTGTATAAATCTCATCATAAATCCACGGTTGAGTCAGCGGGGTTAATGTAAGCCAGTGCCGGCCACTGTAATCAACCAACCCTCGAAGAGTTGCCACGTACTTATCCCTTGGCGGTGGTTCATCAAACCAGGCAACGTGTCCACGCCAACCCTCAAATTGCTCCGTAGATTGTTCATGCGTAAGTATGTCAAAGACCGAACCAGTCTTTAAAATGTATTTAGTGACTATCCCCATGGGGTTCTTGATCTTACGTGCAATGATGCTATCGTCAAGCCACTCGTCTAAGAAAGGCGAAATAACCTCTCCTACACCCTTCTGAAAATCTTTTGCAATAATCCTACCCTTTATGCTACCTTTGAATCTCCCCGACTCTGGGTACCAGTCCGGATATTGGCCTGTCAGATGAAATAGGAACTCCATACCCCCTGAGGTAGTTTTCCCAACTCGGTTCCCCCCAAACAATGCGCGTCTTGGGCAAGGACTTCTGTGGAACAGCTCCTGTTTCTCCATCGGCTCGTAAAGTAACAACTTTTGAGACTTTAACCATGATACTTCCTCATTCATCAACCTTAGGTACGTTTCTTGTTCGTCCCTTGGCAGCTTTTGAAATAGCTCCTCTGTCAAATGATGCTTCTGCAAATCTTTTAAGTCGGATAGACTCATTATATTTATTCCTCCGTTCAGGTGTCCACCCAACTCTAGTCTTTGATCTACGAGCTAAACGAACATTGTCACCTAATTCTATATATTCACAATTATTTATAGAATAAGCTCCATCTGGATCTATCCTATTAATTGACGGTCTATTTAGAAAAGCAGCACTATCCCGATACCACAAGTATCTAAGGTCAGCAACATTCATTTGCATATCAACACCATATCTCCAAACCCTACGATGAATAGCCTTATACGTCTTAACCCACGGATTCTTTTGTCGGTACCGTCGTTCCTCTAACAAACGACGATTCGGCGACTGTTTTAAGTCTTTTAAACTCATGCACTAGCTCCTCGGCACTTAAGCCTTTGGTATAACTGTAAGATAAGTTCTTTATATTGACACTTGGCTGACACTTAGCAATCGCGTTAGTGTAAAGCGATAATATTTTTTTATCATTGTTTGTCTTTTTCTTCCTTTTGGAGATATCTTCGAATACTTCGCGCATGAGGCGCTGAGCAATTTTTAGATTTGATTGAACAAGCTTATCTGTTTCAGCTTTTGACTTAACACATATCTTTTCATACTCGGCCTTAAAGAGAATTGCAACTCCTCCAGCCTTTTCGGTGTTTCCTGCACAAAGTTTTTTTACATGATCATACGTCCACCCGATAGAAGTCGCAACTTCTTTACGCGATACGTCGTTCTCTAGCATTCGCAATACTTTCCAATGTTTCTCGCTTAACTTCGTTGGCATCGACATATTTTCTCCTCGGAGTAAAAAAAAAGACAAGAATCTTCGTGAAAAGAATCTTATCCAATTGCTTTAATGATCTAACTATAACAGAATAAACGACTTTTGTCAATAACTATCTTTTTTACCTAAAATATGTTCCACGTGAAACATTCTAGGGGGGATTTTCTCTTTGACAGGTG